>Ga0097691_1000658_pt1 | contig 28747 bp, 21 predicted proteins | sample NGESurdeep072012_8_FD_72858 | JGI IMG/M metagenome (GOLD analysis project Ga0097691, IMG submission 72858) | Arctic peat soil microbial communities from Barrow, Alaska - NGEE Surface sample 210-1 deep-072012 | ecosystem: Environmental > Terrestrial > Soil > Wetlands > Peat ... | reverse complement strand
GATCGATCCGCCGGTGAAGTGGTTGAACCGGCCGGTGCCGTCCGGAGTGGCGGTCTCGTCGGTGAGCGGGTAGCCGAGCAGGCCGGTCGGGCCGCCGAGCTCCCCGTAGTGCGCCGCGATCAGCCCGTGCACCTCGTGGGCGCCGGTGGCCGGGGTCCAGTAGATCGACGCGCCGGTGAAGTCGTTGAACCGGCCGGTGCCGTCCGGGGTGGCGGTCTCGTCGGTGGTCGGGTAGCCGGCCACGCCGAGCTCCCAGCCGAGGGCCGCCCACTTGTCCCGGATCCCGCCGTGCACCTCGTGCGCGCCGGTGGCCGGGGTCCAGTAGATCGACCCGCCGGTGAAGTGGTTGTAGCGGCCGATGCCATCCGGGGTGGTGGTCTCGTCGGTCTGCGGCAGCCCGATCGCTATCGGCCCGTTGATCGCCTGATAGTGCGCGTTGATCAGACCGTGCAACTCGTAGGTCCCGGTGGTGGGCGACCAGTAGATCGAACCGTTCTGGAACAGGTTCTGTCGGCCGCCGCCGGCGGTCGTCGCGGTCTCGTCGGTGGTCGGGTAGCCGACGGCGCTGAGCTCGGCGCCCATCGCGGCCCACTTGCCCAGGATCGCCCCGTGCACCTCATGGGCTCCGGTGGCCGGCGAGTAGTAGATCACCCCACCCTGGTACTGCTGGCTGAGCCCGCCGTCGGGGTGGGACACCCGGCCGCCGACGTCGGCCCCGAGGAACGCCATCGCCGGCTCGGCCCGCTTGGTGTCGATCGGGTCCCCGGCGCCGTACTGGATGGTGACCGGGACGTTGGCCGTCAGCGTGACGTAGCTGATCGGCTGGCCACCGTAGGTCTCGGTGGTGACCGACGGCGGGACCGGCGCCCTCGGCGTCAGGCCGGACACCGGCACCACGGTGCTGTGCGTCGCGGTCAGCGTGACGGACTGGTTCGGCACGAAGCTCGAGGTCACCCCGGCGGCGTTGTAGCTCATCCGCGCCGCCATCTTCTTGCCCACCTCGTCGAGCGCCGGGCTGAGGATCGGCAGCGTCTCGTACTGCTTGTACTTCGTCAGCGTCGCGTCGAGAAGGTCGGACAGCAAGCTGTGCGTGCCGTCATACGCAGCGACGTTCGGCTGGTGGAACATCAACGGGTCCATGTCGCCCCGCAGCAGGTAGCCGAGCAGGACCTCGCTCTCCCGGTCCAGCAGGGCGGCGTAGTCAGCGACGTGGCCGTTGGCGCCGGTCGGGTAGAGGCAGTTGTCCTCGGACAGCCACCCCGGCGGATCGGTGACGTTGAAGTACAGGTTCGTCGGGTGCCGCGGCACCTCGAGGATGGCCGGCTGGCTCGGGTTGTACCGACCAGCGTTCGGGCTCGGGTTGTCCCCGCTGCGCTTTGGCGTTGGACCCTTGATCGAGGTGTCGGAGACCAGGAACCGGACGCCCTGCTCGTTCGCGGCCTGCAGGAACGCAGGGTTGTCCAGACCGGAGACGTCCGGCGTGATGAGGCGGCTGGAGTTGAACTTGATCAGGCCGAGGGTCGTCGCGGCCGTATTGTTGTACGTCAGCTCGAGCACCGCTGGATCATGCGCGATCGCGTCGAGGTTCTCGTGGTCCCAGGTGTGGCTGATCCACTTGAAGTTGCTCTGCAGCGTCTTGACCGCTGGGGTCAGCGTGTCCGTAGGGGTGCCAGTGGTGCCGTCCCCGTTGAACGGCCACTCGAGCGCGACCTGTGCGGACACCGGATTGGCCTGCACCGTCTTCTGCCAGTCGACGGCCTTCTGCAGGTCAGTACCGGACATCCGAAACGTCGGCAGCGACGGGTTGTCCACGCTCGTTGTGCACAAAGTGCCCGCCGGCCAGGTGTTGTCCCCCGACGCCAGCAGGATGTCGTCCGGCTGCGGCTCCAGGTAGCTGTGCCGCTCACCCAGGTAGAGCCCGCCGTTCACCCAGTTCACCAGCCCGTAGCCCAGCACCAGGTTGTGGGTGAGGAACTCGTTGCTGTCGAAGGTTAGCGCCAGGTTCATCCGGTTGCCCTCGGCCGGATAGGTGTGCACCAGCGCCAGGGCGTTGGCCCCGTTTGTAAGCAGCGGCGTGGTGTTCGCGTCGGTGGCCGCCGGAGCCAGGTAGGTGGTGGCGTTGGAGATCGTCAGCGGGTTGGCGGCATTGACGTAGCTGAACACCGTCGCCCCCGCGGCGGTATAGGTCGCGGGGGTCGCGGCGGTGGTCGAGGTGGGGGTCCCGGTGAAGCCATAGTAGGTGTTCGGGAAGGTGTACCAGGTCACCTGCCGGATGCCGAACGTGGCTTCGTACGACGTGAGCGTGGTCAGCTCGGGGCCACTCAGCGCGCCGCCGGTGACCCCGAGCGAGCTGTCGGTGAGGATGACGCCGGAGTACAGCGCGTGGCTGCCGGTGGCGAGCTTGTCCGCGGTCAGGCCGCCCGGCGGGCCACCGGCGTTGTAGACGTCGTACGGCGTACCCAGGTAGTCCAGGGTCTTGGTGACCGCCGGCAGCTCGACCTCACTGCCGGTCCGAGAGACGACCAGCACCTTCAGGTCGATGCTGGCCCCGACCGGCAGCGCCGCCGCGGAGACCCCGGCCGGCGCCGGCGCCGGCGCGCCGCCGGTGACCGGGAGCGGGCGGGTGGGCAGCGTCGGCGCCGGCGGCACCGACTGCAGCGGCACCCCGGCGGTGTGTCCGCTGCCGGCCGAGCCGGTGGCCGGCGCCGGGGTCCCGGTGGCCGCCAGCGTTGGGGTGGCCGACGCGGCCAACAGCCCGACCGCGACGGCGAGAGTGGAGGTCAGTTGCCAGGGGCGCTTCCGCCAGCACATCACGGCCACACATCGCCTCTCGGATGCACCGCATCTGGTCGCGGAGGCGCTGATCCGACCGGCGGCTCAGTCGACTCCGTGTGACGGTGTCGACGCCAACTGTAATCACACCGCTGGCGGAAATGCTCACCCAACGGCGATGGTCAGGTCCATCCCCTTGTCCTTGTGCGCGTCCACGGCGCACCACAGCTCGTAGGAGCCACCCTGCAGCTGCACGGTGAGCTTGGTGGTAGCGCCGTTCTGCACGGTCTGGGAAACCACCTGCGGGATCCCCGGGCCCTGGATCGCCAGGTTGTGCGGAGCCTGGCCCTGGTTGACCACGGTGAACGTGTAGGCGCCCGGGTGGAACGTCGACTGGGAGAGCGCGATGGCGAAGTCAGTTTCGGTGGCCGTCACCGTCGTGCTCGCACTCGCGGAGCTGCTGGCCGGTGCGGTGGCGGACGAGGTTGCCTTCGAGGTGGCCGACGGGGTGGCCGGGGTCGGACTCGAGCTGCTACTGCCGCTGGAGCCGCACCCGGCCAGGGTCAGCGCGGCGGCCATCACGGTGATCCCGGCTGCTGCGCCGGATCGCGTGCGCGGTGCCATGGCGGTGCCCTTCCTCGACGTGGCGTGACCGGGAAACCCTGTCACGATCGACCGGCGGATCTCCACCGGCACGCCTCAGCAGGGCCATCGGGCGGCGTCCAGGTTCAGGTTCTTCTTCATCGAGCTGAACCCCAGCGGCCCGGTGATCGGGCAGAAGCGTGCCGTCGGCAGGTCGTACTCGACATGGAACACCGCCTTGCCGGCGCGAACGAACGGCGCCAGCGAGTCGCACTCGTCGTACTGCACGCACTGCTCGTTGACGGCGAAGTCGAATGCGGGCTGCAGTTCGCCGACCTGGTCCAGGTCGTTCTTGAGGCCCACGGCCAGCCCGCGCTGGTGAGCCAACTCGGCGACCCGGGCGTTGAAGCGACCCTGGTCCGCGGCGGTCAGCGGGAAGCCGGTGTCGTTGCCGAAGCCGTCTACGTTGTCCGGCTCCACCCCGTCGAAGCCCTTAGCCGCGCACAGGTCCAGCCGGGCTGCGATCAGCGGTGCCAGCAGGTCGAGCCGGCGGATGTCGAGCCAGTGCTCGTCCGGCCAGCCGTCCAGCGGCCGCCCCAGCAGCACGGGCGGGTAGCTGGCGCTGTCTGGCCGGGCCGGCTCCGACGAGCCGGCGTCGAGATAGCAGATCACCCGGCGGCCGAGCGCGTGCAGCCGCTGGACCTGCGCCGTCGAGGTGGTGAACAAGTCCACGTCGTAGATCTGGGCCGGGACGCTGTCGTCCAGCGGGCCGGAGAGCTGCCACTGCCAGGTCGTCCCCGGGCTCGGGGCCCACCGCGGACTCGGCGCGGGCGTCCGGGAGGCGGTCGGTGAGCCGGCCGGGGTCGGGGATGGGGACGCGGCGTTGCCGTTGGCCGCACAGCCGGCCAGCCCAAGTGCCAGCACGGCGAGCGCGAGGACGCGCGCCGGCGCTGCCAACCGGTTCACGGAGCCGGCACCGCTGCCGCCAGTCGGGCCATCGCCGCGGTCAGGGCTGCCGGGTAGTGGTCCCAGGGGTTGGCTCCCCGGCCGTCGGTGAGGAACACGGTGCCCACGTTGCGCCGGCTCGCCAGGGCGAGGGTGGCGTCGAAGGCGTCGGCCGGTACGGAATGGATGAGGTGACAGAGCCGCCGGGCAGGTTTTTGATACACCCAGTCGGGCACTGCCAAGGTCTGATACGCCGCCCACGGGCCCTCGAAGGTCACGGTGAGATTCGCCAGGTCGACGTATCCGGGATGTGGATGGGTGCCGGGATTGAGCACCACGAAAGACGCTCCCGCGGAGCGCGCCGTCAGCGCGTACTGGGCGTACAGGTCCAGATCGGCGAATTCGGCGCTCGTCTGGTCCAGGAAGACCCCGGAAACCTGGTATCGCTGCAGGTAGGCCCGCACGTCGGCGGCCACGTCGGCTACCGGACGCCGGCCGTAGGCGGAATCGACGTACCCGGCAAGCCGTACCCCGGCGGTTCGCAATGCGGTCACCACCGACATGTATTCGGGGTCGGCGACATCTCCGGGGCCGGAGTTCACGTTCACCACGACCAGGCGTAGGCGCTGCCCGGGGTCGGCGAGGCGCTCCCACTGCTCGGCGGCCACCGCCGGGTGGAAGTAGGCGGGCACCAGCAGGTCCGGTGTTGCGCGCCGGGCCGCCGGCCGCGTCGGAGAATGCTTCGAGACCGTCATCGATGCCTGGCCAGCCGACCGAACTCGACCGCGGACACGGCCAGCAGGAAGGCGAGAAGCAGGCTGAACACCGCGACGTGGGCCAGGGCGAGCGGGATCGGCCCCCCCGCACCCGTCAGCGGCCAGCGCAAGCCGGCGTCAACCGCCAGCGCCGTCCCGGTGCCGGCCACGATGAGACCGTGCAACCCGCACGACATCAGGATCGTGCTCAGGAAGAGAGCCAGTCCCAGGAACGTGTAGCCGGCCGTGTCCAGGGTGAGCACCCCATCGAGGCGCCCCCACTTCGTGAGGCCGCCCAGCAGCGCGCTGTTCAGCACCGCGAGCATGCCGGCGTAGGCGAACAGTGCCTGCACCAGTTCGCGGCGGGCCCGACGGGCGAACCCGTCGATGGACGCGGAGTCGCGCATGGCGTGGCTGGCCCGGCTGCGAAGCCGGTACTGCAGCCAGTCGGCGCCGCCGAGACTGGCGATGAGCGGCAGCATGCTGAAAGCCACCGTCGGGCCCGTCGGTGAACCGCTGGCGGTCACGGCGTCGACGATGGCGAACGACAGCAGCGCGGCGCTGAAACCTCCGTAGCCGAAGTAGCAGGCGGCCACCGGCAGCTCCGCGCCGCCCATCGCGTCCCGCAGCCGGCGCCCCGACTGGGCGCCCGCCGGCCGTAGCCGCAGCCACGCAGCGGCCACAGCACCGCACAGACACAGGCCGAGGCCGCCCAGCACGACCCCGGGCGGCAGATCGGCCACCGCACCGCTGAGCACCAATCCGGAGAGGACGAGCCCGGGTGCGAGGATGGCCAGCAGCAGCACGTCGGCGTTGACGACCATGAGCACGGTCGCCGCGAGCAGGTACTCGACCTGGGAAGCCGCCAGGACGCCGAGCCGCAGTGCCGGTACGTCGGTGATGAGAGCTGCCACCGTCAACCCCACCACCGGCGCGGCGCCGACGAGCAGCGCGGTGCGCATCAAAGCACGTGCGGCCCGCCGGTCACCGCGACCCAGCAGCACGTGCCCGAGGAAGGACACCAGCTGACCGAGCGCGCAGGCAACGACCGTCGCGGCCACCAGCACTGTGACGGAGAGCCGGACCTCAATGATCCGCAGGGCGACGACGAGCATCAGGCCCGGCAGGCCGTAGAGCAGTCCCCGCAGGAAGTGCCGGGCCGGATGACGACGCCAGGGGTCGACGGCGGGCTCGACCGGTGCCGGACGTTGCGGCACGACGTCGTACATCTTCTCGGCCAGTTCGAAGACGCTCGCCACACCGAAATGGCTACGCGCCCGGCGGTCGCTGACCCCGAACGCTTCCAGCCCGGCGGCGATCTCGAAAGGGTCGACGGCCTGGGTGCACAGCTGGTCGTACTCGCGTGTCAGCTGCGCCAGCCGCCCGGGAGCGCGGCGTTCGAGGAAGTCCTTCTGGTGGCGGGCTGCGGGCACCCTGACCGGGGGGATGACGCGCAGCGCCAGGCCACGGGACACTGCACCCCCGTCGAGGCTGGTGGGTGCGCTCACGCCGTTTCGACCTCCTGCAGATCCGACTCGATCGTCCAGGGGGACGGGCTTGCCAGGTCGGTGTACATCTGTCGGAACGTGCCCAGCATCCGTTCCAGCTGGAAGAACTCGAGTGCGCGCACCCGGCCCGCCCGGGCCAGGTGGTGCCGAAACACGGCGGCGGTGAACAGCTGCTCACACGCCCGCGCAAAGGCCTCGGGATCACGCGGCGGGACGACGAGGCCGGCGGCGCCGACCACTTCGGGTACGCCCCCGACTTCGGTGGACACGGTGGCCCGGCCGCACATCATGGCTTCGACGACGGTGTACGGCAGTCCCTCGGAAATGCTCGACAACGCTACGACCGTCGATGCGTGATACGCGAGGGTGACCGGGCGCACGGGGCCCTCGAAGGTCACCGAGCTGCTCAGACCCAATCGTTCGACCAGGGCGCGCAACCGCGCTTCGTACCATTCGTTGCCCACGGGCGTGGGTCCGAACAACCGGAGCACCACGGTCGGCACCCGGCGTCGAAGAAGGGCAAACGCCTCGATAAGGGTTTCCAGGTCCTTCAGCGGGTCGATTCGCCCCACCCATCCCAGCGTGGGAGTCTGGGGTTCGCCGATGGCCGGTGGGTAGTCCTGCGCCGACACCCCGTTGTAGGCGGTGCTGATCACGTCGGGATCGGCGCCGTGCCGCACTTCCCAGCGCTGGTTGTACACGTTCACCGGCATGATGAGGTCACTAGCCGCGTAGGCCGTGTGGCAGAGGCGACGGTAGAAGCCGACCATGATGACCTTGACCGGCCAACGGTACCGGAGGCTTTGCCAGGCCAAATAACGCTCGCGCAGGTATACGCCGTGCTCAGACATCACCATCGGCGTGCCCGACTGCCATTTCGCCGCGAGAGCGAGCAGCGCCGGCAGTCCGTTGGACACGGCATGGCAGACGTCCGCATCGACGACCCGCCCGGACAGCGGCCGTAAGAAGTGCTCGATGAGCTCGGTGGCGTCTACGGCGTCCCGCACGCTCAGGGGCGTCGAGCGGTGGAACTCGCGCCATGTGTCGACCAAGGCGTCGACGGCTTCATCGGTATGCAAGCTCGCGGTCAGGTTGCCCTGCCGGCTGAAGTCCGACAACTGGCGCAGGCTTTCGCCGAACTGCCCCTGCCGGCCGGCTGGATCCAGCATCGCCCGCAGGAAAGGGCGATACAGGCCATCGAAGGCGGCCCTGGCAGCCGGACTCGGCCTCCGCTTGGGCGGCGTCCAGTCCCATAGGGGCACCCGGCGGAGCTCGCCGACATTGGGCGGCAGATCCAGGACGGTTGGGTCACCGCTGGTGGCGACGATGGCGACGACGTCGAAAACGTGCTCGGGAAGCCCTCGAATCAGTTGGTCACACCAGGTGCTGACGCCCCCGGTGCCGAATGGATAGCTGCCCTCGGCCAGCAGAGCGATCTTCACGGCACCGCACCGGCCGGGGTCAGCACCGGCGGGCGGGCGGGCGGGTTCTCGTCGTCTGCCAAAGCGTGCCAGGCACTGGCCACCATGTCGTGCAGACCGTGTCGTGCCTGCCAGCCGAGCAGCCGCCGGGCCTTGCCCACCGCCGCGACGACCGCGGCCGGGTCGCCGGGACGCCGCGGAATGATCTTTGGAGTCGCATCCCGTCCGGTGACGGCACCCACCATGTTCAACACCTCGAGCACCGAGCTGCCTCGGCCGCAGCCGATGTTGACCGCCTCGTGGCAGGTCGTGGAGGCGACCAGCCGGGCCGCGGCCACATGCGCCTCGGCAAGATCTTGGACGTGGATGTAGTCACGGACGCAGCTGCCGTCCCGGGTCGGGTAGTCGTCGCCGAACAGCCTGGGCTTCTCGCCCATAACCAACGCCCGCATCACCAGGGGAAACAGGTTTGTTCCCCCGACGTCGGCCAGCGTCGGGTCGGCGCAGCCTACGACGTTGAAGTAGCGCAGGCTCACGCTGCTGAAGCCGAGCGCGACCGCGTCGCCGACCAACCATTCGCCGACGAGCTTCGTTCGGCCGTATGGGCTTTCTGGCCGCAACGGCGCGGTCTCGTCCACGCTGTCCGAGGCGGGCGTTCCGTACACCGCCGCGCTCGAGGAGTAGACGAGCCGCCGCACGCCTGCATCATTCATCGCCTCGAGCAGGCTGACGACGCCGAGAACGTTCTCCCGGTAGTAGTGCAACGGGTCACACATCGACTCCCCGACGGACTTCTTCGCGGCCAGGTGCACGACGCCGCTGACCTCGTGTTCGACCAGGGCCCGGCGCACCGCATCGCGGTCGAGAACGGAGGCGACGACGATCGGCACCGTCGCCGGCACTCGCGCTGCGTCCCCGGTCGACAAGTCATCGAGTACGACGACGTCGAGGGAGTCCGCGCGCATGGCGCGCAAGACATGACTTCCGATGTAGCCGGCGCCACCGGTCAGCAACCACGTCATTTCGCCCTCGTCCCGTCAACGTATTCTCGGCAGTTCGTTGGGCTACTTGACCAGCGGCCGGGCCCGTCGACGCATGCCCTGATACCGCCCGGTCCGGGGCGTCGCTGCCCGCTCGGCCGGCGCTCCGGGAACGCGAGACGACCGACGGTCCGCACGATGGGCAGACCGTCGCGGCGCAGGCCGGTCACGGCCGGTACCACCGAGTCGGATCCCCGGTACGCCGTTCGGCGTAAGGCCAGTGGCAGGCAGTCCCCAGCACGGCCCGCCATACCCGGCCGGCGACAATTTCGTACACGTCTGCGTTCTCCCAAAGGCGTGCGGGCCGCCGGTACTCGGGAGCTGTCCGGGTGGCCGGTTCAATGGCACCATTGACCCAAGGGAACCATGGGCAAAGTCCGGGTGACCGCGTCGCACACGGGGTTCACACGAATGGGTGACGTTGCCAGGCCCGGCATCCCCGAACGTTCCGGCCGGGTCTCTTCTCCGCCCTAGTGCAAATCCCCGCGGATTCTGGGGCCATTTGGCCTAGCGGGCCGGGCCGGACCGGTCGCGTGCGGGTCCCCATTCACTCGAATTGATGAAGTTGACCGCCCGAGCCGTCCGGACGTTCCGGCCCGGTCTATTTTTCGTACTGGTTCAGAAGCGCGACAACTCGAGAGGTATCGCATGACCGAGAGGTATCGCATGACTATGAGGGTGCCGATCCGGCGACGGGTGGCCGCTTGGCGACAGGGAATCGTGGTGACCACGGTCCTGGCCACGCTGGTGGCGCTGTTGGCGGTGGGCGCGCAGGCCGCGAACGCGGCCACCGGCAACCGGGTAGACCTGCGGGTCCTGTTGTTCGTCAACGGGACCACCAACGCCGACGCCATTGCCGCGCAGATGACCCAGGAAGGCGTGCCCTTCACGACGGTCGACCTGTCGAATGCCGGACGGCCGACCCTCACCGACGCCTTCTTGAACAACGCCGCCACCCACGAGGGATACTTCGAGGCGGTCGTGTTGCCCCACCAGCCGGCCGCGCTGACGCTGTCGGCGGCCGAGCTGGCCACGCTTGCCGGCTACGAGGTGGCCTACGGCATCCGGCAGGTGGATGCCTATGTGTACCCCGGCGCCACGGTCGGTCTCAATCCGCCGACCTTCTCCGGGTCGTTGGACGGCAGCACCGCCACGGTGACCGCCGACGGACGCAGCGGCCCCTTCAGCTACCTCAGCGGCGCGCTGCCGGTCGATGACTTCGACCCGGCGGTGAGCGAGGTATACGGGTATCTGGCCACCCCGGCCACCCTGCCGACCGGGCAGAGCTTCACCCCGATGGTGACCGACTCGGTCGGGGCGGCGACCGGCTCGCTGCTGGGCGTCTACACCCACGACGGGGTGGAGGAGCTGGTCGGCACGGCGGCGTTCAGCGGCGCCCAGCAGTGGTTCAAGGAAATGGGCCACGGGATCATCACCTGGATGACCCGCGGTGTCCACCTCGGCAACCACCGCAACTACTTTGCGACCCAGATCGACGACGTGTTCCTGCCGGACAGCCGGTGGAGTTCGACCGGTCACTGCACGCCCGGTGACGGGTGCGTCGATCCGGCCACGACGACCACCGACATCCGGATGACGCCCGCCGAGGTCACCAAGCTGGTGGACTGGCAGAACGCCAACGGTTTCAAGCTGGACATGGTCTTCAACGGCGGCGGCAGCGAGCTGTGGAAGACCGACAACGCCGGCGTAGACCCGCTCGCGGACGCGTTCACCGCCCCGGCCACGGCCAGTCAGTTCACCTGGATCAACCACACGTACACCCACGAGTTCCTGGGCTGCATTCAGGTCGCCCCGACGGTGGTCGGCCCGACCTGGCACTGCGCGACGACGACGGACACCGGTCCCTACATGGACCCGGCACTCGTCCCCACCAAGGAGACCACCGTCGGCACCTCCCGCTGGATGTCCCAGGCGGAGATCGCGAGCCAGATCGGGGACAACATCGCCTGGGCGACCGCGCATGGCCTGCCCAACTTCGACTCGACCCAGCTGGTCACCGGTGAGCACTCCGGCCTGACGACGCTGCCCCAACAGCCCACCGACAACCCCTTCCTGGCCGGCGCGCTGGGCGCCCAGGGCGTCCTCTACACCGCCTCGGACGCCTCCCGGGAAGCCACTTCACGGGTGATCGGCTCGACCACCACGGTGCCCCGGCACCCGATGAACATCTTCTACAACGCCGGCACGTACGGCGACGAGGTCAGCGAGTACAACTGGCTCTACACCAGCGCGGCGCAGGGCGGTAGCGACAACTGCGTGATCAACTCGGCCACTACGACCTGTATGCCCCAGCCGCTGGCGAACGGGGACGCGGTCCAGGCGAAGGCAAGCTTCGACAGCTACGTCCAACCGATCGAGGTGCGCAACGCACTCGGGTTCGCGCTGAGCGGCGACCCACGGCCGTTCTACGCCCACCAGTCCAACCTGTCCGAGGACGGCATCCTCTACCCGGTCGTGGCCGGCGTGCTGGACACGTATAAGAGCAGGTTTGACACGACCAAGTCACCGCTGGTCCACCTCGACCTCAAGGGCCAGGCCGAGGCGCTGCGACAGATGACGGCGTGGGGCACCACCCAGCCGACGGTGACCGCCTACCGGGACGGGACCGGCGTGCACGTGTCCGGCACCGGCAACGTCCCGCTGACCGTCCCCACCGGCACCGCCCTGAACGGCATCACGCTGGACTCCTACGACGGTGAGCTCTCCGGCTGGATCAACGCACCGGCGGCCGACACCGTGGTCGCGGTTCCCGTCACCGTGCTGCCCGGCGCGCCGACCATCGGCGTGGCTACCGCGGGCAACGCCTCGGCTACGGTCACCTGGACCGCGCCGGCCGTCAGCGGCGACTCGCCGATCACCGGCTACACGGTCAACGCCTACGCCGGGGGCGCCACCACCCCGGCGCAGACCCTGACCACGCCGGCGACCTCGACCAGCCTGCTGGTCCCCGGTCTGACCAACGGCACCGCGTACACCTTCACCGTGGCCGCCACCAACGCCGGGGGGACCGGGCCGGCCTCGGCCCTCTCCGCCGCGGTGACTCCGGTCACCGTGCCGGCGGCGCCGACTATCGGCCCGGTCACGGCCGGTAATGCCGCGGCTACGGTCACCTGGACCGCGCCGGCCGCCAACGGCGGAACACCGATCACCGGCTACACGGTGCGGATCCACAACGCCACCGGCGTCTTGTTGACGCTGCCGGCGGCGACCGCGGCGGCAACCGCGACCAGCGTGAGCGTCACCGGGCTGACCAACGGCACCGCGTACACCTTCGACGTGGCCGCCACCAGCTCTGCCGGCACCGGGGCGTACTCCACCCTGTCAGCGACGGTCACGCCGGTGGCCGGGCCCAGTGCGCCGACCATCGGCACCGTCACCGCGGGTGTTGCCTCGGCCAGGGTGACCTGGACCGCGCCGACCAGTCCGGGGGGCTCGCCGATCACCGGCTACACCGTCCGGGCCTACGTCGGGACCGGCACCACGGCCGCGGTGACCCAGACCACGGCGGCGACCGCGCGGAACGTCACCGTGACCGGGCTGGCCAACGGGACGGCGTACACGTTCGACGTCACTGCCGTGACGGCGCTGGGCAGCAGCCCGGCCTCGGCCCGGTCGGCCGCGGTGACCCCGCGGACCGTGCCGGCGGCCCCGACGATCGGCACCGTCGACCCAGGGGCAGCCTCGGCCACCGTGCACTGGACTCCGCCGGCGGACACCGGCGGCTCGCCGATCACCGGGTACGTCGTCCGGGCCTACAACGGCACCGGCACCACGGTGGTGCGGAGCCAGACCGCGCCGGCCAGCGCCACCAGCCTGGTGGTCACCGGGCTGACCAACGGCACCGCGTACACCTTCGCGGTGGCAGCCACCAACGCGGCCGGGACGGGCGCGTTCTCGGCCCGGTCCGTGGCGGTCACTCCGGCCACCGTTCCCGGAGCGCCGGTCATCGGCACAGCGGTGGCCGGTACGGCCGGTGGAGCGATCGAGGCGACCGCCAACTGGGCGCCGCCGACGGTAACCGGAGGCTCTCCCATTACCGGTTACCGGGTGACGGCACTGCAGATGTCGTCCGCTGGCACCGTCCTGGCCAGCACCGTGTCGGGCGACCTGCCGGTGACCAGCCGGTCGCTGACCATGACCCTGCCGGTGGCCGGTAACTACCGCTTCACCGTCCAGGCGATCAACGCTGCCGGCGTCGGTGCTTCCTCCGCCAGGTCGAACCGGGTGGCCGGACAGTAGGAGCAGCTGCAGGCAGGTAGTCCCCAACCGGCCCGGCTGGAGGTCGCCCCCTCCGGTCGGGCCGGACCTCTTGCCGAACATCGCCCGCCGCCACCACAGTCCCTCCGGGCGAGTGTCGATCCGCGGTCGAGGACAACGACTTCCCATGCCCGACGCTACAACCGGTAGGAGTGAGCCACATGCCCCAGGCGGTCGAAGTGGCGGCCGGCGTGGTGTTGCTCGGGATGCTGGCCTTCGAGTCGGTGAAGAGCCTGATCTTCCCAGGCCAGGCGTCGCGAGCTGGCATTCGCCTTGGCTGACCATCAGTTTCAGCACCCTAGTCGCCACGGCTGCGACAGCCGCGGCCGTCGGTCGGATGCAGCGGCTGAACGGGCGCGAGGCGGTCTGGTTGAACCAGGAGCTGCTGCACGACGCGTTGACCGGGTTGCACGCTGTTCCACAGCCGGACCGAGCATGCCCTGCAGCCGCGGGGGCGCCATCACCAATAGGCGGCGGTACTGCTGCTCGACATGGACCGGGTCACAACGATTATCGACAGCCTCGGGCACTTGTCGGGGACAGCATTCTGCGCGAGATCTCCGATCGCCTGCGGACTTGCGCGCGTCCCGGCGACACGGCTGTCCGGCTACTTCGCCCACCGGATCACCAACGCCGCCGCGGAAGGCCTGAACGCACGCATCCAGGCGATCAGGGTCTCCGCCCGCGCGCCCGCGGGTTCCGCCACCGCGAGCACTTCAAGCCCGCCATCTACTTCCACTGCGGCGGCCTCGACCTCTGCCCCGCCACCCACTCCATTCCCGGATGAGCCCAGACCTTATGGCCATTTGGCCTAGCGGGCCGGCCCGGTCGCGAGCGGAACCACGTTCACTCGAATGGATGAAATTGACCGCCGGAGCCGTCCGGACGTTCCGGCCCGGTCTATTTTCCGTACTCGTTCAGACGCGCGACAAACTCGAGAGGCATTGCATGACTATGAGGGTGCCGATCCGGCGACGGATGGCTGCTTGGCGACAGGGAATCGTGGTGACCACGGTCGTACGGCGCGACCCGCCCGGCGCCGCCGCGCGGCACCATCCACACGGCGCCGCAGCGCGCCGCTGGTGGGCGCCCGGGTCACGCCGGTCGGCGCCCGCCGCGCTGCGGCGGTGGATCGCCGCCGCCCTCGCGGTACTCGTCGGTGTCGCGGTCCTGGTGGCACCACTGGCCACCGCGCAGGCGGCCGTAGCGGGCAGCCGGGTCGACCTGCGGGTGCTCGTGCTCTCCGACGGCGGAGCCGCGACGACCGCCATCGCCACCCAACTCGACCGCGAAGGCGTCCCGTACACCTGGGTGAACCTGATCGGCACGAGCCGGCCCGTCATCGACGCCGCCTTCCTGGAGAACGCGGCGGCGCACGAGGGCAAGTACCAGGCGGTGGTGCTGCCCAACCAGGCGGGCACGTCGACGCCTGGCGCGCTGAGCGCAGCCGAGCTGGCCGCGTTGGCGGCATACGAGAAGAACTACGGCGTGCGTCAGGTCAACGGCTACGACTATCCGGGTGCGGGCATGGGCACCGGTGCCCCGACGTACTCCGGCGTGCTCGACGGAGCGACCGCAACCGTGAGCGCCGCCGGTCTGTCCGGTCCGTTCACCTACCTCAAGAGCTCCCTGAAGATTGACAACTTCGACCCGGCGGTGACGGAGGTCTACGGCTACCTGGCCGCGCCCGCCGCCAGCCTGCCGGCCGGTTCCACGTTCACCCCGATGGTGAGCGCGACGGTGGGTTCGGCCAGCGGCTCGATCCTCGGCGTCTACGCCCACGACGGCCGCGAGGAACTCGTCATCACGGCCGCGTTCAACGGCAACCAGCAGTGGTTCAACGAGATCGGCCACGGCATCGTGACCTGGCTGACCCGCGGCATCCACCTCGGGCAGCAGCGCAACTACTTCGCCGTCCAGGTCGACGACGTCTTCCTGCCGGACAGCCGGTGGAGCGCCACCGGGCACTGCACGCCCGGCGACGGTTGCGTCGACCCCAACGTGACCACCACCGACATCCGGATGACCCCGGCCGACGTGACCAAGCTGGCGGCGTGGCAGAACACCAACGGCTTCGCCCTGGACATGGTCTTCAACGGCGGCGGCAGCGACCTGTGGAAGGCCGACCCTGCTAACAACGGGAGAGACCTGCTGGCCGACGCGTTCACCGCACCGGCGACGCAGCAGCAGTTCACCTGGATCAACCACACCTACACCCACGAATTCCTCGGCTGCATCCAGATCGCCCCCACCACCACGGGCGGGCAGTGGCGCTGCGCCGTGCCCGGTGATACCGGCCCGTATTTCGACCCGAGCCTGGTGCCGACGCTCGAGACCACCGTCAACGGAATCCGGTGGATGTCGCAGGCGGAGATCACCAGCCAGCTACAGCAGAACATCGACTGGGCGGTTGCGCACAAGCTCACCCACTTCGACAAGACCCAGCTCGTCACCGGTGAGCACTCCGGCCTGGCGACGCTGCCGCAGCAGCCCACCGACAGCCCGCTGCTGGCCGGCGCGTTGTCCACGGTTGGCATCGGCTACACCGCCTCCGACGCGTCGCGGGAGTCGGCTCCCCGGACCATCGGCTCGACGAGCACCGTCCCGCGCCACCCGATGAACATCTACTACAACGCCGGGACCTACACCGACGAGGTCAGCGAGTACAATTGGATCTACACCGACACAGCGCACGGCGGCAGCGGTATCTGCACCGCGAACCCGACCACCAGCACGTGCATCACGCCGCTGCCGGCGGCCACTCGGACGCAGGCGACGTCGAGCTATAACAGCTACATCAAGCCGCTGGAGGTCCGCAACGCGCTCAACCCTGTGCTGACCAACGACCCACGCCCCTTCTACGCCCACCAGTCCAACCTGGCTGAGGACGGTGTGCTCTACCCGGTCGTCCAAGGGCTGCTCGACCAGTACAAGGCGACCTACAACGCCGCGAAGGCGCCGCTGGTGCACCTCGACCTGAAGGGCCAAAGCCAGGTGCTGACCCAGATGGGGGCGTGGAAGACCGCGCAGACCGGTGTCACCGCCTACGTCGACAGCACCGGGGTGCACGTGCCGGCTGCGGCTGGCGGAGCGGCGGTCCCGCTGACCATGCCGACGGGCTCCACCGCCAGCGGCGCGTCGCTGGCGTCCTACGGCGGCGAGCTGTCCGGCTGGCTGACCCCGCCCGCCGGCGGAGTGGTGGCGACCCCGCCGACCCCGGCCGGCGGCTACCTCGGCACACCTGCCGCCACCGCGCCCGCCGCGCCGACGATCGGCACGGCGAGTGCCGGTAACATCTCGGCGACGGTGACCTGGACGGCGCCGGCCAACACCGGCGGCTCGTCGATCACCGGTTACACCGTGCAGGCGTTTGCGGGCACGGCCACCACGCCGGTGCAGACCGTCACCGCGGCTGGCACGGCGACGAGCGCGACCGTGAACGGTCTGACCAACGGCACGTCATACACCTTCATCGTCTCCGCCACGAACGCGGTGGGGACCGGGCCTGCCTCGGCGCCCTCCAACGCGGTGATCCCGGCGGCGGTGACTGTGCCCGGAGCTCCGGCGATCAGTGCGGTGACGGCGGGCAACGCCGCCGCGACCGTGAGCTGGGCCGCGCCGGCCAACAACGGCGGGTCGGCGATCAGTATGTACACGGTGCGCGCGTACGTCGGCACCGCTACCACGGTGGCGACGACCGCGACTGCGCTTGGTACGGCGACGAGCGCGACCGTGAACGGTCTGACCAACGGTACGGCCTACACCGTCGACGTGTTCGCCACCAACACCGCCGGTAACGGACCCGCCTCGACCCGCTCCGCGGCGGTCACCCCGACGGCGACCGTGCCCGGCGCGCCGACGCTCGGTGCTGTCACCGCCGGCAATGGCTCGGCGACGGTAACCTGGACCGCGCCGGCCAACAACGGCGGCTCGGCGATCACCGGGTACGACGTGCGGGTGTTCGCCGGGACCACCCTGTTCAAGACCGGCCCGGCGCCCGCGAGCCCGACGAGTCTGCTGGTCACCGGGCTCACCAACGGCACGACGTACACGTTCGACGTCGCGGCCCGCAACGCCACCGGGGTGGGTGCGGCCTCCGCCCGCTCCGCCCCGGTCATTCCGGCGGCCGCCACTACCACCACGGCCAGCGTCACACCGATCGCGGTCAGCTTCGACTCGCAGGCGGTCGGTACGACGAGCGCGCCGGTGGCGGTCACGGTGAAGAACACCGGCACCGGCCCGCTCACGATCAGCAGCATCACGACGAGCGGGCCGTTCGCCGCGGCCTCGACGACCTGCCCGGTGGGCGGCAGCGTGGCGCCGGGAGCCTCGTGTGTAGTCAACGTGGTGGCCAGGCCAACTGCCGTGGGCGACATGATCGGGACGCTGACGATCGTGGACAACACTGCCGGCGGCCCGCAGGTCGTGGACCTCGACGGCTGGGGGGAGTGACGCCGGTGCGGCCGGCGCAGCGGCCGCGGTAGCGACCCAGGCCGGTCCGACGGATCCGGCAGGTCGGCAAGGGCCCGCTCCGGCGAAAGCCACCGGAGCGGGCCCTTCGCCGTGCGAAGTCACGGTTGGGCCGGCCTGCGCCGCCCCGGCACCGCCGCGGTGTGGGCCACCATCCCCAGTGCCCGGACCAGCCAGGCGCGCGCCGACGTCCGCGGCCCGGGGGTGCCGGTCACCGGGTTATGGGATCACAGGTAGAGACCGGTCGCCCCGTCGTCCAGCCGGCGAGCGGCCACGGCGTGGATGTCGCGCTCGCGCAGCAACAGGTAACCGCCGCCCTGCAGCTCGACCTCGGCCCGCTCCTCCGGGTCGAACAGGACGCGGTCGCCCACCTCGACGCTGCGGACGTTCCCGCCGACGGCATCCACTCGGGCCCAGGCCAGCCGGCGCCCCATCTGGGCCGTGGCCGGGATGACAATGCCCCCGGTAGACCGGCGCTCGCCGGCGTCGGAGTCGCTGGAGACGAGCACGCGGTCATGCAGCATCCGAATCGGGAGCTTGTCGCCGCCCCCGGCCGCCGCGCCGCCCCTGGGCTCCGTCACGGCTGCGACGGTACCTGCCAGCGGCGCGCCGGCGATGGTGCGGGGGCGGGGGCGGGGCAAAACGGTCGGCGGAGGCTGGCAGGATGGCTCCCGCGCGAGTCGGAGGGAGGCGAGGCATGGCGATCTCCCGCACGGCCGCGCCCCAGGGGTCCGCAGCCCTCGACGCACCTGGGCAGTCCGCCGACAACGCCGGGTACGCCGCCACCAAGACCCGCCTGCTCGGCGAGCTCGCGGCGATTCCGTCGACGCAGCCGGTCCGGCTGGCCAAGCGGACCTCTAACCTGTTCCGTCAGCGCCAACCCGGCGCCGCGGCCGGTCTCGACGTTTCCGGCCTGGCCGGCGTGCTGGCGGTCGACCCCGTCGCCCGCACCGCGGACGTGCTCGGCATGACGACGTACGAGCAGCTGGTGGACGCCACCTTGCCCCATGGGTTGATGCCGCTGGTCGTGCCACAACTCAAGACCATCACGCTCGGGGGCGCGGTGACCGGTCTCGGGATCGAGTCCTCGTCGTTCCGCAACGGGCTGCCGCACGAGTCGGTGGTCGAGATGGACATCCTCACCGGCGACGGCCGGATCGTCACCGCCCGCCCGGACAACGATCACCGCGACCTGTTCTACGGTTTCCCCAACTCCTACGGCACGCTCGGGTACGCGCTGCGGTTGACCATCGAGCTGGAGCCGGTCGCGCCGTACGTCCATCTGCGCCACGTGCGCCACCGCGATGCGACCGCGGCTTTCGCTCATCTGGCCGCCATCTGCGCCGGCGGCGAGCATGCGGGCGCCCGGGTGGACTTCGTCGACGGCACGGTCTTCGCCCCCGACGACATCCGGATCACCGTCGGGCAGTGGGCGCCGACTGCTCCGTACCACAGCGACTACACCGGGATGGAGATCTACTACCGCTCGGTGCAGCGCCGCCGCGAGGACTACCTGACCGTCCGGGACTACCTGTGGCGCTGGGACACCGACTGGTTCTGGTGCTCGGGGGCGTTCGGCGTGCAGCGATCGAGCGTCCGGCGACTGGTGCCCAAGCGCTACCTGCGCTCCGATGTCTACTGGAAGCTGGTGGCGTTCGAGCGCCGGCACGGGCCGATGCGCCGCATCGACGAGCTCCGCGGCCGACCCGAGCGCGAGCTGGTCATCCAGGACGTCGAAGTGCCGATCGAGCGGGCCGCGGAGTTCTTGGACTTCTTCGACCGCGACGTCGGCATCCGCCCGGTGTGGATCTGCCCGCTGCGGCAGCGGGATCCGGCGGTCACCTGGGACCTCTACGCCTTGGACCCCTCGATTCGCTACGTCAATGTCGGCTTCTGGGCGTCCGTACCGTTGCGGCCCGGGCAGTCCGACGGGGCGCACAACCGAGCGATCGAGCAGAAGGTGGCCGAGCTGGGCGGGCGCAAGTCGCTGTACTCCACGGCGTACTACCCGCCGGAGGAGTTCTGGGCGACCTACAACGGACCGGCCTACCAGCGGTTCAAGACGGCGTACGACGGCAGTGGCCGGCTGCTCGACCTCTACGCCAAGTGCGTGGAGCGGCGGTGAGTATGTCGGGCGGCCCAACGGACACGGGAGGACGGATGCAGCTGGCGGAGGCCTTCGAGCGGGTCATCGGCGCGGGCACGCCGGTGGAGTTCCAGGCGTACGACGGCAGCCGGAGCGGCCCGGTGGGCTGCGACGTCCGGCTGACCATCAAGTCGCCGCGGGCGGTGAGCTCCCTGGTGCTCTCCCCCGGCGAGCTCGGTCTGGCCCGGGTCTACGTCGCCGGTGACCTCGACGTCGACGGTGACCTGCACACCGCGCTGCGGCGGCTGTCGGAGCGAGCCGGCAACCTGAGCTGGCGGGAGCGGCTCGAGGTAATGCGCTCGCTGGGGATCCAGGCGTTGCGGCCGTACGCGCCGCCGGGCATCGAGGTCCGCATGTTGCCCGGCCGGCGGCACTCCCAACGCCGCGACAGTCAAGCGATCTCGCACCACTACGACGTGTCCAACCGGTTCTACGAATGGGTGCTCGGACCGTCGATGGCCTACACGTGCGCGGTCTACCCGAGCGCGGCGGCGACGCTGGAGCAGGCGCAGTTCACCAAGTTCGACCTGGTGGCCCGCAAGCTCGGCCTGGGTCCCGGGATGCGACTGCTCGACGTCGGCTGCGGCTGGGGCGGGATGGTGATCCACGCCGCGCAGGAGTACGGCGTGCGGGCGCTTGGGGTGACGTTGTCCCGCCAGCAGGCGGAGTGGGCGCAGAAGGCGATCGCCGACGCCGGGCTGTCCGACCTGGCCGAGGTGCGCCACCTCGACTACCGAGAGGTGACCGAGGCCGGGTTTGACGCGGTCTCCTCCATCGGGCTCACCGAGCACATCGGCGCTTCCCAGCTGCCGGCGTACTTCCGGTTCCTGCACGCCCGACTGCGTCCGCAGGGCCGGCTGCTCAACCACTGCATCATGCGCCCGACCAACACCGAGCCGCGGATCCACCGCCGCGGGTTCATCAACCGATATGTCTTCCCCGACGGGGAGCTGATGGGGCTCGGGCACATCGCGTCGGTGATGCAGGACAACGGCTTCGAGATTCGGCACGAAGAGAACCTGCGCGAGCACTACGCGATGACGCTGGCGGCTTGGGGAGACAACCTGGAGGCGCACTGGGACGAGGCCGTGGCCGAAGTAGGGATGGCCAAGGCCCGGGTGTGGCGGCTGTACATGGCGGGCTCGCGGCTGGCCTTCGAACGCAACGGCCTCCAGCTGCACCAGCTGCTCGGCGTGCGCGCCGATGGTGGTGACTCGGGTATGCCGCTGCGGCCGAACTGGGAGCCGCTCGCCCGGGCGGTGCCGGTGGCGTGACGGCCGCGGCGTACCGGGTCGCACTGCTCGGCTACGGCCTGTCCGGCTCGGCCTTCCACGCCCCCTTGATCGTCTGCGTCCCCGGCCTGGCGCTGGCCGCGGTGGTCACGACGGACCCAGAGCGGGCGGCCGGCGCGCGCCGCGACCACGACCGGGTGGCCGTGCTGGACTCGGCGGCGCAGGTGTGGCGGCGCGCGGCCGACTTCGACGTCGCGGTGATCGCGACTCCGAACCGCAGCCACGTGCCGTTGACGCTGGCGGCCCTGGACGCGGGACTCGCGGTCGTGGTCGACAAGCCGTTCGCCCCCAGCGCCGCCGAAGGGGCGCAGCTGATCGCCGCCGCTGAGGCGGCCGGGCGGCTGCTGACCGTCTACCAGAACCGGCGCTGGGACGGTGACATCCGGACGCTGCGCGAACTGCTGGCCGACGGCGCGCTCGGCCGGGTGCTGCGGTTCGAGTCTCGGTTCGACCGCTGGCGGCCGACCCCGAAGCCCGGTTGGCGGGAAAGCGGCTCGCCGAACGACGCCGGCGGACTGCTCAACGACCTCGGCAGCCACCTGGTCGACCAGGCGCTGCACCTGTTCGGATCGGTGACGCATGTGTACGCCGAGGTGGCCCGGCAGCGGCCGAGCGTCGAGGTGGACGACGACGTCTTCCTGGCGCTGACCCACGCCAGCGGGGTGCGCTCGCACCTCGCGGCCAGCGCAATGGTCGCGCAGGCGGGGCCACGGCTGCGGGTGCTGGGCGACCGGGCAGCCTACGTCAAGGATGGCGTGGACGTGCAGGAGGAGGCCCTGCGGGCCGGTCGCCGGCCAGACGAACCGGACTGGGGAGTGGAACCCGCGCAGCGCTGGGGTCGACTCGGTGTAGACGACGCGACGACGGCCGTCCCTACGTTGCCCGGCGCCTACCAGCAGTTCTACGTCGAGCTGGTCAGCGCGCTGCGCGACGACGGCCCACCACCCGTCGACCCCGCCGAGGCGCTGGCCGGCCTGGGAGTCCTCGACGCCGCCCGACAATCGGCGTCGGCCCGGTCGGTGGTTGCACTCCCTCGGTAGGGCGCTGCAGCACGCCCGCACGGGCACCGGAGAACTGCAGTGCGTCGTCGGTGATGCTGCTGTACTTGAACAGCCAAACGTCGCGTAAATAGTTCTGGTAGATCCGCCACGGTGCGGTCGGTCCCTGCCTGGGGAAGTCGTTGACCGACCGCCGCACGTAGCCGGCGGCAAGGTCGATGAACGGCCGGGTGGGCAGCTCCGGCTGCGGCCACCACGGCCTGACCTGCCGGTACCCGTGTGCGTCCATGTGCTGGAGCAGCCGGCAGACGTAGGTGCAGATCAGCTCACACTTCAGCGTCCACGAGGCGTTGGTGTAGCCCGTGACCGCGGCGAGGTTCGGGATGCCGCTGAACATCACGCCCTGGTAGCTGACAGTCTTCCCGAGGTCGACCTGGCAGCCGTCGACCACGATCCCCATGCCGCCCAAGGCCAGCATGTTGAGCCCGGTCGCCGTCACAATGACATCGGCACTCAGTTCGGTTCCCGACGACAGTGCTACGCCGGTCTCGGTGAACGTGTCGATGTCACCAGTCATGATCGACGCCCGTCCCCGGCGGATCGCGGCGAAGAGGTCGCCGTCCGGGACCAGACAGAGGCGCTGGTCCCAGGGGTTGTAGCGCGGGCTGAAGTGGGTGTCGATGTCATAGCCCTCCGGCAGCCCTTCTTCAACCCCTTGCGGATCAGCGCCTTCATCCGCTGTGGCTGCCGACGGCTGATCTGGAAGATGAGCATGGCGAGCAGGACGTTCTTCCAGCGGATGAGCCAGTACGCGACCTTCGCCGGCAGCACCCGGCGCAGCCGGTCGGCAACCGGGTCCCGGGCCGGCAGCGACAGCACATAACTTGGCGATCGCTGCAGCATCGTCACGAGCGCCGCGCGCTGGGCCGTCGCGGGCACCAGCGTCACCGCCGTCGCCCCGCTGCCGATGACGACGACCTGCTTGCCGGCGTAGTCGAGGTCCTCCGGCCAGTGCTGCGGGTGCACGATGCGGCCCGGGAAGGGCTCCATGCCCGGGAACTTCGCGGCGTACCACTCGTCGTACCGGTAGTAACCGGTACACGACATCAGGAAGCCGCAGGTTAAGCGCCGTCGCTCGCCAGTGTCGGTCCGTTCCACCTCGACCGTCCACCGCGCCTGCACCGTCGACCACTCGACCCGGAGCACGCGGTGGCGAAAGCAGACCTTGCGCTCGATGCCGTGCTCCCGCGCTGTGTCGCGAACGTAGCCCAGGATCGACGGGCTGTCGGCGATCGCCTTCGCCCCGGGCCACGGGCGGAAGGAGTAGCCCAGGGTGAACATGTCCGAGTCGGAGCGGACGCCGGGATATCGGAACAGGTCCCAAGTACCCCCAGTCGAGTCCCGCGCCTCCAGCACCGCGAACGTCTTGTCCGGGCATTTCGCCTGTAGATAGCAGGCAGCACCAATGCCCGACAGCCCAGCGCCGACGATTAGTACGTCGAGATGCTCGGCGGGCCCACCATCGGGAGCAAACGTCACGCCGCAGCTCCTCCACCGGCAAGCGGCGCGTGCTCCGCGGGTACGACCTCGGCCGGCGGTGGTGGCGGCGGTGGTGGTGGCGGCGGCGGTGGTGGGGTTCCGTCACCAAACGGCCGGCCGTCGAGTGCCTCGCGGCCGTGCGGGGTGAGCCAACCGCGCAGGTCGGGGGCGTAGGCCCACAACACCGGCATCTCGGTCAGCTTGGCCCGGTTGCACTAGAAGTGGCCGTGGTAGCCGGGATCGAAGCGGACCAGCGTCGGGAAAGAGTCGGACGCCGGCCTCGGTGATCGTGTCCCCGACGAGGGAGCGCTGCGACTCCAGCCGGTCCGACAGCCGGTCCAGCCGGTCGAAGAGCCGGTGGTACGCCTGCTCGTAGGCGTCTTGGCTGCCGGCGAACCCAGCGCGGTAGACGCCGTTGTTCACGTCGCAGAAGACGTCGTCGTTGGCCGCGTCGATCTCTGCGCGCAGCTGCTCCGGGTAGAGTTCGGCCCAGACTTGGGCCCGGTCAATGGCGGCCCGCAGCCGCTGGCCGGCGGCGAGCTCATCCAGCAGCGCCTGGTCCGCCAGCGGCCACAGTGCCGCGACCGCGGCCTCGGCCGGGACTCCGCCGAGGTCAGGACGATGTGCCAGGTCCAGCAGCGTCTGCTCGACGGTGGTGACCAACGCCGTGCCCAGGTCAGTACCCGAGCCTTTCAGCGTCGAGCCGGCCGGTGTCACGGCGCACGAACAACACGGCCGCGGTGCGGTCCACCAGCTCGAGCCGCGGCCGCATCTTGGGTACCGCGACGACCGCAACCGCCAGCGCCCGTGGGATCGCGCCGTACCGCCGGGTGGCGCTCAGCCCCATCAGCACCCCGGGTCCGGGCCGTAGTCGGCGGCAGTGATGCCGTACGCCGCTGCCTCGACGCTCGGCATCCACCCGCTGTCGTAGGCGAATGGCGGAACCAGGGCGTAGTACCCCGTCGCCAGCCGGTGCAGCACACCGCGTTCGGCCAACCGGCGTAACTCCGGCCTCGGTTGGGAGTACACGCCCTGCGCGTCACGGGGGCGGAGCACTCCGAAGGGCACCCCGGCCAGGGCCGCCGGCAGGCCGCGTGCTCGCCCGTGCGGAACATCCTGGGCTGCCACTCTTCGCCACCCGCAAGTACCACAAGTCTAGGTCCAGACCCAACTCTGGTCATACCGTTAGCAGCTGGGAGGTGGTACGCGGCTTGGACGCCCAGCCGACTGCGCCTCGAGCGAAGGGCCCCGCTTCGGCGTCACGGCAGCCGCCTTGCTGCTGCCGCAACAACCGTCACCGGATCGATGAAGCAGACGACCCCCGCTATTCCACTCGATCTGCGGCGGGAGGGGCCGGCCCCGTCCGGCCAGCAGCTCCGAAACTAGCGAAGGGCCGGACGAGCGCCTCGGCAGCCTCGAGCACCGCCGCATGGGTTATGGTCAGCCGTTCCACGTCGACCGGCCGCAGCCGTGCCGTGTCCCACAGCCCATGGGAGCCCCACCGCGGGTCGTAGTACGACCACCACCGCACCCCGGCGAAGGCGCCCTGCTCGAACAGCGCCAGCGCCCACGCCTGGGTTACTGCCCGCTCCCGCGTCACCACCTGCGACGGCCGCAGCCCCAGGTCAACGAGCCGGGAGGCGTCATCCAGGTCGCAGACGCCGGCATCGTCAGCCAGCTCGTAGCGGGTCAGGGCATGCACGCTGCCCGCCAGCGCCGGACGGCCGCGCAGCATCAGCGCTGACCATTCCGGCATCCAGCCGAACGCTTCCGCCACCGCCCCAGCGGCAGCGTCGCCGACATACAGCACGCCGTACCGGCCCGGGTTATCGACCCGGCCGGCACCGGTGGACGGCGGCACGTACAACGGATGCCCGGGCTCACCAGCCCGGGCGGAAGCCAGATAGGGCAGCACCCGGAACAAGGCGACCATCTGCTAGACGAACGTCCCCTGGGCGAGCGCGTCGACGGCGGGCAGCACCGCGGCGGCGCCGCGTAGCTCGAGGACGTCGACCGGGCGGGCGCTCCCCAGGTGCGGGTTCGGGCTGGTCAGCCACACACCCACCTGGTCCGGGTAGAGCTCCATCAGCAGCCGGTCGAGCACATGGTCAAGGTCGGAAATCCGCCTACGGCTTTCCGGACCCGGCTGCTCGCTGCCCTGCTTCCAGCGCGACGGCTGCGAACGGGACACGCCGAGGATGGCGGCCAGCACGTTGTTTCCCAACACCTCGACCAACCGGGCCACCGGGCCGGCGGAGCTGAACACCGCGGCGGCGCCCGGGTCGACCGCGATGCGCCGCAAACCGGCGGAGACGGGGACCCCGACGGCCCGCACCCGGCCGGAGACAGGTGTCGCCTTCTTGGCGCGGCCCGAGGCAGGTGAGGCGGCCGTCTTGGCGCGACCGGAGCGCGCCGTCTCCGACCCGGCCTGGCCACTGTCGCCGCGCCCCGCATCCGAGCCGCGCTGACGACCCCTGTTCCGCTGCTGCGGCTCGGTCATTTGCCAGCCTCCGCCGGATCCGTCCCGCTCACTTCGCCCAACCATACATGTTGGGTGAGCACTGCTGGCCGCGAGGTTTCCGATGCCGTCGAGTGGGCGGCAAGGCTTGCCCGTGCGCTCGCCGGCTTGGCTGTGTTGAGCACCTGGCTATTTCGTCAGTGGCCTCAGCCCGCGATCTAACCTCGGGTCGTCTTCGGATCGCGTGCGCCCCAGTGCGACTCGTCCATTTGCAGCATCAGCTTGATGGCCCCCTTGGCGGCTTGGCGGCTTGGCGCAGCTCAGTGATGAGCCGGCGTAGCTGGCGGTCGTTGGCGATCCACTCTCGGTAGAGCGCGGCCTGGCGTTCGGCGGCCGCGGGACGGTCCGCCCGTTGATGTTGGCGCTCCACTGGCTCAGTGGGCTGATCGAGGCCGGGCGTGGGCCGGGTCCACCTGGCGCAGCAGCCGCATCAGCACGGTGAGGCTGCTGAGCAGGATCAGGGTGATCGGCACCAGCACCGCCCAGCTGGCCGGGTCACCCCGGACGTCAGCGACGATAGGGGTGACCAGGACCGGCAGCGAGGTGAAGGCGAGGAAGACCAGCAGGCCGGGGGCGAGGGTGTAGCCCCAGGCGTTGCGGCGCAGCAGCAGCACGCCGGCGGCGAACACAACCGGCAGGAAAAACGCCAGGTCCAGCACGTGGACCGGGTTAGTCGGCAAATTGATGTCGACGGCGCTGGAGGCCTTCCTGCCGGCCAGCAGCGCCGGCACGATGTCGGCGAGCCACAGCAGGATGAACAAGGTGGCGACCAGGAGGAGGAAGGCGCCAGCCAGCCGGGCCGATGCGGCGCCGTACCGGGCTTGCACGGCGGCCCGGTCGACGACGGCGAGTCCTCCGATGAGGGCGTACAGGGAACCGCCGAGCACGGCGACCCACAGCAGGAACAGCGGACCGAACTGGAGCGAGAAGCAGTAGATCGCGTAGTTGTAGGCGGTGAACGACAACGCCCCCAGCCAACACAGGTACGCAGCCACCGAGCCGCGGCGGGCCGCCACCACCAGGACCAAGATCAGCGGGCAGACCACGCTGAGGTTGACCAGGTCCTGGGCTACGGCCTCGTCGAGCATGAGGATGGTCTCGCGACCGTAGATCCTGCCCGTGGCCACCAGCGCGACCGCGCTGCCGACCGCTGCCAGCGCCACGGTAGCTACCGACAGCCACAGCCAAGCCGCGGCGCCGGTGCCGGCAGCGGGCAGGTGTACAGACGCGGGCCTGCCCGCGTTCAGGGCACGGCGCGGCGCAGCCGGAGCGGCTTTGCTGGTCATCAAGGTCCCTCGCTTCACTGGTCGCGGACGCACGGAGGAACAGGGATTCATTCGGGTGCGGCTCTCTTGGAGGGACGTCAGGCCGCTTGCGGGATGATGCTATTGGCGTATCGGGACTCGTGGACTCGGCGGCGTTCTTGGGCCAGGTGGTACTGCCAGTAGGCGTGGAAGTCTTTGTTGCTGCGTAGCGCCCTGAGTTTGAGGATCGCTTCGGCGCCTTCGAGTCCCCAGCGGGCCCCTGTTATGTCGAGCCGGTCGGCCACGATGTGGCGGCAGGCCCCCTCGATCACGCCGGTGGCTATCGGCCAGCCGTTGTTGAGAGCGGTCGGGTAGTCGAGATAGCGGGCCTTCTTGGTGAGGTAGCTGGCGGCCTCGTCGGCACTCTTGCGCCTGGCACGATCCAGGCCGGCCGTGGTGGCCTTGCGCCGGATGACCCCGGCCACCTGGGTGGCTTTGCCGTCGAGGACCGCGAGCGCTTGGTGGCGCACCCAGGCCTCGGCGGCGGGGTCGGCTTCCGGGTAGAAGCACCAGGCCGCCTTCCATACGTATTCCAGCACGTGGATGAAGTCGCAGATGATGGAGACCTCGACGCCGCGGGTCTTCGCCTCGGCTCGGATGCGGTCGATCTGGTGGTTGGCGCCGTCGACGAGCGCGACCCAGGCGCGGGTGTGGTTCGGGTCCCGGCGCTCGGCCTCGTCGAAGATGGCGGGCACCACGCTCGCCGCTTCCTCGACCACGCTGGCGGTGAGCCACTTGTTGCTGGCCGTCGGCCCGGCGGTGACCTCGGCGCGGTTGGCGCCGCAGTCCGGAAGGATGTCGGCCGGGGTGCGCACGACGGGTGCCGCGTCGTAGACGGCGCCCAGTTCGGCCATGCGTTTGCGGTTGCGCTTCTCGCCCTTGGACAGCCGGGTCGCCAGCTTGGGGGAGGTCTTCGCGGCGGCCCTGGCGGTGGCCGGGCGCAGCGCCTCGGGGCGCATCACGATGCCCTTGCCGTCGGCCGAGAGGGCCAGCACGTCGCCCGGATCGGCGGCCGGCGGCAGCTTGCGGGTGGCGTAGAAATCGTCGAAGTCGACCGCGGTGCGGGCCGCCAGTTCCTCCACCTGACGCTTACCGAGCCGGTCCCCGGTGGCGCGCTCGACGGCTCCCGCCGCCTCGTCGAAGGAGCCGCGGGCGGCCTCGACCGCGGCCAGCCGGCGC
>Ga0097691_1000656_pt1 | contig 28748 bp, 26 predicted proteins | sample NGESurdeep072012_8_FD_72858 | JGI IMG/M metagenome (GOLD analysis project Ga0097691, IMG submission 72858) | Arctic peat soil microbial communities from Barrow, Alaska - NGEE Surface sample 210-1 deep-072012 | ecosystem: Environmental > Terrestrial > Soil > Wetlands > Peat ... | reverse complement strand
AAGGAGCCCGAACCGCCTGCAAAGCCAATCGCGACCTGGATCAATCCACCGCTGAAAACGCTAAACATCCAAGCTTAAATTCCACACTGGGCTGTCTCAAAATCGTTGACACGTTCCGCAGCGTAACCCGCCATTCTCCGGCCGAGCGGCGCGTTACGCCTTCGCTAACCCGCCCTACGCGCTGACCACTTTGCGGTGGCTCGTCAGGACCCTTCAATCGACATTTCGGTTCACGCGGCGCGTATTTTACACAATCGCTTAACCTTAATCGCCGCATTGTCATCCTCATCGTCACGTGTGAGGCGGCGTATCGGGATGCCCGGACCAAGTTCCGTATCTCTCCAGCGATCAAGATCGGCCGACGCGCTGCAACTCGCGTGGCCAGCCACGGCGTCATTGTAAGCAGTCGAGTACGAGTAGCATATATGTCGGATACGACCGCGACGTTCTATGGCGTCCCTTCTTTCAAGCGTCGTGTTTTCGCTCTAGGCGATTATCGCCGGGCTGTTCGTGCTGTTCGGATTATTGGCAACGGCGTCGTCATCGGCTTCGGAACTGTGGCCGCCATAGGCCTGCTCGTCACCGCTGTCACACTGGCGGCCGCATGGATCGTCAACACCACTCTCGCCACCAATCCTCATGTCCATGCGAAGGCTCTGACGGGGCCGGGGACGCTTGCTCTTGCCAGCGGCTATCCAACTTTGGCCAAGACCGCCAATTTGGCCGCCGATATGACCTTTGAATCCAAATGGGCGCGCGCGTCGACCGGCGCCGTGCCGCTTATGCCGCAGCCACTCGAAATTCCGGACGATCAGGCGAAGCGCGAAATCGCCCGCGCTCGCGATTCAATACAGGTCGCCAAACTAACGCCTGCTGCGGCTCCGGCTTCCGCGCCCATCAACACCCTGCCGTTGCCGCCGAAGCTCACCCCCGAACGGGCGAACCGTGTGCCTTTGCCGCTGCCGCGGCCAATTCCCGCGCAGCAAGAAATAGCGCGGGCTCCGGCCGAACAGCCCGCGCCGCAAGTTGTCGCGGCCGCTCCGCCGCCGCCGGCGTCCACCGCTGACAAGCGCGTTACGCCGCAGCAAGCCCCCAGCAAATCGATGGCGCTGCCCGAACCCGGCAGCCGAACTGCGGTCTATGACATCTCCGCGCGCACGGTCTATTTACCCAATGGCGAAAAGCTGGAGGCGCATTCGGGGCTGGGCGACAAGCTCGACAATCCTCAATACGTCCACGTCAGGATGCGCGGACCGACGCCGCCGAATGTCTATGATCTCACGTTACGAGAAGAGCTTTTCCACGGCGTTCGGGCCATTCGCCTTAATCCGGTCGACGACAACAAGATGTTCGGCCGCGATGGCATGCTGGCGCACACCTACATGCTGGGTCCCAACGGCCAGTCGAATGGCTGCGTGTCCTTCCGGGATTACCAAAAGTTCCTGCAAGCCTTTCTAAGAGGCGAGGTCGATCGCCTTGTCGTCGTGCCCAATGGTGGCACCAAGCTTGCGCTCACCGCCAGCGCGCGTCGCGGACCTGTGAATCGCTATGCCTCCAATAATCCACCCACCGAGCGCAACATGAGCGCATGGTAGGGAAGGGCGGATGAGCGGAGGGTAATCCGCCAATTATCGCAGCGGCGGGTCGTAAGGCTCTCGCGACTGGCGATTCATCATGGATGGCCGGGTCAAGCCCGGCCATGGCGATGTGGACCAGCGTGCGCTCTTTCTTCTCCTTCCCCCCTTGTGGGGGAGGGTTGGCGAGGGGGGGTTAAGCGTGTAGCTTTCTTTCTCAGAAAAACGGCTCAGCAAGCAGCTCAGAAGCTCGGATGGGAACATCCAAACTGAATTTTTGCATAACTTCTTTCATTACGCTGTTGAACCATTTTGGTGCGAACGGCGATACGACAACACCCTTGATCGCTTGCTATAATTTGAGCGGGACGAACAATCCGATTTCATCTGCGGTATATGACCAGTCTTTTGTAATCACGGCGCGCACTGCCGCTTCATGACTAAGCGAAGCTCTTTTCCAGAAAATGCGGTCGTATGTACCAGCGAACGTTTTGGCAAAGTCCACATATTGTACATAACCGAATTTGATATCAAAGCCGTCAGCCAAAGCACGATCAAGCGCGCCAAACTCAGTTTGGATTGCGATGCCGATAGTCGGCGGCGGTGCATAGAGGCGCCAGAGAGCTTCTGACTCGCCTTCGTTGGCGTGCCAGCAACTCACATAAGTGTTTTGGACTTCCCGTTTTCCGATCGCCTCAAAGTCACGATAGAGCCGTTCTGCGTCCTCTTCGATACGTTCCGCTAAGGGCACTTCCATTTGTCCAGGAACCGTTCGGATCGCTTCGCGAAAATATTCTAGGCAATGAGCCTTCCATTCGGCTTCGCGTTCTGCAAGTCCCCGTGCACCCTCGAATGGATCTCCGAGATGATCGGCCCTAGCAAAATAGAGCGCGTTGTCCTTTAACAATGCCACGAATTTAGTGAAATCCATGTAGCGCCACAGTGCCGCCTCCGGGATCGGGCGCTTATAGGTGCTCCACCACCAATAAATGTGTGATGCAAGTTCAGAGATTAATGCTTGGCAACATTTGCCAACATAAATCTCGGCTCCAGCGGCAGTGTAGCCCGCATACGCGGCAACGCCTTTTTGAAGCGAAGCACCACATTGCGAGCAGTGATCGTAGCTGTAGTGGGTTAACTTCCTAAGGGCAGGTGTAAAGCGCCCTGTGCTCTTCATGGCTCGAACCGCTCGCTGCACGTGTCCGCTCGAGAGTTATTCCGGAAACTTGCGGTCAGTGCAAACTGCAAGTCCGTAGCCGGTCGCCTATTTGCCCTCCTCGCTTGCCGAAGCGACGAGGGATTGATACCTAATCTCTGCCTCGTCATGGCCGGACCCAACCCGGCCATCCACGTCTTACAATAAAGTCGAAAATGCCCGACAAGCAGCCCTTCTACATCACCACCGCGATCTCCTACCCGAACGGCCCGCCGCATATCGGGCACGCCTATGAGGCGATCGCCACCGACGCCATCGCGCGCTTCATGCGGCTCGACGGCTACGACGTCTATTTCCTCACCGGCACCGACGAGCACGGCCAGAAGATCCAGCAGACGGCGGCCAAGGAAGGGCTGACGCCGCGGCAGTTGCTCGACCGCAACGTGCCGCGCTTCGAGGCCATGGTCGAGCGCATGAACTGCTCGAACGACGATTTCATCCATACCACCGAGGAGCGCCACCACCGCTCGTCGGAGGAAATCTGGCGGCGCATGGAGGCGAACGGCGACATCTATCTCGACAAATATGCCGGCTGGTACTCGGTGCGCGACGAGGCCTATTATGCCGAGGACGAAACGCACCTGAACGAGCAGAAGGTGCGGGTATCCTCCAAGACCGGCACGCCGGTCGAATGGGTGGAGGAGGAGAGCTATTTCTTCCGGCTGTCGGCCTATCAGGACAGACTGCTCGAACTGTTCGCCCGTCCCGACTACGTGCTGCCGAAGGAGCGGCTCAACGAGGTGGCGAGCTTCGTGCGCGGCGGCTTGCGGGACTTGTCGCTCTCGCGCACCACCTTCGACTGGGGCATCCGCGTGCCCGGCGCCGACAAGCACATCATGTATGTGTGGGTGGACGCGCTGACCAATTACATCACCGGCGTCGGCTTTCCCAACACCGAGAGCGACACGTTCAAGCGCTACTGGCCGGCGGCGCTGCACGTGATCGGCAAGGACATCGTGCGCTTCCATGCGGTGTATTGGCCGGCGTTTCTGATGTCGGCCGGCGTTGAAGTGCCCAAGCGCATCTTCTCGCACGGCTTCCTGTTCAATCGCGGGGAGAAGATGTCGAAGTCGGTCGGCAATGTGATCGACCCGTTCGCGCTGGCCGATGCCTATGGCGTCGATCCGCTGCGCTATTTCTTTTTGCGCGAGGTGCCGTTCGGGCAGGACGGCAATTACAGCCACGAGGCGATCGTCAACCGCATCAACGCCGATCTGGCCAACGACCTCGGCAATCTGGCGCAGCGCTCGCTGTCGATGGTGGCGAAGGCGTTCGGCGGCGTGCTGCCGGCGCCGGGCGAATTCAGCGAGGCCGACAAGACCATCCTGGCGGCTGCCGACGGCATGATCGGCATCGCGCGCGAGCACATGAAGACGCAACAGCTGCACCAGGTGCTCAACGCGATCTGGGCGGTGGTGGCGGACGCCAACCGCTATTTCGCGTCGGAGGCGCCTTGGGCCAAGGCCAAGACCGACCCGAAGCGGCAGGGCACCATTCTGTACGTCACCGCCGAGGTCTTGCGTTGCGTTGCCATCATGGCGCAGCCGTTTGTGCCTTCCTCGGCCGCGAGGATGCTCGATCTTCTGGCAATCCCGGCCGAGGAACGCAGCTTCTACGAGCTTAACGGCACCAAACGCATAGCTCCCGGCGGCAAGCTGCCGGCGCCGACGCCGGTGTTTCCGCGCTATGTCGAACCGGAGGCAAGTGCTTGACGATGCTGGTGGATAGCCACTGCCACCTGGATTTTCCCGATTTCGCCGCCGAGTTGGAAGCGGTGGTGGCGCGCGCGCGTGCCGCCGGCATCGGACGCCTGGTCACGATCTCGACCCGCGTCCGCCGGCATGCGCAAGTGCTGGCCATCGCGGAGAAATTTGCCGACGTGTTTTGCTCGGTCGGCACCCATCCGCACAACGCGCATGAGGAGCTCGATATCGACGCCAAAGCGCTGATCGCGATCGCCAAACATCCGAAAGTGGTGGCGATCGGCGAGGCCGGTCTCGATTATCATTACGACAACAGCCCGCGTGCGGCGCAGGAGCAGAGCTTGCGGCAACATATTGCCGCGGCGCGCGAAACCGGCCTGCCGCTGGTCATCCATGCGCGCGAAGCGGATGCCGACATGGCGCGGATTTTGAAGGAAGAGACGGGGAAGGGCGGCTTCCCGGCCGTGCTGCATTGCTTCACGGGAGGGCGCGATTTGGCCTTCGCGGCCATAGACTTAGGGCATTACGTCTCGTTCACCGGCATTCTCACCTTCAAGAATTCGGCGGCGTTACGCGACATCGCCGCCGCGCTGCCGGCCGAGCGCGTGCTGGTCGAAACCGACGCGCCTTATCTGGCGCCCTTGCCGCATCGCGGCCAGCGCAACGAGCCGGCCTATGTGGTCGAAACGGCGAGGGTTCTGGCCGAGACGCGTGGCGTTTCTATTGACGACATCGCCCGCCAGACCACGGAGAATTTCTTCCGCCTGTTCAACAAGGTCCCGCAAGACATCCCGGCCGCCGCATGAGCCTGACCTTCACCATCCTCGGCTGCGGCTCTTCCATGGGCGTGCCACGCGTTGCCCTCGGCTGGGGCAAATGCGATCCGCATAATCCGAAAAACCGCAGGCGGCGCTGCGCTTTATTGGTGGAGCGGACCGGCACGCACGGCCGCCACACCCGCGTGCTGGTCGACTGCACACCCGATTTGCGCATGCAGTTGCTCGATGCCGAGGTGGATTGGCTCGACGGCGTGCTGATCACCCATGAGCATGCCGACCACATCCACGGTATCGACGACCTGCGCCCGCTGTCCGTGCACAAGCGCCGCCGTGTCGACTTCTACCTCGACGAGGCGACCTCGCGCGCCATGCATGCCCGCTTCGGCTATTGCTTCATGACGCCGCCGGGCAGCGAATATCGGCCGATCCTGATCGAGCACCGGCTGCTGCCCGGGCATGCGGTGACCATCGACGGGCAGGGCGGCCCGATCACGGCGATTCCGGTGTTGCAGCAGCATGGCGACATCCCCTCGCTCGGCTTCCGCTTCGGCAACGTCGCCTACTCGGCGGATATCAAGGACCTGCCCCCCGAAAGTTTCGCCGCCATGGCCGGCCTCGATGTCTGGATCGTCGATGCGCTGCGCAAAGCGCCGCATCCGAGCCATTTCAATCTCGACGAGGCGCTCGAATGGATCGCCCGGATCAAGCCGAAGCGGGCAATCCTGACCAACCTGCATACCGACATGGACTACGAAGATCTGCGGGCACATTTGCCGCCCGGCGTGGAGCCCGCCTACGACCGGATGAGCTTTGCCAGGAAGCTAATCTAGTTTATCTGCTATTTTGTGGAACACGCTGATTATCCAATTCGATATAGCTCTCGAAGCCGCCTTTACCGGCATTGATCAATATTCTAAATAGTCTAGTCAAATCAGTTCGATGCAGCCAATCGTTAAAGCGCGCTGGGGCCAATGTCCGCGCGCCTACCCAATCAAAATATTCCATAATATGTCTTATGCGACTCTGCCATCCAGATCGCGGTCCCGGTTTGCCTTTGCTACGGTCGGCTTTTCCGGCCACCAGCCCAACCATGAGTCCCAGCCCCGTGAAGCCTTCCCGTGGTATTGCTCGGCTGATCGAGATCATGGCGGCGTTGCGCACGCCCGTTAGCGGCTGCCCCTGGGACCTGGAGCAAACCTTCCAGACCATCGCGCCCTATACGCTCGAGGAAGCCTATGAGGTCGCCGATGCGATCGCGCGCGGCAACCTCGCCGACTTGAAAGACGAGCTCGGTGACCTTCTGCTGCAGGTCGCATTCCACGCCCGCATGGCCGAGGAGAAAGGCGCCTTCGATTTCGCCGACGTGGTCGAAGCGATCACCAGCAAACTCATCCGCCGCCATCCGCACGTCTTCGCCGATGCCGAGGGCCGTACCGCCGAGGCGGTCAAGGGCCTGTGGCAGCGCATCAAGGCCGAGGAAGAGGCCAAAAGCGGCGAGGCTGCGCCGAAAGGTGCCCTCGCCGGTGTTCCCGTCGCCCTTCCTGCGTTAACCCGCGCTCTGAAGCTGCAGGATAAAGCCGGACGGGTCGGCTTTGACTGGAACGACCCGCGCGCGGTGCTCGCCAAGATCCGCGAGGAAGCCGACGAGATCGAAGCCGAGCTCGATGGCACCGACAAGGCCTGCGCGGCGGCCGAAGTCGGCGATCTGCTGTTCGCGGTGGTCAACCTGGCCCGCCATCTGGGTGCCGACCCGGAAGGCATTTTGCGGCAGACCAACCTCAAATTCGAGCGCCGGTTCGGATCAATCGAGCGCGCGCTGGCCGCGCGCGGCAAGACGCCCAAAGACGCCAGCTTGGCCGAGATGGATGCGCTCTGGGATGAAGCGAAGGCAGCGGAGAAGCCGGGAGAGCCGTAACCGAGGCGGGCGGGTGTGCCCTGCCCTCCGTCTTTTCAGTTTTCAAACAGCCCATTCTCAATCAAGCATGCATCAATAATGCGCAGCCTTCGGCTGCGCCATTTCTCCTGGGTCCCGGATCGTCGCTCGCGATTTGCGCTCGCTCGTCCGGGACACGAGGTACGGCGCCCGCTAATTCAGCACCCCGAACTTCGCCTTCACCCGCGCTGCCTTGTCGGGATCGGCGCGCACCGTGACCGCCAGCCGGCCGTCGTCGCCCATGTCTCGGGATAACACTTCGGAATTGCGATAGAGCCAGCTCAAGCCGGCGCCGTCGGCAGGGTCGAGCGAGAGCTTGATGGTCAGACGACTTTCGCCCAAGCGCGTTTCAATCGCGGGAATCAGACGGTCGAGCAGCCCCTCCCCACTCAATGCCGACACCGGCACCGGACGGCTTTCGGCCGGCTGCCGCTCCACGAGATTGAGAAGCCGTGCACGCCCATCGGCGTCGAGCCGGTCGATCTTGTTCCAGACCTCGATCAGACGGCGATCGGTGGCTTCGATGCCAAGTTCACCGAGCACCTTTTCGACATCGTACGATTGCGCGCCCGCATCTTCGTGCGACATGTCGCGCACATGCAGAATGACGTCAGCCTCGATCACCTCTTCCAGCGTGGCGCGGAACGCCGCCACCAGCATGGTCGGCAATTCGGAAATAAAGCCGACCGTGTCCGACAGGATGATGCGGTTGCCAAGCGGCAGATCGATCGCGCGTAGCGTCGGATCGAGCGTGGCAAACAGCATATCGGCCGACAGCACGCTCGCCGCCGTCATGCGGTTGAACAGCGTCGACTTGCCGGCATTGGTATAGCCGACCAGCGCGACGATCGGATAAGGCACACGCTTGCGGCTGTCGCGATGCAGCTTGCGGGTGCGTTTGACTTTGTCGAGATCGCCTTCGATGCGGGCGATGCGTTCTTCGATCAACCGGCGGTCGGCTTCAAGCTGCGTCTCGCCCGGTCCGCCGAGAAAGCCGAAGCCGCCGCGCTGGCGCTCGAGATGGGTCCATGAACGAACCAGCCGGCTCTTTTGATAGTTGAGATGGGCGAGCTCGACTTGCAGCGCGCCTTCACGCGTGCGCGCGCGCCGGCCGAAGATTTCCAGAATCAATCCGGTGCGATCAATGACCTTCGCGTTCCAAGCTTTTTCCAGATTGCGCTGCTGCACCGGCGAAATCGCGCAATCCATTATCACGACGGACGCCGACAGACTCTTGGTGAGGCCAGCGATTTCGTCGACCTTGCCCTTGCCAATGTAAGTCGCGGGGCGGGTGTTGTTGAGCGTGACCAGCCCGGCTTGCACCACGTTGAGGTCGATGGCGCGCGCGAGCCCCACGGCTTCCGCCAGACGAGCCTCTGGCGTGCGTGTGTCGGCTTGCGAGCGGCCAGGTTTTCCCCGCGCCGCCGCATGCTTGAGCCACGGCTCGATGACAATAGCACGGCCGGTCTCCGTGCCCGACGCCGTTGGGCTTAGGAGATCCGCGCTTTCATCACGACGTCGTGGTTCCAATCAGGCTTTATCCCCGGCCCCGGCCGGCGGCTCTTCACCGCCTTCGAACAGCTGGATCGGGTGGCCCGGCATGATGGTCGAAATCGCGTGCTTGTAGACGAGTTGGGAATGTCCATCCCGCCTCAACAGCACGCAAAAATTATCGAACCAGGTCACCACGCCCTGCAATTTCACCCCGTTGACCAGGAATATGGTGAGCGGGATTTTGCTTTTACGAACATGATTGAGAAAGGTGTCTTGCAGATTTTGCGCACGATCGGCTGCCATGGCCGTGTTCCATTTTCTGCTCGCGTCTTACGCGCGAGACCCTCGTTGCCCGGGTCCTCTGCATGCGAGTTCCACTACATGCGCCGCTTTGCCCCCACGCAACAGCGGTGCAAGGCCCAAGAGGTCGCTATTAGATGGCAGGCCGCCTCCCGGTGCAAGCACAAGTTGGCATTTGCCGCCCCAAGTTGCTGAAATAAATGAGATTTACGCCGTTTCCGCGAGGTTCAGGAGTGCCTCGCGCAAGCCTGCAATGGCGCCATCCCAGTCCCCCGATGGCGGGCTGCCGGAATAGCCGGGCGCTCGGGTATTGGCGTTCCGCCCGACTGTAAAATCAGGTGAATTCGGCGTGGCGGTGATAGGCGCGGCGGAGTGCCGTCGCGATCAGGCCGGGCGCGCCATTGCCGATCGGGCGCCCGTCAATGCTCACCACCGGCAGCACGATCTGGCTCGCGGAGGTGACGAACGCCTCGCGCGCGGCATAGGCTTCCTCGGTCGAGAACGCGCGCTCTTCGAACGCGAGCCCTTGCGCATTGATCACGTCGATCACGACCGACCGCGTGATCCCGGGCAGGATATCGCGCCCGACCGGATGGGTGATGAGCTTGCCGTCACGGCTCACGATCCAGGCATTCGACGACGCGCCTTCGGTGACGCGGCCTTGCGCGTCGACCAGCCAGGCCTCGCGGGCGCCTTGTTCGCGCGCAGTCTGTTTGGCCAACACATTCGGCAGCAAAGCCACCGACTTGATATCGACACGCTGCCACCGGATATCGGGCACCGTGATGACGGCGATGCCTTCCGCCGCCAATTGTTCGAGACGCGCAAGATCGTTGCTGCGCGCGGTCACAACCACGGATGGCCGCGTGTCCGCCTGCGGAAACGGAAAATCGCGCCGCGCTACGCCCCGGGTGATCTGCACGTAGACGATGCCATCGCGCACCCGGTTGCGCCGCACAGTTTCGCGCAGCACGATGGAAAGCGCGGCCGCCGACATCGGGCGCGCGATGCGAAGCTCGTTCAAGGAGCGATCGAGCCGCACCATATGACGGCGCTCGTCGACCAGCCGGCCTCCCCTCACCTCGCAAACTTCGTAGACGCCGTCAGCGAACTGAAAGCCGCGATCCTCGATAGCGACCGTGGCTTGCCCGCGCGGCAGATAGCGGCCGTTGATATAGGCGATGCGCGACATGAGAGCTAACCAATTCCGAGCGCCTTAAGCTTGCGGTGCAGCGCGGAGCGCTCCATGCCAACGAACTCGGCGGTGCGCGAGATGTTGCCGCCGAAACGGCTAATCTGCGCCACCAGATATTCGCGCTCGAACACTTCGCGCGCATCCCGTAACTGCAAGCCCATCAAATGCTCGCCACCATTGCCGTTCGGCATGGTCGGCACCATCGATCCGACGTCCGGCGGCAGCATGCTGGCATTGACGACGGCTTCCGGGTCACCGCCGGCGAGAATCATCAGCCGTTCAATATTATTACGGAGCTGACGGACATTACCCGGCCAGTTATGCGATTGCAGCACGGCCATGGCGTCATCGCCGATGCGGCGTTTCGGCAGGCCGGTTGCCTGCGAAATCTGGTCCATGAAATACTCGACTAATTCAGGAATGTCATCGCGCCGCTCGGCGAGCGGCGGCACGCGGATCGGCACCACCGACAGGCGGTGATAGAGGTCCTCGCGGAATTTTCCCTCCGTGATCGCTACCTCAAGATTGCGCGCAGTCGATGACACGATGCGCACGTCAACCGCGATTTTTGTGGTGCCGCCGACCCGCTGAAAGGTCTGATCGATAAGCACGCGCAATATCTTGTTCTGCGTCTCGCGCGGCAAGTCGGCAATGTCGTCTATAAACAGTGTGCCGCCATGCGCCTCTTCCAGAGCGCCCGGCTTGCGGCCCTCCAATCCATTGGAATGGTCGACGCCGAACAATTCTATTTCCATGCGCTCGGGCGTGATTGCAGCGGCGTTGATCACGATAAACGGACCATTCGCGCGTCCCGATGATTGGTGGAGCGTGCGGGCGGCCAATTCCTTGCCGGCGCCCGAGGGGCCGACGATGAGCACCCGGCTGTTGGTCGGCGCCACCCGTTCGATGGCTTGGCGCAATTGAGCGATCGCTGTAGAGCGTCCGATCAGCGTGGACGGCACCGGGGCCATTTGCTTAAGCTGTTTGACCTCGCGCTTGAGCCGCGACGTCTCGAGCGCGCGGTCTGCCACCAGCACCAGCCGGTCGGCCTTGAACGGCTTCTCGATGAAATCATAGGCGCCATGTTTGATGGCGGAGACCGCGGTCTCGATATTGCCGTGGCCGGAAATCATCACCACCGGCAGGTCGGTATGCTCGTGTTTGATGGCGTCGAGCAATTGCAGCCCGTCGAGCTTGCTGCCTTGCAGCCAGATGTCGAGGAAAACCAGATTCGGCCGCCGCGTGACGATAGCTGCAAGCGCATCGTCGCTGTTGCGTGCGGTGCGCGCGCTGTAGCCTTCATCTTGCAGAATGCCGGCCACGAGATCGCGGATATCGGCCTCATCGTCGACGATCAGAATTTCACCGGACATGCTGTTACTCGTTTTTCGTCTTCTGTTTTTCGAGCTCGGACGTTTCCGCCTTGCCGGCGGCGGCAAATTGCACGCGCACCCAGGCGCCGCGTTGCCCCGGAATCTTGTCGGCGGCATCGCGCAGCTCGATGCTGCCGCCATGATCCTCGACAATTCGTCCGACGATGGCGAGACCCAGCCCCGTGCCCTTTTCGCGCGTGGTGACATACGGCTCGAGCAACCGGCTGCGATTTTCCTTAGGCAAGCCGATTCCGTTATCGACGACGTCAATGACGATATTCTCGCCCTCGCGCGCGGCAAAAACGTGGATCGAACCCTTGCCCAGCTCCGCTGCTGGCACCGCGGATATTGCCTCCGTGGCGTTCTTGATGATGTTGGTGAGCGCCTGTGAAATCAGGCGCCTGTCAAATCGCGCCGGCATCGGATCCTCGGCAAACGCGGTATCAATATCGATTTCCGAATTGCCGACCCGCATTAGAAACACCGCCTGCCGCACGGTATCGGCGACGTCTTCGGCGCCGATCACGGGCTTCGGCATGCGCGCGAAACGGGAGAACTCGTCGACCATCCGCCTGATATCGTCAACCTGGCGAACGATCGTGTCCGTGCATTGCGCGAACACGCCGTCGTCGTCGCCAATCATTTTTCCGTATTTGCGGCGAAGGCGTTCGGCCGACAATTGGATGGGCGTGAGCGGATTTTTGATCTCGTGCGCGATGCGGCGGGCAATGTCCGCCCATGCCGACGTGCGCTGCGCGGCGACCAATTCCGTGATGTCGTCAAGCGTCACGACGTATCCATGGTCGGATTCGCTGGATTGTTCGCTGGTAACCCGCACGGACAGATTGCGCTCGCGGCCATTGCGGCTGATCGTGACCTGATCTTGCGTGCGCGCGCCCGCTTGAGCAGCGGCCATGATATCCGCGAGTTCCGGAAATACTTCTACCAATGGACGGCCGAGCGCCTCGGCCTCGGTGCGGTCGATCAGCTTTTCCGCCGAGCGGTTGAGAATGCTCACGCCGCCATTGCCGTCTACGCCGATGACGCCGGCGCTGGCACCAGCAAGGACTGCTTCGGTGAATCGTCGGCGGCTATCGATGAGGTCACGTGCGCGCACGATATCGTCGCGCTGCGTGCGGAGTTCCTGTGTCATGCGGTTGAAGGTTTCGCCGAGTTGACCGAGATCGCCTTCCGATTGGCGAACCGGCACGCGCACGTACAGATTTCCCATGGATACGGCATTGGCGGCGCCGATCAAGCGGCGGATCGGCGCAACCAGGCGGTTGGCGAAATTCAATCCGATCCAGACCGCGGACAGGAGAACGATCAGCGCGATGACGGTATACATCAACCCGAACGCGACTTGCACGCCGACGCGACGCGACTCAATCGCGGCATACTCAGTCACGCTCGCGCGCGTCGCTTGCAATTGCGGCACGACGCGCGGATCGAGCAATCGTGTCACGTAAAGATAGCTGTTGTCGTATTTCTCCAATTTGAGGATGGCCGCCACGTAATTTGTGTCCGGCAACAAGACGACTTGCGGTTCATCTTCGGTGATTCGGGGAAGCGCTTCACGCGGCGGCAGGGCAAAGGTCTGATTGATCTTGACGTCGGCGCGCGCGACCACATTGAGATTTTGATCGATCACCATTGCGGCGGCGAGGCCGCGGACCGAGGCCTGGAAGGTGAGAAATTGCTTCAGTTTGTCAGGGTCTTGGTCGAACACCGGCTTGGTGCGCGTGATATCGAAGGCCATGACCATGATATCGGAGCGCACGATCTGCGCGTGCTCGCGCAGATAGGCTTCCGCCACGAATAGCGAATTCTCGATTGCCGCGCGCGTGCGCGTGGAAAACAAGCGGTCGAGGCCTCGGTCGAGGGTAACGCTCGCAACGATCGCCACCAGGATCGCGGGCGCCGCGGCGATGATGGAGAACAGTCCGACGATGCGCACATGTAGCCGCGCGGCGGCGCGCCCGCTGCGGCGAGCCTGCACCACCTGCCACACTTCCCGCACGATGATGCCAAGCAGCAGAAGCACCGTTGCTGCGTTCGCGAGCAGCAGCGAGACGACGACGTAATGGGTCGGCGAAATCGGCGTCAGGTCGGCGAGAACGATGAAGGTGACCAAGGCCGACAGCAGGGCGAGTCCGACCGCGATCGGACCGAGCACTCTCGTCTCGCCCCGCTTCGCAGACGGACCGGCGAGCGCAGTTTCGGCGGTGGCAGCCTGTTCGACGCTCATTGATCCCTGGCAGCGGATAGCGGAGCTCACGCGCTCCAATAGAAAAATTTGCCAAGAGGACGATGTCCACCCGGCACTGATGCTTTTATACAACAATGTTGCCGAATTACGACAATTCCGCGGCGCAAACTCACAGGATTAGTTAATCCAGCCGGTTAGTTGCCGCTGCGAAACACCTGGATATCGAGATCTCGGATTTTTTTCCGCAGAGTATTGCGGTTGACCCCCAAAAGGTCGGCGGCGCGGATTTGGTTGCCGCGGGTGGCGGCCAGGGCCGCCGTCAGCAACGGATATTCAATCTCGCGCAGGATCCGATGATACAGGCCGGCCGGCGGGAGACCGTCCTCGAAGCCCGCGAAATACGCCGACAAATGCAGCTCCACGGCGGCGCTGAGGCCTTCCTCCACGCGCGGCTCCTCGCCGCCTGCCGGCAGCGCCGGCTGCGACAATTCGGCGTCGATCACCGCTGACGTGATGGTCTCCTGCGGATAGAGCGCCGCCAACCTCCGCGCCAAGTTCTCCAGTTCACGCACATTGCCGGGCCAGCGATGGCGCTTCATGCGGTCGAGCCCGGCCTGGTCGATCTGTTTCGGCGGCAGGCCCTCGCGCTGCGCCTGGGCGAAGAAATGCCGGATTAGGTCGGGAATGTCCTCGGTGCGCTCGCGCAGCGGAGGCAATCGCAGCGGCACGACATTGAGCCGGAAGTACAGATCTTCGCGGAACAGGCCCTGCTGGATCAGCAGCCGCAGATCCTTGTTGGTGGCGGCGATAATGCGAACGTCACTCTTGATGGGAGTGCGCCCGCCAACGGTCGTGTATTCGCCCTGTTGCAGCACGCGCAAAAGCCGTGTCTGCGCTTCCATCGGCATGTCGCCGATCTCGTCCAAGAACAATGTGCCGCCCTCGGCCTGCTCGAAGCGGCCAGAGCTGCGGGCGTTGGCGCCGGTGAAGGCGCCCTTCTCGTGTCCGAACAATTCGGATTCGATCAGATCGCGTGGGATCGCCGCCATATTGATGGCGACGAAAGTACCGGCGCGGCGCTTGCCGTAATCGTGCAGCGCGCGCGCGACCAGTTCCTTGCCGGTGCCGGATTCGCCGGAGATCATCACCGTCAAATCGGTTTGCATCAACCGCGCCAGCACACGGTAGATTTCCTGCATCGCCGGCGAGCGGCCGACCAGCGGAATAGAGTCGAAATCGTCTGGCGTGGCGGCTGCCGGCCGCTTTTCCTTCGGTTCCGAAAGCGCGCGGCCGACGATGGCGATGAGTTCCTTCAGATCAAACGGTTTCGGAAGATATTCGTATGCGCCCAGTTCGGATGCGCGGATCGCGGTCATGAACGTGTTCTGCGCGCTCATCACGATGATCGGCAGATCGGGACGTGCTTTTCGGATGCGCGGGATCATGTCAAAGGCATTCTCGTCCGGCATTACCACATCGGTGATGATCAGATCGCCATCGCCCTGGCTAATCCAACGCCAGAGCGTTGCGGCATTGCCGGTCGAGCGCACCTCGTAGCCGGCGCGCGAAAGAGCCTGATTGAGGACGGTGCGGATCGCGGCATCGTCGTCGGCAACCAATATGCTTCCCGTCGGCATCGTCGACCTCACGGACTCTGGACGGGCGGCGCATCGCCGGTGATGACGTCATCGCCGCTGTAGATGGGCATCAGCACGCGGAAAATGGTCCGCCGCGGCTGCGATTCACATTCGATGATGCCGCCGTGGTCGCCCACGATCTTGCCCACCAGCGCCAAGCCCAGACCGCTGCCGGTTGGTTTGGTGGTGACGAAAGGATCGAACAAATGCGGCATGAGATCTTCGGGTACGCCCGGTCCGTTGTCCTTGACGCAGAATTCGAGCGGCAGCGACACGCGCGCCTTGCTGCCCGGTACCGACAGCCGCACGCCTGGACGAAACGCGGTCGTGAGCTGAATTTCCCCGTCGATTGCGCCCTCGCCTATCGCCTCGGAGGCGTTCTTCACCAGATTGAGAAAGACCTGAACAAGCTGGTCGCGGTTGGCGAGAACCGGCGGCAGCGAGGGATCGTATTCTTCGACGAATTTGATGTGCCGGGCAAAACCCGATTGTGCCAAGCGCTTCACGTGGTCGAGCACCACATGGATGTTGACCGGCTGGCGATCGACCGGCCGTTCGTCGGCGAACACTTCCATGCGGTCGACCAGTTTCACGATCCGGTCGGTCTCGTCGCAGATCAGCGTGGTGAGCGAGCGATCGTCGTCGCCAACCGATTGCTCGAGCAACTGCGCCGCGCCGCGAATGCCCGAGAGCGGGTTCTTGATCTCGTGCGCAAGCATGGCGGCGAGCGCGATCACCGAACGGGTGGCGCCACGATGGGTGAGCTGGCGGTCCATCTTGTCGGCGATGGTGCGCTCCTGCAGCATCACGATGACGTGGTCGGCATATTCCGGCAGCGGCGCCACGTGCAGATCGACCAGCCGTTCGCCCGGATTGCGCGGGGTCGCGAGATCCACCTTGTATTCGTTCACCGCAGAGCCGCCTTGACGAACCTGCTCGATCAACGTGAGCAGCGGCGAGCCGAATGGCACCAGGTCGCGCAGCATGTGCCGACGCAGCATCGGGATCGACGCCGCGAAAAATTGCTCGGCCGCCACATTGGCATCGGCGATCTTGCCGTCGGGCGACACCATGATCACCGGATGCGGCAGCGCATGCAGCATCGCATCGGCCGGAGAATTGACGTCGGCGGAGACGGCGTGGGCCCGGCTCATGCGGCGGCTCTCCATGCGAAGGCGTCGTAGGCTTCGGCGAGCAGACGACGTGCTTGCGCCGGCTCTTCGGCCGTCAGCACGCGGGCCCGATGGTTCTTGAGAAGCTCGCTCGATGCGCCGATGCTAGCGGCCGCGGAATCGAGCGCCCAGGCGAGATGCTTGCGAGCGTGGCGGCGGCCGATCGTCAGTCCGTGGTGACCCAGCATTTCATCATAGAGCGCATCGATAAGCTGAAGTTGCTCGGCGAGCGGCGGCGTGCGCTCGCGCCGGCCGGTCGAGAGATAGCGCGCCAGCTGCCCCGGAAACCATGGACGGCCCTGGGCGGCGCGGCCAACCATGATTGCGTCAGCACTGGAGGCAGCCAATGCATGGGCTGCGTCTTCAAAGCAACGAATATCGCCATTAACGACCACCGGAATTGTGACGGCCTGCTTCACGGCGCGCACCGCCGACCAGTCGGCGCGCCCGTCGTAGAACTGGCAGCGGGTGCGGCCATGTACGGTGATCATTTGAACACCGGAATCCTGCGCGCGGCGGGCAAGCTCCGGCGCGTTGATGCTGGCGGTATCCCAGCCGAGCCGCATTTTTAGAGTAACCGGGACGCGGACGGCAGCGACCGTCGCTTCGATCAGGGTCAGAGCATGATCGAGATCGCGCATCAGCGCCGAGCCGGCGGCCCCATTGGTGACCTGCTTGGACGGGCAGCCCATGTTGATGTCGATGATTTGCGCGCCTTGCGCCTCCGCCAGCCGAGCCCCCTCGGCCATCCAATGGGGCTCACAGCCGGCAAGTTGGACAACACGGGTTGCGACGCCACGGCTTTCGGAGCGGACGCGGGCTTCGCGTTCGCCGCGCACTAGGCCGGCGCAGGCGGTCATTTCCGAAACCACCAGCCCGGCCCCGAGTCGTTCGGCCAGGCGGCGGAACGGCGCGTCGGTAATGCCCGACATTGGGGCCAGAATCACCCGATTCGGCACGATGATCGGGCCGATGGAGAATGAAGTCGCTGGAAACTGGCTATTTTTGCCCGACACGGGATATATGCCCATCATTTAGGCGGCTAATTTGGCTGCTTAGAGTTTGGCCATTTTGGCAAAGGGCGCAAGTGCTGCACTGCAAAAAATTGTTCATGGCTAAGACCTGTCCGGCCCGGCTAATCCATTCCCGGTACGGCAGGAACGCAATTTTTTTGTCGGCGCATGATCTTTTCCGAAAACCGGTTCCTACTTTTCCGGATCATGCGCTAAAGCCAAGCGGCCATTCGGGAGCACCCCCAGCATGCCGAACGTCGCCGCCGTCGTTGTCGCCGCAGGGCGCGGAGCCCGCGCGGGCGGTGATCTGCCCAAGCAATTCCGGCGGATCGGTGGCGAAACCATGCTGCGGCGCGCGCTGTTAATGTTCGTAGAACATGGGAACGTCGGCCTCGTACAGCCGGTTATACACCCCGAGGATCTCGCCCTCTTCCAGGCCGCGACCGCCAATATGACGATGCTTGCGCCAGCATTCGGCGGCGCCACGCGGCAGGCTTCGGTGCGCGCCGGCCTCGAAGCGCTGAGCCCGCGCCACCCCGATATCGTCCTGATCCACGACGCGGCGCGGCCATTCGCGAGCGCTGAGCTGGTCGCGCGCGCGATCGCAGCCACGATGCGCACCGGCGCGGCGATCCCCGCGCTCGCCGTCACCGATACCGTCAAGAGCGTCGATGCCGAAGGCCTGGTCGACAAGACGCTCGACCGCAACGCGTTGCGGCTGGTGCAAACGCCGCAAGGTTTCGCCTTCGCTCTCCTGCTCGCGGCCCATCGCCGCGCCGCCGCCGCCGGCCGCGAGGATTTCACCGACGATGCCGCGCTCGCCGAATGGGCCGGCATGAAAGTCGCCGTATTTGCCGGCGAGCCCGGCAACATCAAGATCACCAGCCCGGAAGATTTTGCCCGCAGCGAAGCGATGCAGTTTGCCGCGCTCGGCGACGTGCGCATCGGCAGCGGCATCGACGTGCATGCCTTCGGCCCTGGCGACCACGTCACGCTCGGCGGCATCCGTATCGTGCATGACCGAAGCCTTGTTGGCCATTCCGACGCCGACGTCGCGCTGCATGCCCTGGTCGACGCCATCCTCGGCGCGCTCGCCGACGGCGACATCGGCGCGCATTTTCCGCCCAGCGATCCGCAATGGCGCAATGCGTCGTCCGACCGCTTCCTCGCCTTCGCAGTGGATCGCGTGACGGCGCGCGGCGGCCGCATCGCGCATCTCGATCTCACCGTCGTCTGCGAGGCCCCGCGCATCGGTCCGCACCGCGACGCCATGCGCGCGCGCATCGCCGAACTAGCCCACATTGGGATTGGCCGTGTCGCGGTGAAGGCGACCACCAGCGAGAAGCTCGGCTTCACCGGCCGTGGTGAGGGCATCGCGGCTTACGCTACCGCAACGGTGCGCCTGCCCTGGAGCGCCCTATGACCGACGACCTGCGCGCCGCCGCCACGGCCGTGCTCGCGGCTTGCCGCGCGCGCGGCTTGAAAGTCGCGACCGCGGAATCCTGCACCGGCGGCCTGGTGGCAGGCGCCCTCACCGAAATCGCCGGCTCATCCGACGTGGTCGACCGCGGCTTCGTCACCTATTCGAACGCGGCCAAGCAACAGATGCTGGGCGTGCCGGCGGCCGTCCTGAGAGACCACGGCGCGGTCAGCCGCGAGACCGCGCAAGCCATGGCGCGCGGCGCGCTCGGCAAAGCCAAGGCCGATCTCGTGGTCGCAATCACCGGCATCGCCGGCCCCGGCGGCGGCGGCCCCGACAAGCCGGTCGGCCTGGTGCATTTCGCCGCCGCGTCACGCAGCGGCAAGCTCACGCATGCGGAAATGCGCTACGGCGATATCGGCCGCTCGCAAGTGCGGCACAAGTCGGTGCTGCAGGCGCTGGCGATTCTCAAGGAGATGGCGGAGAAGGAATTGCCGCATCGGCCGGCGGAAGGCGACGGCTAGCGGTCGTCAGGCGGAGCTAGAAATTTGCCGCGCACGGCTAGATTGAGGGCTGTTGCTTTGTCTTTTCCTCCGGCGGCTTCACATGCCGAAATGAGAACAGCAGCGCAACGTCATAGACGATCTTGAGAATCCCACACACGACCAGTGGCAACCCTGAAAACGAAGTGGTCAGCAGGATACCGGCCATGGCCGGGCTGATCGACGACGCCAGACTGCGGGGCACCGCCGTAACGCTGGCCGCGACCGTGCGTTCGGCCGGCGTCACGACCGCCATGACATAGGACGTGCGTGTGGGTACGTCCATTTGCGAGAGCGCGGAGCGGACCAACAACAACACAAGTGTCAGGGTCAGATTCGGCGAGAACGCCGCCAGAATGAGAAAGATGCTGGATGGGATGTGGGTATAGACCATCGTGTTAACGAGGCCGATGCGTTTCGCCAGCCATGCCGCGACCGGATAGGAAAACGCACTCAATACGCTCGACCAGAAAAAGAACAGGCTTGCAGCCGAGAGCGACAAGTCGAAGCGCTCGAACAGCCACAGCGCAAGCAGCGATTGGACGACAAAGCCGCCCGCAAATGCGTCGAGGCTGAACAATGCAGCCAGGTTGTAAACGATTCCGCGCGAGGGTCCGAGCGGCGCACTGGGACGCGCCTCATCCATGCGCACATGCGGCAAACGCCGGTAGAGCGCAACGCTCACGAGCCCGAGCACGGCATAGGCATAAAACATGATCTTGAAGGCGCCTAATCTGCCGATACCGGCCAGCACCATGAAATCCGGTAGCGCCGCAGCCAAAGCCCCGGCGGCCATCGAGAGCGCACCGATCAGACTATAGCGTGCAAACGTATGCGTTCGCTCATAGTCAGGCACACCATGCGCCAACATGGCGTGCTCAAGCGGCACCAGCACACCCAAGTCTCCGGCCGATGGATTGACGGTGCCGACGAAAGCCACGAACGCTAAGAATGCGATCTGATCAAAATTGGGAAAGGCAAGGCCCGTGCATGCCATCAAGACCGCACCGCCTAAAAGAAGGTTGCGCAAGTCGTGGCGCGGCGCGAACAACCCGATTGCCAGTGTGAGCAAAGCCGTCCCGAGTAACGAGACGCTGGCGAGCAATCCGATCTGCCCGGGGTCGAAGCCAATCGCAGACAGATAGGCCGGCAAAATGATGATGGCGAAGCCGTCACCGAACCGACGCATGCCGCGGGCGGCGTAGAGCAATAAAATATCGAATTGACTTGAGTGAGTCCGATTAGTTGGCATTACTATCGCCAATAATTGTTTCACCCGATGATGCAGTTCGCAAGACTAGCGCCCCCTCATTTCTTGCGGCAAGATTTCATGCAGATGTCATATTCGGTCTTGCATGTTTTCGTCGAATAGTTCGACGAGCATGCTCGCTGTTGAGCGAGGCACTCTTTGCAAGCGTCCTCTTGTTGCGCCAGTGCCGTAGTATTCTCGATGCAGAGTCCTGACAGCACGAGCATCACGATGGCGATGGTTCGCATAACGATCTCCCCTTTGATGTGATTCATTACGGCAACACGTCGATCTCAATCCGATCGAAGCGAGTGACGCTGTCCGCCTTGGTCCAAAGCGCAATCCTGCCGGCGTCTGTGAAGGTTCGATCGGTTGCCGCGAACAATTGTTTGCCATCGAACGTGACAGTGAAGCGTTCGTCTTCGGCTTTAAGTCCGAGCGTGTGCCACGCGTTGCCCGCGACCTTGACGTTGGCACCTTCGAGCTGCTCGCGACTGCCTTTGACGATGCGGTAAAAACGAACATTGTCCTCAAGCGCGTTGGCGCGGACGACGTAATAGTTGTCGGAGTCGATCAGACGCATGGCAATGCCAGCGGCCTGATCGACCTTGCCTGCCACCGACTTGAAACGAACGACCACCTCGCCGTTCTTGACCGAGAGCGGTGTATAGATCGCGAGCGGGAAGCGATAATCGGTCCGGTCGGTGCTGGCCTGTTCGATCGCTTGGCCGCCGGTCGCGGCCGGGTCGCTGACGACAACCCATTGCCCCGGCCCGCCTTGGCCCGTTCGCGCGAATTCGAACCCCGCTGGTGGCCTGCCGATGTCCATTTTTTCGATAGCGATCATAGTTGTCCCCTTCTGCGCGAGGCCAGCGGACGCAGCGCACGCGATGGCGCACGCGGCAACTGCGGCTGCGAAAAATGGTTTGTTTGATGGGAAAAACGAGACCTTGTTTCCGTCCATGCGCAATCTCCTCGACACGTCGAGCGTTGCGCAGAGCTTGGACGGTACGGCCGTCTAGTGGGGAGTCTGCATTCTCTTTATTGAGCATAGACTTTTACGCATGGACTGCAAGAGGCGAAGGGCACGCAATTGCGAGGTGTTCAACGTCTCGGAACCAACCAAGCCTTCGTTTGTCGATCGCCGATGCGAACTCTCGCAGCGGACGCACCCTCGCTTAAGATCGCAAAAATGACGATATCGGCCGCGCCGAGGTGCGGCACAAGTCGGTGCTGCAGGCGCTGATGATGCTGCATGAACTGGCGGAGATGGAAAAACCGCACCCGCCGGCGGGCGCGAGCTAAGTCATGCCGGTGTAAGCGACGTCATGGCGCGACGGCATCGGCCGCGCCGAAACGCGGCGCAATTCGCTGCGATAGACTTGCTGGCAGTTCAGAGTTTGCCGAGCAACACCAGGATCAGCACGATAATTAGCACGAGGCCGAGGCCACCGCCGCCATAGTAGCCGGTCCCGTAAAAGGGGCCGCCACCGAACCCGCTAAATCCGCCGAGTAACGCGATGACGATAACGATGAGGAGGATGGTTCCAAGCGACATGCGATCGTCTCCCTTGGTTGATTTGATTGAATCTCCGAATCGGCAAGCTTCCAATCGCTAGCGGGCGTTAGCCACGCGGTTAATTCAAGCCGTCGCTACAATATCCCGATTTCTTAATGACCCTGAGTTGACTTGGATCAAAGGCAGTTGGCTGTCTCCACTCCAGATTTATTTAATGGATTCCGCACGTCAAGCGAGGGGCAAATTCTTGAGTATTCATAGTGCACCGCACGCGCTGCCGCACCGCGTGCGGTGCAGCGTCACGCAGCCGCTGTTGATCGCGCTCGCGAGGAATTTGACGCAAATCAATGCAATTTTCGCGGGAGAGCAATGCATAATTGAAGCGAAAAGCGCGTGTTGATGGGGGTCTTTTAGGGCGGGCGCATGCACAGTCTTCAACCTCGTTACTGGCATCGGCTGACGTTGGTCGCCGTCGCCGCCGTGGGCGTCGGACTTTCCGCGTTTCTTGCAGTTCACTTTTCCAATACGCAGATCGCGGAGAGGCGGCATCAATTGATGGTCGAGGCTTCGACCTTCGCGGGCGATCTGGAGCAATATTTGCAAAGTCGCGAGATGATCGCAAAGACAGTCGGCAGTGTTTTCGAAGCTCCTGATTTATCAGAGCCGCACCCGCTTCGTTCGGTCGGCAAAAAGGTTCTCGCTCTCATGCCCGAAGTTGGTGTGATGGCTTGGATTCCGCAGGTTGATCCCGCGCGCGTTCATGAGGTCCTCAATGCTCTTTCCGCGGCCGGACGGCTGCCGCGATTATATGGGCCTAACTTTGAAGCGTTGGACGTTACCGATAATCGTCGCGTGCTGTACCCGGTTGTGGACGTTGAACCGAAGGCGGACGACAACCAGGTTGGGCTCGGGATGGAGATCGGACTCTTCCCGTCACGCAAGGCCGCTTTCGAACATGCCCGCGATGAACGGCGCGTGATCGCTACGGCGCCCGTCAGACTTCTTAAGCCCTTCGACACAACAGGTTATATCCTCTACAGCCCGGTATACAACGAACGCGGCTTCGCCGGCTGTATCGTGTTCGCATTTGGTGTCGATCAGTTGCTGAATGGGTTCGCCCACGGCCGGCACATCCCAATGAATTTCCGTATCTACGATGCAACCGACCCCGGTCAAATGATTGTCGGGGTCACGCAACAAGGAGAAATTCAAACTATCAATTCGTCCGTCCGCGCCAACGGCGCGGAAGCGATGCTGCATTCCTTGGACTTTGCAGGGCGGAAGATAGTGGTGCTGTTCGACCCTGCACCTGATCTCATTCAAGCAGGTATGCAGCAGGCGCTGACGGTCGGCGGCTTAGGGCTGATACTGACGTGGATGGTGCTCTGGGCCATCTACTATTTCATGCGCTCCTCCCGGCAACTGGCCTCTGAAATCGCAACAACCAATTCGATGAAAGTCAGCCTGGAGCTGGTGAACAGGGAACTTATTCATCGTGTGGGCAACTTGTTGGCTATCGCTCAGGGCATCATCCGGTTGAGCTACAACGCATCGCTCAGCACGGTAGAATTCCGAGACTCCATCATCGCTCGGCTGCACGCGCTCCATCAATCGGTGGGGTTGATCAACCGAGAAGATTGGACGGGAGTGTGGCTGCATGAGCTGCTACAAACGGAGTTAGCTCCAGTCGCCGATCGGATCAACGTTTCCGGTCGTGATGTCTTGCTTAAGCCGCAGGCCGCTCAGAGCCTTTCGCTGCTGTTTTATGAATTGATGACGAATTCCTCAAAGCATGGAGCGCTTTCGAAACGCGAAGGAACGGTGACGGCGGAATGGGAGATAAAGGACTCAGAGTCAGGCCGGCTGTTTTGCTTCCGATGGCAAGAACACGACCATGGGGTTATCAAACCGCCGACGCGGCAGGGGTTCGGCACGAAATTGCTGACGCGCCTTGTCCCTGGCGATCTGTCGGGGCGGGCCACTCTGAATTTTGAATCGAGCTGGTTTAGGTACGAATTGGAGGCTCCCGTCGAGCGCGTCGTCGAGCGGGAGACAAACGCGGCGGTGATCGTAAAAGCGGTTTTCCCCCCAGGCGCCACCCGCGGGCATTTAGGTGCAGATAAATTAAGGGCGTAGCCCAATTGAAGCCCGTGGGATGGGTTGAGCGCGAGCCGAAACTGCCTGCCAATCCGCTTGAAACCGCTATTCGACAAGGAACAGCGCGCGCGGCAATTTGTATTTCTTTTGCCACTCCTCCCAAACGACGTCGGTCGGCAGAAAGGCTTCTTCGACCATCGACCAGGCGGAGCCGTTGCGCCGCAGAAGAACGTCGACCGTGTCGCTATCGAGATCGGGTTCGTAGTCTTTGGCGTAACGCGTCCGGCGATAATCGATGCGATTCCCCGTTTCGGTGCGCGGGCGCAGACCCGCGAACGCCCAAACGCCGAACACGGCTAGCCGCTCGACTTGAAAAATGACCTTGATGCCGAGCCGGTGCTGCACCGACGCGCGCACCACGTCGAGAATGGCTTGTCTATCGGGAGCACCTCTTTCGATTTGAACGATCTGCTGGGCATAGCCTGGCGCATTCAGCAATGTTGCCGTCGCCACACCCGCCATGACAGTCAGCAATTCCCGTCGCGACAACATATTTGGCCTCCCATAGCACGGTGTTCCGCGGCCGCTGACATTGGCGTTTTGCAATCGGCGCGCGCGCCGTTTTCAAATACGGTGCATGCAAGCACGGACTGTCGCCGACAGGCACTGATGTAAATCAAAGTGCGATGCAAAAGCCCCCGCCACGGCTCAGGCGGACTTGCGTGTGTAAAATAGTTTTGACTGGTCGTTTTGGGCCGGTCAGCTAGAACCAGCGCTCCTGCATCACGCCTGAGGCGGAAGCGAAAGAGAAAAATCATCATGCGCCAAGCCGAAGCGACAACATGGCGCCGCGACATCGGCTTCGGCGTGCTGGCGCTAGGCGCTGTCGTCGCCGCGTCGGCGCTGGGCCAGCTTGCGACCTATCCGAACCTCGCGCCCTGGTACGCCGGGCTGGTCAAGCCGCCGTTCAATCCGCCTAATTGGGTGTTTGGGCCTGTGTGGACGAGCCTTTACGTGCTGATGGCATTCGCGGTGTGGCGAATCTTGCGTCTGCCGCCCTCGCCCGCGCGCCGTTTCGCGCTCACTCTGTTTTTCGTCCAGCTTGCGCTCAACACGGCGTGGTCATGGATGTTTTTCGGCGCTCACAGCCCGCTGCTGGGTCTCGTGAATGTCATCCCGAAATTTTTTGTCATCGTCGCCACGATCATCGCGTTCAGCCGTCTCGATCGGGTTGCGGCGGCGTGTCTCGTGCTGCTGGCGGCATGGGTCGGCTATGCCAGCGCGCTCAATGTCGCGATCTGGTGGGTCAACGGCTGAGCACTACGCGCCCTCGCGCCCATAGACCTCATCCGCGCGCTGTTCGAACGCGGCGGCGAAACGGCGGAAGGCGGTGTCGAACATCGCGCCCATCAACATCGCCAGGGTGCGGCTCTTGAACTCATAGTCGATGAAGAACTCGACCTCGCAGCTGCGCTCGTCGAGCGGCCGGAAGATCCAGCGGTTCTGCAGGCGGCTGAACGGGCCGTCGAGATATTCGACCAGGATTTTCAGGTTCGGCCGATCGAGCGTGGCGCGGCTGGTGAAAGTCTGCTGGATTAATTTGTACGCAACCGTCATCACGGCGACCAGCACGCTCACGCCGTCGTCCTTCGGCGTGCGGCTGCGCACCTTGATCGCACTGCAGAGCGGCACGAAGGCTGGATATTTCTCGACGTCCGCGACCAGCGCGAACATGTTCAATGCGGTGTGGCGGACGCGACGCTTGGTGGAGAATTGCGGCATCTAGAGTTTAAACTCGCGCGCCGCCTTCAGCCGCGCGAAGTCCTCGCCGGCATGATGCGACGAGCGCGTGAGCGGCGACGCCGCCACCATCAGGAAGCCTTTGGCGTAGGCGATGGTCTCCAGCGCCTTGAACTCGTCCCGCGGCACGAAGCGCGCGACTTCGTGATGCTTGCGGGTCGGCTGCAGATATTGCCCGATGGTGAGGAAGTCGACATTGGCCGAGCGCAGGTCGTCCATCACCTGCAGCACTTCGTTTCTCTCTTCGCCCAAGCCCACCATGATCCCGGACTTGGTGAACATCGCGGGATCGAGTTCCTTCACCTGCTGCAGCAGCCGCAGCGAATGGAAATAGCGCGCGCCCGGCCGCACCGTCAGATAGAGCGACGGCACGGTTTCCAGATTGTGGTTGAACACGTCGGGGCGGGCCGCGACCACGATCGCCAGCGCGCCGTCCTTGCGCAGGAAATCGGGCGTGAGCACCTCGATGGTGGTGTGCGGACAGCGCGCGCGGATGGCGCGGATGCTGTCAGCGAAATGCTGGGCGCCACCGTCGGCGAGATCGTCGCGATCGACCGAGGTCACCACGATATGGGCGAGACCTAACTTGGCGGTAGCTTCGCCGACATGCGCCGGCTCATGCGGGTCGAGCGCGCCCGGCAGGCCGGTCTTCACATTGCAGAAGGCACAGGCGCGCGTGCAGGTGTCGCCCATGATCATGAAGGTGGCGTGCTTCTTCTCCCAGCACTCGCCGATATTCGGGCAGCCGGCCTCCTCGCACACGGTGTGCAGGCCGTTCGCGCGCATGATGCTTTGCGTCGCGAAATAGCCCGCCGACACCGGCGCCTTGACGCGAATCCAGTCGGGCTTTTTGGCGAGCGGTGAATCCGGCCGCTGCGCCTTTTCCGGATGGCGCGGGCGCGGGCCATTGATGAGGTCGAGGACGACGGCCATGCCCCCTACTTACGGCCGTGGCGTGGCCGCCGCAAGGCAGCCAGCCGTGCGTGGCGAACGCATCAGGCCCGCCGGATCGCGCGCCAGATCAGCAGGAAAACGATGGCGCCGATGGTGGCGGTGATCAGTTGCCCCCAGAAATCCGGCATGACCTCCAGCCGGAGCTTTTCGAACAGGAAGCCGCCGACGATGGCGCCGACCAGGCCGACCGCAAGGTTGTACAGGAGCCCGCCGCGGCCACCCAGGATCTGAGTCGCCAGCCAGCCGGCGATCAGACAATGAAGATCCAGGCAATGATGCCCATGCGTTGTTCTCCGTCTTTCCCGCCGCCATGTTGATGTTACTTGCGCATGATCTTATCCGAAAATCGGTTCCCACTTTTCGGGATCATGCGCCCTTCGGCGGCAGCCGGTTGCCCGGCGTCGAATTGGAAATCTTCAATTCGTCCTCGCTCATGTCGGCACCGATATCGCCGAACAGCGGCGTCGAGAGATAGCGCTCGCCGGTATCCGGCAGCATGGCCAGCACGGTCGAACCGGGCGCAGCGCTCTTGCACACCTCGAGTGCGCCGGCAAAGGTCGCGCCCGCGGTGATGCCGACGAAGATGCCTTCCTTCTGCGCCAGTTCGCGGCTCCATTTCATGGCGTCAGCGTTGGCGATCGTGACGATACGATCGATCACCCCCATGTCGACCGCATCGGCAGTGATCTTCGGAATAAAATCGGGGCTCCAGCCCTGCATCGGATGCGGCTTGAACGCCGCATTGGGCTTGGCGGGAGAGCCGTCCGGATGGCGTTCCTGCGTGGAGCCGCTTGAGAGCATCGGGGCTTCGGCGGGCTCGCAGACGACAATCTTGGTGTCGGGCCGCTCCTTGGCCAGCACGCGGGCGACGCCTTTGAGCGTGCCGCCGGTGCCGAAGCCGGTGACCCAATAATCGAGCTTCTCGCCGGCGAAGTCATTGACGATCTCGCGCGCGGTGGTGCGCGAATGCATGTCGGGATTGGCCTCGTTCTCGAACTGGCGGGTGAGGAACCAGCCATGCGTCTTGGCCAGTTCGACCGCCTTGTTGACCATGCCCATGCCGCGCTCGGCGCCCGGCGTCAGCACCACCTTGGCGCCGAGGAAGCGCATCAGCTTGCGGCGCTCGACGCTGAAGGTCTCCACCATGGTCACCACCAACGGATAGCCCTTCTGCGCGCACACCATGGCCAGCCCGATGCCGGTATTGCCCGACGTCGCCTCGATCACCGTCTGGCCGGGCTTGAGCTCGCCGGATTTTTCCGCCACTTCAATGACGCCGAGAGCGAGCCGGTCCTTGACCGAACCGAGCGGATTGAAGGCCTCGACCTTGACGAACAGATTGATGCCTTTCGGCCCCAGCTTGTTGATCCGCACCACCGGCGTATTGCCGATGGTCCCGAGAATATTTTCGAACTTGGCCATTGGATCGATCCTGCGTTTGGCGTCACACCACTTTCAATTACCCACAATTTTCAGCCCGATTGTAGCGCCGAACTCGATGTCGGTCAGGCGAGACAGGCCTCTCCACATGATCATGTTGCCCGGCGGCGGATCGCTTGCGCGCGCAAG
>Ga0097691_1000655_pt1 | contig 28751 bp, 29 predicted proteins | sample NGESurdeep072012_8_FD_72858 | JGI IMG/M metagenome (GOLD analysis project Ga0097691, IMG submission 72858) | Arctic peat soil microbial communities from Barrow, Alaska - NGEE Surface sample 210-1 deep-072012 | ecosystem: Environmental > Terrestrial > Soil > Wetlands > Peat ... | reverse complement strand
CTCTCGGCTCACCGCAGGAAAAGACCGCATCGGCTAAAGATGCGACAGATGAGCTCGGTCCGACCGACACGGGACAAGCCGATAACTCCGCTGGCCCACAGAGGCCGTTGTTCAACGATTAGCTCCCCGTGCGCGATTTTCACCTTGGCCCCGAGCCCATGCCGGCTCCAACGAAAGAGGCCGTAGATACGTGTGCCGTCGCGACCCTCGCTTGATTTCCAGGAGGAGTCCAGATACGAGCTGTTATGCGGCAGACATCGCCAGCGCCAGGGCGCGCTGTATGGGAACGGGCAGCTCGATGGCCCGGAAGAGGGCCTCCGGATAAACGTAGTCCTCGCCCGATTCGTCGATGACGCGAAGATGATGAGCTGGACCCGGCTGGGGCGCGCCGAGGCTGCGATAAACCTTGCCGACCTCGAGCGATGCGGGATACCGGCCGCTGCCTACGCAGATGACGTAGCGCTTACCCCGGCGGGCCGGGGCTCGGCCATGGGCGCTAGAGGAAGCGCTTGACCTTGATTTCTTGACGCCCGATTCCACTCGCTTCATACCAGTGAATCTCCGCCCGATAGGTTAAGCCATCAGAGGCCCGCACGAAAGCGAAGCCCTTCAGTTTCCGCCAGCGCCCAGGGCCGTAAAGCCGGCGCAGCCTCGGCAGTTCCCGTATGGCATGCCCCCGCGCGATGATCTTGATTTCCGTGATGGGACCGAGAACCTTCAAATCCACGCGATTCCTTCAAGAGAGTTATGCCGCTCGCCGTGTCGCGAAACGATATCGAGATCAGCGGCGGGTGCAAAGAGTCCCTTCAAATGAGGTGCTGCGCCTAATCCGACACCCATACATGGACCCAGTGTTTGCCCGTGAAGAAGTATGCGACACCGCTTGACTCGACCCGACCCGACAGGATGCCGGGAACCTTGCTCGTAAACTGGGAGAGCTCGCCCGGTTCGCCGGGAGGGGCCTCCGGTTTCTCGGTGCGCCCGTATTTCCCTGGACGGGCCGACTCTACATAGAGGACGCCACGGAGAGCACCGCAATCCCGGACTAGCTCAATCCGCTACTGTGAGCCGTTCTGGGAGGCAACTACGAGCAGTGCCTTGTCGTCCGACGCCCGGGAGTAAAGCAGAAGAGCGTAGTCGCTTGCCTTGCCACCACGATACCGCCCGACGGCGACACCGAGGCACCCCGATCCGCCCTGTTCACGGTTGACGCGGATGTCATCAGGAAGGTTATCGGACTCAAGCGGGAGCCTGTACGCCGGGTATTGACGCTGGACTATCTCTTGAAGCCCGCTTGAAAGCATGCGGCTGCATGAGTCTTGTGGAGATGCGACTGCCCCCGAGCTGAGCAGCGTGGCGACTGAAAAAAGCGCGAGAGAGTGGAGGTTCACGTGATTCACCCTTGGTGGCGCATTTAACTGGGGATTCGGCTGCGGGACGGGGGGATACATCTAAGACTGATTTAGGCGAACGTTAGAGGGCTCGTTTGAGGAGGGCCCGCTCCTCGGTCGTCAGTTGCTCTTCGACCTCCGGGTGCTCCTCGGCAAGAGACTTGGCGTCCGTCAGATCCTGAAAGCGCTTGGACTCGCGACGCGCCGGGTCGGACGCGGCCCGGAGCTTTTCCTTGACGAGCGCCGAGGGACTCGCGATGCGCACCTGGCCGCCTTCGAAGCTCTTGCGGGCGGCGGATTCGATGAGGAACGCGAAGGCGGGGTCGTCGCTGAACTGTACCGGAGTCTCTCCGGGGCCCGTCCAGTTCTCGGAGTGTGAATGCCTCGCGAGCATCCGAAACCCCGCCGCTTCGAGTGCGGCCCGAGGAACGCTCTCGTAGCTCTTGACGGCGACGTCGATGTCGAGAGTCGTCCGTGGCTCGCTGTGCCACAGCTGCACCGCGACACCGCCGATCAGCGCGTATTCAAGCCCACTCGCCTCGAGGATTCGAAAGAGCTCACGAAAGGCCACATCCTTGCTGGTGACCACGGCGTCTCCCTTCAGATCGTGAAAACGCACGTCGAGCGCGGCGCTGATCCGGAGCGCCTCCTCCACGGAGTCAGGCGAGACCGTTCGTCCAGCGCTCATCGAGAGAATCTTACGCGCTACCCCGCGAGGTTTCGGCGCCGCACAGCGAGTAAGCCCCCGAGAAGTCCGGCCGCGAGGCCGAACGCGACGAGCATCAGGCACGTGGATGCGGGCAGGAAGCGCACCGCGAAGACGCCGAGGAGCGCGTTCTTCGTCGCGGCGATCCACGCGAGGATCGCGCGCGTGACTATCCACAGGACCGCGAGCGCGACGAGGGCGCCCAGCAACCCTTGCACGAGGCCGCCGAGGAGGAACGGGCCGCGGATGAGGACCTCGGGCGCGCCGACGAGCCGCAGGATCTCGATCTCGTCCCGGTGGAGCAGGATCGTGAGCCGCACGACGTTCGCGATCGTGAACGCCGCCCCGAGCGTGAGGAGGACCGCGAGGACGAGTCCCGTCAGCCGCGCGAGGGCGACCGCGCCGCGGAGGCGCCGGATCCATTCGACGTCGAACTGCACTTCCTCGGTGGCCGGGTGCGCGGCGAGCAGCCTGAGGAAGGGCGGAAGCGCCTCGGACGCCACCACTGCGGGGTCGAGCTCCATCTCGATCGAGGCCGGAAACGGGTTTCCCGAAAGCGACCGGGCCGCCGGCCCGAGGGACTTCCACCACGTCGAAAAGCGCGCGCGCGCGTCGTCCGGCGAGACGCGGCGAAGCTTCGTGACGAGGCGGGTCGCCTGGACCAGGCGTTCGAGATCGGCGCGGTCGGCCTCCGTCGCCGAAGACTTGAGGAAAACCGTGACGGTGGATTCGTCGCGCACCGTCTCGACGACGCTCCTGAGGTTCTCGGCCACGAGGAAGAACGCGCCCACGAGCCCGATCGAAATCGCGATGAGGGCCACGGAGAGGCTTGTCATGCGCCTTGCGCGGAAAAGCCCTTCGAACGCCTCCGAGACGAGCGCGGCGAGCGCCGCCGGGCGATTCACGGCGCCTCCTCGCCCCGCTTCGTGGCGGCCTGGGGCGGAAGTGCGGCCTCGACGAGACCTTCCACGACGCGCCCGCGGTCGAGCGTCACGCAGCGGCGCCCCGCGGCCCGGATGAGGTCCAGGTCGTGCGTCGCGACGAGGACCGTCGTCCCGCGCACGCTCACGTCCTGCAGCAGCTTCATGACCTCGCTCGCGAGGCGGTGATCGAGGTTGCCCGTGGGCTCATCCGCGACGAGGAGCACGGGCTCGTTCACGAGGGCGCGCGCGAGCGCCACGCGCTGCTGCTCGCCGCCCGAGAGCTCCTCGGGAAGCGCGGACAGGCGGTGATGGAGCTCGACGAGGCGCAGCGTGTGATAGGCCCTTCGTCGGCGCTCGGCCGCGGGCACGCCGAGGAACTTCTGCACGTATGTGACGTTCTCGAGCACGGTTCGCGCCGGCAGGAGCTTGTAGTCCTGGAAGACGATCCCCATCGAGCGGCGGAGGGTCGGAATGCGCGAGGCGGGCATGCCGCTCACGTTCATCCCGTTCACGATGATCTGGCCCTCTGTGGGCTTCTCGGCATGGAAGATGAGCCTCAGGAGCGTCGACTTTCCCGCGCCCGACGGCCCCGTCACAAAGAGAAACTCGCCCCTCTTCGCCTTGAACGTCACGTCGCGCAGGACCCTTCGGCCCTGGTATTCCTTGGCGACGCGATAGAACTCGATCAGGATTCAGTCCTTGTCGAGGGCGTCCCTGAGGAGCCGGTTCACGACGCCCGGGTTGCCCTTTCCCTGGAGCGCCTTCATCACCTGTCCGACGAACCACCCGAAGGTCGCCGCCTTGCCGCCGCGGTACGTGGCGACCTGCTCCGGATGGTCTCTGACGACCCTTTCCACCGCGTCCCGGATCGGGCCCTCGTCGCTGATCTGGACGAGCCCTTTCTCCTTCACGAGGTCGTCGACCGATCGGCCCGTCGCGATGAGGTCGGCAAGCAGCTCCTTGGCCATCTTCCCGGAGATCGAGCCGTCGTCGATGCGCGCGACGAGCGCCGCGAGCGTCTCCGGGGCGACGGGCAGGCGCCCCGCGTGGCGGTCGGCGTCGGACATCCTCGCGAGGAGCTCGGAGAGGACCCAGTTCGCGATCGCCTTCGGGTTCTTTGGATGCGACGCCACGGCGGCCTCATAGAAGTCCGCGAGCGGCCGCGACAGGCACACGAGCTCGGCGTCGGCCGCCGGAAGGCCGTATGCGGCCTGAAGCCGCCCCGCGCGCGCCTCCGGAAGCTCCGGCATCGCGGCGGCGACGTCCCGCTTCCACGCGCCATCGACGACGAGCACGCCGAGATCCGGGTCGGGGAAGTAGCGGTAGTCCATCGCCTCTTCCTTGCTCCGCATCGTCTTCGTCGAGCCGGTCGCGGGCTCGAAAAGGCGCGTCTCCTGCCGAAGCGCCGTCCCCGCCTCGAGCGACGCCACCTGCCGCTCGATCTCGTGCTCGATGGCCTTCTTCACGTGCGCGAAGGAGTTGAGGTTCTTGATCTCCACCTTCGTCCCGAGCGCCGCCGCGCCCTTCGGCCGGACCGAGACGTTCGCGTCGCAGCGGAGCGAGCCCTCCTCCATGTTGCCGTCCGAGGCGTCCACCCAGCGCACGAGCCGGCGCAGCTGGACGAGGGTCTCGTGCGCTTCGTCCGCCGACGAGAGGTCTGGCTCGGTCACGATCTCGATGAGCGGCGTGCCGGAGCGATTCAGGTCCACGAGCGAGGAGCCCGTCGGCACGTCCTCCCACGGGAACTCGTGCATCGACTTGCCCGCGTCCTCCTCGAGATGGATTCGGTTCAGCCGCACGTTCTTCACGGAGCCGTTCGCGCGGACCGCGAGCGTGCCGTGCGTCGCGAGCGGCCGGTCGTACTGCGAGATCTGGTAGCCCTTCGGCAGGTCCGGGTAGAAGTAGTTCTTCCGCGCGAACACCGACGTTTCCTCGATCGTGCAGCCCGTCGCGAGCGCGACGCGCATCGCGAGAGACACCATCTCCCGGTTCGCGACCGGGAGGACGCCCGGATACCCGAGGCAGACGGGGCACACCGCGGTGTTCGGCGGCGCGCCGAATACGACGGGGCACGCGCAGAACGCCTTGCTCTTCGTCCGGAGCTGGCAGTGCACCTCGAGCCCGATCACGGCCTCGAAATCGGAGACGGGCATCGCCGCGAGTCTACCGGAGGCCTGGCGCGGCTCCGCGGTGCCGCGGCGTCGCGTCGACGCCGCCCCGCTCAGTCCGGCAGCATCTTGCCGGGATTCAGAATTCCGTTCGGGTCGAGGGCGCGCTTGATCGCGCGCATGGCGGCGAGAAATGCCGGCGGACGGGAGAGGTGGAGCACGTCTTTCGACGTGATCCCGACGCCGTGTTCCCCCGTCACCGTGCCGCCGAGGCGGACCGTCTCGGCGTAGATCTCCGTCGCCGTTTTCCCGAAGAGGGCGCGCTCGATCGGGCCCTTCCCCTCGCGAAAGAGGTGGACGTGCAGGTTGCCGTCGGCCGCGTGCCCGAACGCGACGGACCTCAGGCCCGCCGCGCCCGAGACGCGGCGGATCGCCGTGACGAGCGGCACGAGCTGGGTGCGCGGCACGGCGAGGTCGAGCTCGGCCGAGACGCCCATCTCGTGGACAGCCTCCGCGATGCCCCGGCGCACGTCCCAGAGCGCGCGCCGCTTCGCCTCGTCCGTCGCGAGGACGACGTCCAGCGCGGCGCATTCGAGGGCGATCTCGCCCGCGAGCGTCACGTCGCGCTCGACTTCCTCTTCGGACGGGCCGTCGAATTCCAGCAGGAGACGCGCCTCCGCCTCGGGAAAGGGCACTCCGACGCCCCTCTTTTTCGAGGAGAGGTCGACGGACGGCTTGTCGACGAACTCGCAGGCCGACAGCACGAGGCCGCGCCGGTGCAGCTCGAGCACGCAGCGGGCCGCGTCTTCGAGCGTTGGAAAGGGCGCGACGAGCGTGGCCCAGTAGGGAGGCTTCGGGATGAGGCGCAGCCACGCCTTCGTCACGACGCCGAGCGTGCCCTCGCTCCCGAGGATGAGCGACGTAAGGTCGTAGCCCGCGACGTCCTTGCGCGTCTTGCCGCCCGTCACCGCGACGCCTCCGTCCGCGAACACGACCTCGAGGCCCATGACCCACCGGCCCGTGACGCCGTACTTCGCGGCATGCGGTCCGCCGGCGTTCTCGGCGATGTTGCCGCCGATCATGCAGGAACCGCGGGACGCCGGATCGGGGGGATAGTAGAGACCCTTCGCCTCGACGGCTTCGTGCAGCGTCTGCGTGACGACGCCCGCCTCGGCCACCGCCACGAAATTGTCCGTGTCGATCTCGAGGATGGCGTTCATGCGCTCGAGGGACAGCGCGAGGCCGCCGGCGAGGGGAAGCGCGCCGCCCGTCAGGCAGGTGCGTCCTCCTTGCGGCGTCACGGGGATCCGACGCTCGTTGCAATAGGCAAGCAGCCGCGAGACCTCGAGGGTCGTCCTCGGCTTCGCCGCCGCCGCCGGATAGTGGACGAAGTCCTCCGTCCAGTCGTGCGCGTACGGCTCGAGGTCGTCCTTCGCGATCAGGAGATGCCGCTCCCCCACGATCGCGGCGAGCGCGGCAAGCTCGGCGGCGGAAAGCTCCCGGCGCTCCATGGGCGGAGATCTTAAGATGCGCGCATGACACGCGTGGCTTTTCTCGGACTCGGCGCGATGGGCGCTCCCATGGCCCGCCGCATTCTCGCGGCCGGCTTCCCCCTCACCGTGTGGAACCGCAACCCGGAACGCGTCGCAGCGTTCGCGGCGCTCGGCGCCTCCGTCGCGGCGACTCCGCGCGAAGCCGCGGCCGCGGCGGACGTCGTCTGCACGATGCTTTCCGATCCCACGGCGCTCACGGCCGTCGCCGACGGGCCGGACGGCCTCGTCGCCGGCCTCGCGCCCGAAAAGATCTGGCTGGACTTTTCGACCGTGACGCCGGAGGCCTCGCGGCGCGCGGCCGAAAAGGCGCGGGAAAAAGGAGCCGACTTCTGCGACGTGCCCGTCGCGGGAAGCGTCAAGCCCGCGACCGACGGCACGTTGAAACTCCTCGCGGGCGGCGATCCGGCCGTCCTCGCGAAGGCGAGGCCCGTCCTCGACGCGGTGAGCCGCGAAACTCTGCGCTTCGGAGACGTGGGTCAGGGCTCAGCCATGAAGCTCGTGAACAACCTCATGTACGGCGTCACGATCGCCGCCTTCGGCGAGGCGCTCAGCCTCGCGAAGCAGCTCGGGCTACCGGGAAAGGAGACGACGGAGTGGCTCCTCTCGATCCCGTCCGTCTCGCCTTATCTCAAGGCCAAGATGGATTTCCTCGCCCAAGGCGGCGAGCCCGCGGCATTCCAGCTCGCGCTCATGGAGAAGGATCTCCGCCTCATGGTCGAGGCCGGCGGCGGCCCGGCGGCCGCGCCGGTGGTCGACGCCGCGCGGGGCGACTACGAGCGCGCGCGGAACGCCGGGCTCGGCGAAAAGGACTTCGCCCACGTGCTCACGTTTCTCGCGGGCCGACTCAGCTCCTGAGGTAGCGCTCCCGGATCGTCGGAATGAGGTAGTCCGAGAAGGCCGCCTCGAGGCCGTACTTCGGCGCGAATCCCCAGTCGCGGCGGGCCGCCGTGTCGTCCACGTCGCCGGGCCACGTGTCGACGATGCCCTGGCGCTTGACGTCCGGCACGAACGTGATGTTCGCGGACGAAAACGCCTTCACGACGAGGCCGCGGATCTCGCCCGCCGACGGCGCGAAGGCTCCCACGTTGTAGACCTGCCGCGTCAGGGAACCCGCCGGCGCGGCCGCGAGCTCGAGAAGCGCCTCGACGCCGTCGGGCATCGCCATGAACGGGATGCGGGTGTCCTCGCGGACGAAGCACGCGCATGCGTTCCCCTCCGCGGCGGCGTGGATCATCTCGGGCGCGTAGTCGGACGTGCCGCCGGACGGGACCGTGACCGCCGAGATGAGTCCCGGGAACCTCACGCAGCGGAAGTCGACGCGCCCGCTCACCGCTTCCGACGAGAGCTGCTTGTAGTGGCACGAGTAGTAGCGCCCGAGGTGCTCGGCGTAGAGCTTGTTGCAGCCGTACATCGTGGACGGCTGGTTGAAGTCGTCTTCCTTGACTCTTTGGACACGCGTCTTCGTCGCGAGGTCGGGCAGGCCGTAAGCGGCGATCGAGGACGGGTACAGGAAGGTGACGGGGCGCCCGTGCGACTGCCTCTCGTGCTGCGCGAACTCGAGAAGATTGAGCGTCCCCTCGACGTTCACCTGATGCGCCGTGACGGGCGTGAACTCGCTGCGTGTAGACAGGAGAGCCGCGAGATGAAAGATGAGGTCGATCTCGAACTCCGAGAGGATGCGCTCGAGGACCGTCCGGTCGAGGATCGAGCCGATGAACTCCCGGGCGACGAGCCGGCCCAGCTCCGGATCGAGAGGCTTGAGGTCGAGCGTGAGGATGGGGCGCGAGCCATCGGCGGCGAGGCGCGTGATGAGGCCGTGGCCGATCTCGCCGCCGGCCCCCGTGATGAGGACGACGGGGCGTCTCACGCGACGGTGACGTCCTTGCTCAGGTAGACGTTCTGGATCGCATGGAGCAGTTCGATGCCCTCGGCCCGGGGCCTTTGGAACGCCTTACGGCCGGAGATGAGGCCCATGCCGCCCGCGCGCTTGTTGATCACGGCCGTCACGACCGCCTGCCCCGTGTCGTCCTTGCCGCCCGACGCGCCTCCGGAATTGATGAGCCCCGCGCGCCCCATGTAGCAGTTCACGACCTGCCAGCGCGTCCACTCGATCGGGTGGTTCGGAACGAGCTTCTGGTAGATCTCGTCCTTCGGCTTGTTCGAGAACCCGAGCGCGCGGTACCCGCCGTCGTTCTCGGGCTGCTTCTGCTTGATGATGTCCGCCTCGATCGTGACGCCGATGTGGTTCGCCTGCGACGTGAGGTCCGCCGCGACGTGAAAATCCTGGTCCTTCGTCTTGAAGGCCGGATTCCGCAGGTAGCACCACAGCACCGTGAACATTCCGAGCTCGTGGGCACGCTGGAACGCCTGCGAGATCTCCGTGATCTGACGCCGCGAATTCTCCGTGCCGAAATAGATCGTGGCGCCCACTCCGACGGCTCCCATCTCGAAGGCCTGCTTCACCGACGCGTACACCGTCTCGTCATAGATCGCGGGATACGTGAGCAGCTCGTTGTGGTTCAGCTTCACGATGAAGGGAATGCGGTGCGCGTAGTCGCGCGCCACCGCGCCGAGGACGCCGAGCGTCGAGGCGACCGCGTTGCATCCCCCCTCGTGCGCGAGCTTCACGATGTTGACGGGGTCGAAGTACTCCGGGTTCGGCGAAAACGAGGCCGCGCCGGAATGCTCGATGCCCTGGTCCACCGGAAGGATCGACAGATAACCCGTGTTCGCGAGGCGGCCCGTTCCGAACATCCAGCTCAGGTTGCGCAGGACGGCCGACGGGCGGTCGGACGGAACGAAGACGCGGTCGACGAAGTCCGGGCCCGGGAGGTGCAGCATCGACGCCGCGACGCCCGTCGCCTTGTAGTCGAGGAGTGACGCGCGCTCTCCGAGCTGCTTGCGGATCGTGTCGATCATCGAGAACCTCCTCGCGACCCTCAATCCTAGTCGATTCGGCGCGAATTCGTCCGCGCGTGGCATTCTCGGAGCGTGACGCCCGCCACGCCCGCCCCTCCCAGCGAGAAGCCGACGATCGTCCCGAATTTCGTCCATGTCACGTTCGGGCTCTGGTTTCCGTTCTTCCGCTGGATGGCCCGGACCCTGCCTCCCGTCTTTGTGGCGCGCCTCGCGGAAGCCACGGCCGAACGCGCGGTCTGGGAGCGCGACGCCGTCCGGGAGGCCATCCTCGACAACGTCGCGGCCGTCCTCGACCTGCCGCGGAACGCGCGGGCGGTCGAACGGACGGGGCGCGAGATGGTGTCGCGGCATTCCCGCTTCTGGATCGATCTCCTTCGCTACTCGGGCCGCAGGGACGTGGATCCCCGGTCGCTCCTCGCGTCGCGCTCCGGCGACGAGCGTCTCGTCGCGGCGTCGCGCGAGGGCAGGGGCGCAATCCTCCTGACCGCGCACGTCGGCAACTTCGAGCTCGGAGGTCTCTTCCTCGCCCAGCTCGGGCTGAAAGTGGCGGCCGTGTACGTGCCAGACCCGTCGCCCGTTATCGAAAAGCACCGCGAAGACGCGCGGCGGATGCTCGGCGTGCGCGGGCTCCCCATCGACACGTCGCCGTTCGCCTTCCTGCCCGTCCGCAAGGCGCTCGAGGAAAATACCTTCGTTGCGATCCAAGGCGACCGCGACGTCTCGGGCACCGGCCGGCGGATGCCGTTCTTCGGAAAGTCGGCCTCGTTTCCCGTGGGGCCCTTCCGCCTCGCGCAGGTTTCGGGAGCCCCGATCTTCCCTGTCTTCGTCCTCCAGGAGGACGACGGCAGATACCGGACCATCGTCGAGGAGGCGATCCGAGTGCCGAACGCGCGGGGCGTGGAGGGCGAGACGGCCGTTGTCGCCGCACTCGCGTTCTTCGTCGCGTCGATGGAGCGCACGATCCGCGCGTACCCCTCCCAGTGGTACCTCTTCACGCGTTTCTGGGAAGCGGCCACGTGAAACGCGCGGCCGCCGTTCCCGTCGTCGCGGTCCTCCTCGTCTCTTGCCTCCTCTCGTGCCTCCTCGCGTGCGCGCCGCGGCGGCCCGACACCGCGCCTCGGGCCGCCGCCAAAGACGTCGCTCCGGAGGTTCTCGGCGGGGTGCAACGGCTCGGAACGTCGTGGCTCGCGGAAGAGTCCGGGATCCTCGTCGGGCGCTTCGCCGGCGCGCCCTACGACCTCGGGTATGCCTTCGGCCGCCTCACCCGCCCGTGGATTCGCTCTCAGGAGACGCATCTCGAGGAGCTCTTCACGGTTCTCATCCCCGGCGGCCTCAAGAGGTCGCTCATCCGGCAGCTCTCGGCCTTCCGCCTCCGCGGACTCCCCGACGCGATTCCGGACGATCTCCTCGTCGCGATCGCGGGGCTCGCGGACGGCTACGAGCCCGTGCCTCCGCCCTCCGGCTGGAACGCCTATCGCCGGATGCTGGACCTGCACGCGCTGCATGACGTCTCGCAGCGCTTCGTGGACGCACCCGCGCTCGCGTCGGCCTGCACCGGCTTCCTCGCGAGAGGCTCCGACGGCTCGCTCCTCCTAGCGCGGAACTTCGATTTCGAGGGCGGGGACATCTTCGACCGGCAGAAGCTCGTCTCGGTCGTCGCGCCCGCGGAAGGGATTCCGTACCTTTCCGTCGGATTCTCCGGGATGCTCGGCGTCGTCTCCGGTTTCAACCGCGAGGGGATCGGCGTCGCGCTGCAGGCGATCGCGGGCGGCGAGACGGCGGCGTCGGGCACGCCGATGACGCTCCTCCTCGCGGAGGTCCTCGCGAAAGAGAGCACGTTCGAGGGCGCGGTAGCGCGCCTCGGTTCCGCGAAGGTCTTCGTCTCCGACCTCATCCTTCTCGGGGACGCGAAGAGCGGGCGCTTCGCGGTCGTCGAGAAGAGCCCGTCCGCCTTCGCGGTGCGCGCGGGCACGGGCGCGGCGGGCGCGTCCATGGGAGCCACGAACGAGGCCGAAGACCCGAGAGTGCGCCGCGGCGCTCGCGCCCTGCCGCCGGAATCGACGTCGCGCAAGAGGCGCGCCCGTCTCGACGTCCTGCTGCAAGAGAGCCGCGGCTCTCTCGACGTGCCGTCGGCGATCGCCATCCTGCGCGACCGACGGGGCGCGGACGGACGGGAACTCGGTCCCGGGAATCGCAACGCCATCGACGCCTCGATCGCGACGCATTCGGTCGTCCTCGACCTCACGCACCGACGCGCCTGGGTAGCCGCCTCGCCTCACACGCTCGGGCCGTACCTTCCGGTCGACCTCGAAGCCATTCTCGCGAGCCCCGGCGGACCGCCGCCCCGGATCGCCCCGTTTCCGGCGGACGCATGGCTCTCGGCCGAGGGCTACGGCCGCTATCTGGAGGCCCGCGAAGCGCTCGGTCTCGTGCGCCGGTTCGAGCGGATGCGCGCGCACGACTGGCTTTTCGCGGCGCTCAGGGAAGCCGAGCGCGCGCACGAGCGGGCGCCGGACTTCGCCGAGGCGACGGCGAAGCTCGGCGAACTGGAGGCTCGACGTGGAAACCGCGCGCGGGCGCGCGTGCTTCTCGACGACGCTCTCCTTCGAGACCCCGGCCCCGCTCCGCTGCGCGCCGCCGTCGAGCGGTGGCGCGAGGCCTGCGCCGCGGGCGACGGCGCTCCCCTGCCGAAAGAGCCGATTCCCACCGTGCCCCAACCCGACGAGCTGCTTTCGGAAAAGAGAAACCGCTAGAACCAGGACTCCAGAGCCACGGCAGCAACCGCACCTGTCACGTCCCGCGTTACGTATGCTCGTATTTTCTTGGAAGGTAAATGGGGCGAGAGCTGGTCAGCGGCCTGCGCGCGCCGACCAGCGACCTCGCGCGCAATCTCGTACAGGCCCGCGGCGCCGAACCGTTCGACCCGAGGCTCTTTTTCCCTATACCCTTCTAAGAAATCTTCGTAGTCCGGTGTGCACAGCGTGACGGCTGCTGGACGAGCATTTTCGCCCGCCCGCGCCTCGACCCCATTCACCCATTCGAAGAAACGCGCCGCCGCCCGCCGCGTATCCGGCTCGAAGAACAGCGTGCCGGAAACGTAACGCGCGGGGGATCTCTCCCTCGAAGAGAATTCTCCGGTCTCGAGCAGCACCGCCGCACCCGTCTCGACGAGATCGACGCCCGCCGCACTCTCTCCGAGAGCAGATCTTTCTTCCTCCCACGCCTCGCGCATCGCGTCGTCGACGCCTTCGGCGGCTACGACGAGGATCCGGTCCGCGTCCCCCGCGGCCACGCGGTGCGCGCCGAGGATCAGCGCTTCGAGACCGGCCGTCCGTCCCGCGACGATCGTCTCCGAGATCCCGCCGAGGCCGAGGGCGATGGCCAGCTCGCCGCTCACGGTGTTGTGAACGGTGGCCGCGAACACCGAGGGCGCGAGATCCTCCACCCGCGTCGCCGCTGCGAGGCGCGCCGCGTGCTCGGTGATCGCGGAACGGCAGCCGTGCCGCGTGCCGACGATGACGCCCCAACGCGGGTGAGGTCGCGCCTCCCGGGCGAGGCCCGCGGCGGCAAAGGCGCGCGTCCCGGCGAGATAGCCCGCCCGCCCGAAGCGGTCCATCCGGCGGAGGCGGTGCGCGTCTTCCGTCGCGTCCCCCTCGCCTTCGGTCCGATGCGCCGCCGCCACGAGAAAGACGTGTCTCATGCGCTCTCCGCGCTCTCCAGCACGAGGGCCGCATTCGTGCCCCCGAACGCGGCCGAGGTCGAGAGCGCGACTACGACCGGGCGGGCGGGAACGAGCCGCCGGCCCGAGACGACGGCGAGCGGCGAATCGGCACGCGACGCCGCGTGCCCCGCCGTGGGCGGCACGAGCTGCCGCGCGAGGACGAGGACCGAGAGAATGGCCTCCAGCGCGCCCGCCGCCCCCAGCGTGTGTCCGATCGCGCCCTTGATCCCGTTCACGGGCACGGTCCGTGCGAGAGCGCCGAGGACATGCGCCAGAGCGGCCTCCTCCATCGCGTCGTTGAACGTCGTCCCCGTCCCGTGGGCGCTCACGAAGCCCACGTCGGACGCCGTCCGTCCCGCCCGGAGGAGCGCGGCCTCGATCGCGCGGACGAGGCCACGCCCCTCGGGATCGGGCCTGGTCATGTGATGCGCGTCGGACCCGGAACCGTAGCCCGCCACGCGCGCGAGGATCACCGCTCCGCGCCGTCGTGCGTGCTCCTCCTCCTCGAGGAGAAGGAAGCCTGCCCCTTCGCCCAGAGTGAGACCGTCGCGCGCGACGTCGAACGGCCGCGCGGCGGTCGTGCTGAGCGCGCGAAGCGCGTCGAAGCCCGAGAAGACGAAGGGAGAAATGGCATCGACTCCACCGGCGAGAACCAGGTCCGCATCTCCGGTCCGAATCCACTCCGCCCCGAGGCCGAGCGCGGCGGCGCCCGACGCGCAGGCGACGGAGACCGTGGAAACGGGGCCCCTTGCACCATGCCGTGCCGCGAGGTTTCGCGCGAGGGCGCCGGTCTCGCCGCGGGAAAGGCGTTCGACTCCCGTGGCTCGCGACGCCAGCCATTCCGTGAGGGGCCCGTTGCCGGCGAGGGTCGTCCCGACGGCAATTCCCGAACGCGCGCCTCCGAACGGCGGGCGGACGGCGAGAGCGGCGAGAGCGCCGAGCGCTTCCTCGGCCGCGTCGCGCGCGAACAGCGTCTCGCGTTCCGTTCCTTCGTCACCCTGTTCGTCCAGAGCGTCGATCAGGGCCGCGTGGCGCGCGTGGAAGCGCCCGGTGTCGAACCGCGTGACCGGTCGAATCGCCGACCGCCCGGAGAGCGCGCCCTCCCAGAACGCTTCCACCCCTCGGCCGAAAGCGGTCCGCGCTCCCATCCCGGTCACGACCACCCGCGGCGCGATCCTCATGTCGTCCCTATAATCGCCCCCCGCGCCCCCCGCGCGGCGCCGTCCGCCCCGAAAGCACATTTCAGTCCATGAAGATCGTCATCGCGTCCGACGCGAAACAACCGAATGAAAGCTACCGCGGCGCTCTGCTCGCGGCCGGAGCCCTGCCCGAAGAGGTCGTCGTCGTGCTCCCCGGGGACGCCGACCCCGGCGCGTTCGACGGCCTGCTTCTCGCGGGCGGCAGAGACGTGGACCCCGCTCGCTACGGCGAAACCCCGAAGACGCTCGCTCTCGAGCTCCACCCCGAGCGGGACACCCTGGACTTCGCTCTCTTTTCCACCGCGGAAAAGCTTCAGGCCCCCATCTTCGGGATCTGCCGCGGGCTTCAGGTCGTGAACGTCGCGCTCGGGGGCACTCTGTGGCAGGACCTAAAGGCCCAACGCCCCCGCGACGTCGCGCACGACCCCGATTCGGACCCGCCGGGCGCTCACGCCCATCAGGCTCACGTCGTCCGCGCGCGGCCCGGGGGGTCCCGCTCGCGATTCGCCACTGTGATCGCCGCCCTCGACGGCGCAACCGTGAACTCGCGCCACCACCAGGGCGTGAAAGATCTGGCTCCGGGTCTCGCGACGCTGGCCGCTTCGCCGGACGACCTCGTCGAGGCGCTCGAACGGCCGCAGGGCGTCTTTCTCGCCTGTGTGCAGTGGCATCCCGAGAATCTCGTCGCGGAGAGCAGACAGAAGGCGGTATTCGAGGCCTTTCTCGACGCCTCCCGCTCGCACGCGCGCGCCAGCGACCTCGCCTTCTCCTTCGGCTCTTCTCATCCCGGTTCGCCGCCTTCGGCCGGCGGAAACGATCGCCCTCAATGACAGGAGACTCCATGAATCGCTCTCTCTCTTCCCGGCCCGCCCGACTCGCCCTCCTCGCCTTCGTCCTCGCCGGAGGTTCCGCGTTCGCGGCCGAGGTGCCGAAGCCGAAGGCACCCGAAGCTCCTCCCTTCGAGGTGGCGCAGCCCTCCCCGAACCTCTGGTACGGCCGGTTCGGCATCACGAACTGCTCGTGGATCGACACCGGCGACGGCGTTCTCGTCATCGACACGGGAGCGACGGCTTTGGACGCGAAGAACCTCAAGGCCGAGGTCGCGCGGACGACGAAGAACAAACCGATCCGGTGGATCGCCATGACCCACCTGCATTCCGACTCGAACGACGGGTTCTCGTCGTTCCTTCCGACGGACGCCACGATCTTCGTGAACGCCCGCGCCACGGGCATCCTCGCGACTTCTTTCGCGCAGGGGAAGACGAAGCCGCCCACCGTCATCGGCGTCAGCGACCGCATCGCGCTCGTCGCCGGCAAGCGGGCCTTCGAGATCGGCATCCCGTCCGGGAACGCGCATACCGCGTACGACATGTACGTCTTCGACATCCCGACGCGCACCGTGTTCGTGGGCGATCTCGTGACGCCCGACCGCTGCCCGATGCTCTCGGATCCCGACAGCGACCTGAAGGGCTGGATCGGGATTCTCGAACGGCTCGACTCGCTGGGCGCGCAAGGCCTCGTTCCCACCCGCGGCAATCCGACGACGGCCGCCTCGGCGGAGATCGGGAAGACCCTCCGCTACCTCAAGTCGATGCTCGGCTTCCTCACCGAAAAGAAGAAACAGAACGCGCCCGAAGCGCGCCTGACCGGCGAGCTGGCCTCCGAAAAGCTGGGCGACTACTGCCCACGCGAGCTGAGCGCGATCAACGCACTTTCGGTCTACCGCCGGATTCTGAACGACGGGACGACGGTGCCGGGGAACGCCGCCTCTGGCCCCGCGCCGAAGTAGTCACAGGGGCTCTCGCCTCCACTCCGGCCTCCGTCCGCGGGAAGCGGGCCTCGACCGTCGTCTGGATGCCGCCGCGGGGCGTGAAGACGCCCCGCACGGCCATCCGGCGCGGTTCGAGCGCGCGGACGAGATCCCCGAGGACGCGGTTCACGACGTTCTCGTTGAAGATGCCGAGACTCCGAAAGGCGTTCACGTACTCCTTCAGAGATCTCAACTCGACGCATCGGCGGTCGGGAACGTACGTCACCGTGAGCGTGGCGAAGTCCGGCAGGCCCGTTTTCGGGCAGATCGACGTGAACTCGGGAATCGTGATCGCGACCTCGTAGTCCGCGGCGTATTGAGACGGCCAGGTCTCGAGCCCGGGAAGCGCGTCGCGGACTCCCGAGGCCGCGTGGCGGTCGGTGTAGCGGGGCATACCGGGAGAATAGCGCGGCGGGGCCATGTGGCACGCGTTGTGCGAAGATCCCGTTCGTCATGGGATTCACGCCCGAAAAGCGCGCCGCGCTCCTCAAAGATATCCGCCAACTCCTCCTCATGGCCGCCGTCATCTTGACGGGACGGTCGGTCTTGGCCGATTGGTACGTCGTTCCGACCGGCTCCATGAAGCCCACGATCCTCGAGGGCGACCGCGTCTTCGTCTGGAAGTCGGCTTACCAGTTCCGCGTTCCATTTTCGAAGCTCCGCCTCTTCGAGACCGGGACGCCGAAGCGGGGAGACGTCGTCGTCATCCGCAACCCGGACGGCGGCAGCGTTCCCTTCGTCAAGCGCCTCGTCGGACTCCCCGGCGACGTGGTCGAGCTCCGGAACGAGACGCTCTACGTCAACAAGAAGGCGCAACCCACCGAATTTCTCCCCGAACAGAAATCGGACGACGGCGACACGATCCTCCTCGGCACCGAAGTCCTCGACGGCCGACCGCACCCCTTGCGCGTCCTGCCCGATCGGCCCGCGTTCCGCACCTTCGGTCCGATCACGGTACCGGAGGGAGAGGTCTTCCTGATGGGCGACAACCGCGACGAGAGCCGCGACGCGCGCTTCTTCGGCACGCGTCCCATCCGGGACCTGCTCGGCCGCGGGGTGGGCGTCATGTGGAGCTGGAACCAGCAGTTCTTCAAGGGCCCGCGCTGGTCGCGAATCGGCCGTCCGTTCATCACGGACGCTCACGGCGCGACCCCGAACTAGGCCCGGCAGTTCGTCCCGGGGCACGATTATTCCGTCCCGGGGGCTTGCTCGAGACTCAAACTAGACTTAATCTAAGAACTGGATGAAATCGAGACCAGAACGTCGTGTAGACACGACAGCCATGCTTTCGGCGCGGCTTCGGGACAAGGGTCTAAGGGTCACGCAGCAGCGCGTGGCCGTGCTGGAGTACCTGCTCGCGACGCCGAAACACCCCACGGCCGAGGAGGTCGGGGCGGCCGTGAACCGCCTCGTGCCGACCGCGTCGCGCGCTTCGGTCTACAACGTCCTGCATTCGCTCAAGGAAAGCGGCCTCATCGACGAGCTGGTGCTTGGCGACGCCGTCGCCCGCTACGACGCGAATCTCGACCGGCATCATCACTTCATCTGCCGTGCCTGCGACGCGGTCGAGGACGTGCCCTTCGAGACGTTCCAGGAAGCGCCGCGCCCGCGCCTCGCCGACGGGCACACCGTCGAGGACTACACCGTCACGCTTCGCGGCGTCTGCCCGCGCTGCACGAAGGCCTGACGCGGCTCAGCGCTTGTCGAGCGGGACGAAGTCGCGGCGCGGCGACCCCGTGTAGATCTGGCGCGGCCGCGCTATTTTCTGGTCGGGGTCGGACAGCAGCTCCTGCCACTGGGCGAGCCAGCCGGCCGTGCGCGGAATCGCGAAGAGCACGGTGAAAAAGTCGGAGTGAAACCCCAGGGCCTCGTAGATGAGGCCCGAGTAGAAGTCCACGTTCGGGTAGAGCCGCCTCTTGACGAAGTAGTCGTCCTGCACGGCGATACGCTCCAGCTCGAGGGCGATCGCGAGGAGCGGGTTCTTGCCCGTGACCTCGAACACCTGGTCCGCGAGCTTCTTGATGACCGTGGCCCGGGGGTCGTAGTTCTTGTAGACGCGATGGCCGAAGCCCATGAGCTTCTTCTCGCCGGCGCCTTCCTTCACTTCCTTGACGAAGGCCGGGACGTGCTGGATGTCGCCGATCGCCCGAAGCATGCGCAGGACGGCCTCGTTCGCGCCGCCGTGGAGAGGACCGTAAAGCGCGGCGGTGGCGGCCGCGACCGACGAGTACGGGTCGGTCTGCGCCGAGCCCACCGAGCGCATCGCGTTCGTCGAGCAGTTCTGCTCGTGATCGGCATGGAGAATGAAGAGGACGTCGAGCGCCTTCTCGAGGACCGGATTCAGCGTGTAACGCGGCTCGGCCATCTTCTTCATCATCGACAGGAAATTGCCGGTGTAGGAGAGGTCGTTGTCCGGGTAGACGTACGGGAAGCCGATGGAATGCCGGTACGCGAACGCGGCGATCGTCGGCATCTTGGCGATGAGCCGGATGACGTGGTGGTTCCGCGTTTTGACGTCGAAGATCTGCTTGGCGTCCGGATAGAACGTCGAAAGGGCCCCGACCGTCGACAGCAGCATTCCCATCGGGTGCGCGTCGTGCCGAAAACCCTCCATGAACTTCTTCGTGTTCTCGTGGAGATACGTGTGGATCGTGATGTGGTGCGTGAAGTCCTTCAGCTCGGCGGCCGTCGGTAGTTCGCCCTTCAGGAGGAGCCAGGCCACCTCGAGAAACGTCGACTTCTCGGCGAGCTGCTCGATCGGGTATCCCCGATATTCCAGGATTCCCTTGTCGCCGTCGATGAACGTGATCGCCGACTTGCACGACGCCGTGTTCGTGAAGGCGGGGTCGTACGTCATCAGGCCGAAATCGTTCTCGTCGGACTTGATCTTGCGAAGGTCGAGCGCCCGGACCGTGCCGTCCTCGATCGGCAGCTCGTACGTCTTTCCGGTGCGGTTGTCGGTGATCGTGATCGAGTTTTTTCCGGACATGACTTCCTTCCGTCGCAAATCGGCGCGTTTCGCGCGGATTCTAGACCCGCGCCAGACCGGCGCGACGGCCGCGGCCGGGAGCTTGCTTAGAATGCCGGCGTGAACATCCGCCGCCACCTCCTCGAAGCCGCAACGCTCGTCTCGGCCGCCGTCCTCTGCGCCCTCGTGGCGAACGGACTCGCCTCCCGCGAGCGCAGGCTCGCGCTCGTCGGCAACTACCCGAATGCGCTGAAGGTGCCGGAAGTTTCTTCGAAGGTGAATGCGGGTGGAGCGACCGCGCCCGCGACACCCGCGACGAGCGCCGGCCCGAAGGCCACGGCGGAAACCGCCGCTCCGGCCAAATCACCCTTCGAAGAAAGGCGCCCTGGCCCCGCCACGAAGGCCACCACGAAGTCCACTGCGCCCACGGCTGCCTCCGAAGCAAAGGATTCTTCCGACCTCCTTAAACGCTTCCCCGTCCACAACAAGCCGTTCGTGGAGGTTTCCGGCGACGACGTGGCATGGCTCTTCGCCCGCGGCGTGCTCGTTCTGGACGCGCGAAGGATGAAGGTCTTCGAGGAAGGCCACATCGCCGGCGCGAGGAGCTTTCCCGTGTGGGAGAGCGATATCGACGCGCGCGTGACGGCGCTCGTCGGCGAGGGTCGCGACGGGTCCGTTCCCGTCGTGCTGTACTGCTCCGGCGGCGACTGCGAGGACTCGCACATGCTCGCCCAGAAGCTGTTCGGAGCGGGCTTCAACAACCTCCTCGTGTACCGCGACGGATGGCCGGACTGGCAGAAACGCGGCGGCAAGAGCGCGACCGGGCCCGAATCGTGACGCCGATACTGACGCTGAAAGAGGCGCTCGCCTCGCCCTGGCTGACCGTTCGCGTGCAGATCGCGCTCGGGCTCTTCTTCGTCGTCGCGGCGCTGCCGAAGCTCGTCGACCCGCCGTCGTTCGCCCACATGATCTACAACTACCGGATCGTGCCGGGCACCTTCGTGAACGTCCTGGCGCTCGTGATGCCCTGGTTCGAGCTTCTTGCCGGCCTCGCCCTCATCCTCGGCATCTGGACCCGCACGTCGGCCGCGCTCGTCGGCGCTCTTCTCCTCGTCTTCATCGTCGCGATCTCGCTGAACCTCGCGCGCACGAACGCGATCGACTGCGGCTGCTTCGACGTGTCGGCGGCGAACAAGACCGCCCAAGAGCGCCTCGCCGACATGCGCCTCGTCGTCCTGCGCGACGTCGGGATGCTCTTCATGGTCGCCCAGATCCTCTGGGCGAAAGGACGGACTGCCGCCGGGGCTCCCGCCGCCTCGTAGCAGGCGCGCTTGCGGCGGACCAAACATCAGTATTTAATACATACATGAAGCGAAAACTCGTTCAGGCCGGCAGCTCCCTCGCCGTGACCCTCCCGGCCGAGGTCGTTCATGCCTTCGGCCTCGAGAAGGGCCAGGAGGTGGACGTGACGGTCCATCCGGTCAGCGGCGCCGTGATCGTGCGCGCCGGAACCGCGCACTATGAAGAGGGCGAGGTCACCCCGCGGTTCCGCCGGGCGGTCGCCTCACTCCTGAAAAGACGCGCGGCGGTCTACCGGGCCCTCGCGAAGTGATCGTCACCCTCTCGGCGTCCCAGCTCGTCGCCCTTCACGGCGAGCTCATGAAGGCCTTCGGCGGGCGCCGCGGCTTGCGCGACCGGGCGGCTCTCGAGTCGGCCGCCGCTCGGCCGGGCATGACGTTCGACGGCGAGGATCTCTACCCGGACCTCGCCGCGAAAGCGGCGGCGCTCATGCACTCGCTCGTCGTCAACCACGCGTTCGTGGACGGGAACAAGCGCGTGGGAGCGGCGGCGGCCGAGCTCTTGGTGGAGGTCAACGGCGCCCGTCTCCGCTCGGCGGACGCCGATCTCGAGGACGTGGCGCTCGCCGTCGCCCGGGGCGAGCTGTCCGCGGAGGCGCTCGCAATCTGGTTCCGCCAGCGGCTCGAGCCCGCGGAGGCGTGACGCCGAAGAGTTACTCGCCGGCGGGCTTTTCCACGTGTCCGCCGAACTCGAACCGCATCGCCGACATGAGCTTGTTCGCGAAGTCGGCCTGCCCCTGCGAGGCGAAGCGCTCGTAGAGAGCCGCCGTGAGGACCTCGGCGGGCGTTCCCTCGTCGATCGCAGCCAGGATGGTCCAGCGACCCTCTCCTGAGTCCGAAACGCGCCCCGAAAACTTCTCGAGCTGGGGCGACTTGAGGAGCGCGATGGCCGTGAGATCCAGCAGCCATGACGCGATGACGCTTCCGCGGCGCCAGACCTCGGCGATGTCGGGAAGGTTCATGTCGTACTGGTAGTGCTCCGGGCTGCGCAGCGGCGTGGTCTCGGCGTCGACCTCGCGCCCCTTCTTGCCCGCGTTCGCGTGCTTGAGGATGTTCAGCCCTTCGGCATAAGCCGCCATCATTCCGTACTCGATGCCGTTGTGGACCATCTTGACGAAGTGACCCGCTCCGGCCGGTCCGCAGTGGAGATACCCCAGTTCGGCAGTGCCCGAGGCCTTCTCGCGCCCGGGCGTGCGCGAAATGTCGCCGATCCCGGGCGCGATCGTCCGGAAGATCGGGTCCAGTCGCTGAACGGCGTCCGCGTCGCCCCCGATCATCATGCAGTAGCCGCGCTCGAGGCCCCAGACTCCGCCGCTCGTCCCGACGTCCAGGTAGTGGACGCCCTTCGGGCGCAGGTCCTTCTGCCGGCGGATGTCGTCGACGTAGCAGGAGTTGCCGCCGTCGATGAGGACGTCGCCCGCCCACATCTTCGGAGCCAGATCGGCGAGCGTTCCGTCCACCGCCGCGGCCGGAACCATCAGCCACGCGGCGCGCGGGGGCGTGAGCTTCGCGACGAACTCGTCCAGCGACGACGCTCCGACGGCGCCTTCCGTCACGAGCTGTTTCACGGCTTCCGCGTTTCGGTCGTACACGACGCACGTGTGCCCGTTCTTCATCAGGCGCCGCACCATGTTCGCGCCCATCCGGCCGAGTCCGATCATCCCGAGCTGCATGACTGCTCCTTGCGCGGGTCGTGCTTCTGGAAAGCGCATTCTTTCACGGCCCTTGGGAGCATCGGGTGAAGGGCTATGCTCCCCGCAATGAATCTCGAGAAGGCCGTCAAGAAGGCCCGGAAGTTTTCGCGGCCCTATGTCGTTGACAGCGGAAAGAAGTTCCGGCTGAAGAACTGCGACCCCGCGGACACTGCGGGCTTCGGGTCGGTGGCGAAGCCTGCCGCCCGAGAAGCTCTCGAAATGGGCGTCGAGACGCTCGCGAAGCTGCAGGACATTCTCTACGCGCAGGACCGGTGGAGCGTGCTCCTCATCTTCCAGGCGATGGACGCGGCCGGGAAAGACGGAGCGATCAAGCACGTCATGTCCGGCGTCAACCCGCAAGGCTGCCAGGTGGCTTCGTTCAAGGCGCCCTCCTCCGAGGAGCTCGACCACGACTTCCTCTGGCGCTGCAACAAGCAGCTTCCCGAGAGGGGCCGGATCGGCATCTTCAACCGTTCCTATTACGAAGACGTCCTCGTCGTGAAGGTTCACCAGGAGCTTCTCGAAGGAAGCAAGCTTCCACGACGATTGATCAAGAAGAACATTTGGGAGAACCGCTACCGCGACATCCGGAGTTACGAACGGTTTCTCGCGAACAACGGCGTCGTCGTCCGGAAATTCTTCCTCCACGTCTCGCGCGAGGAGCAGAAGCGCCGCTTCCTCGAGCGCATCGAGAACCCCGACAAGAACTGGAAGTTTTCGGCCTCCGACGCGAAGGAGCGCGAGTGCTGGAAGGACTACATGAGGGCGTACGAGGACATGATCCGACAGACCTCTACCGAAGAGTCGCCCTGGTACGTCGTGCCGGCCGACAACAAGTGGTTCACGCGGCTCGTCGTCGCCGCCGCCGTCGTCGATACCCTCCACTCGCTCGGCCTCGGCTACCCGGAAGTGGGGCCAGAGAAGCTTCGCGAGCTCGCTGAGGTGAAGAAGGCCCTGCTCACGGAGTAGTGAGCATCCGGAGCCGCGCAAGAGAATCACCAAGAGCATCCGTTGCCGCAGCGTCCGGGCGCATTGGGGCACCCCCTTTGGGGGCGCTATGATGAGGATTGATCCATGGCTTCCTCTTCACGTTTTCCAGGCCTGCCGCTTCTCAAGGCGTTCGATGGCGCACTCAAGGAGGGTCTCCTCCTCGACGAGGCGCTCGGCGGCATCCTGACGGCGGCCCTCCATTTCTTCGATGCGTCGGTTGTCGCCCTGCTTCCCGGCGCCGGTGTTCCGCCCATGACCCGCTCGGGCCGATCCAGCGTCGCCGCCGCCGCCGAGGCCCGGCTCAATCGGCACCTCTCCGAAGTCCTCGCGCAGAGGCGTCCGAAGAAGGTCAGCGAGGGTGGGTTGTCTTTCTTGGGAGCGCCCGTGAAAGTGAAGGACCAGGTGCAGGCCGCTCTCGGCGTCGTCATGGAGACGATGGCCGTCGGCGAGGCCGAGGCCGAGGAAGCCATCCGCATCTTCGCACGCTCGGTGGGCCACGTCCTCGAGCGCGAACGCACGCTCGGAACGCTCATGAAACGGCGCGAGGAGGCCGTCGCGCTCTTCGAGCTCGCCTCCGGGGCGTTCCTCTCCCTGAATCCGGACGAAGTCATCCGCCTCACGGTCGCCTCGCTGTCGCGCGAGCTCGAATTCGACCGCGTCACGGCCTATCGATTCCATCCGGAGGCGCGCGAGGTCACGGAGATCCTCGACCACGGCGGATCGACGAGCGGCGATCGCCAGCGGTCCAGCCGTCGCCCTCTCGACGCGGACGAGTTACTCGGCCGCGCCCTCTCGGCGCACGGCCCCGCCTTCGAGGACGAGCCCGGCTCGAATCCTCCGCGCCGCCGCCGCATGTGCCTGCCTCTCCACGCGGGCGACCTCGTGTTCGGCTTCCTCACGATGTCGCGGCGCGGCGGATTTGCCCTCACGCCGCAGGAGCTTCGGCTCGCGCAGGAGCTCGCGAAGCTCGCGGCGGGCGCCCTCGACAAGGCGCGGCTCCTTGAAGCCGAGCGCCGGCACAGCGAGCGCAACGCGTTCGTGGGCCGCCTCCACACGGCCCTGTCGGGTCAGACGGACGTCGCCGCGATCGCGGCCCGCACCGTCCACGAGCTGGGCTCGCAGTTCGACTTCGACGTCTGCGTCCTCAGGCTCCTCCCCGCGGGCGAGCTGCCGGGCACCCAGGTCGCCTTCGTCAAAGGCGGCGGAAACGCCGCGGCGGTGGAGATCTCGGACGCGCTCGTCGGCCACCTCGCGACGGAGACCTCCCATCTCCTGCTCCCCGACGTCGGAATGGACCCGCACGGCGCCGCGCTCCTGCCGTCGGGCGCGGCCATCACGAAACTCACGCCTCCTCTCGGGCTTCTCGCGGTGCCGCTCGTGTACCGCGGCGCCCCCGCGGGCGTCCTTTGCGCAATCACGGGCGCGCGCGCGCGCGCCCTCTCCTCGGAGGACCTGCGCTCCTTCGAGGCGCTCGGCGTCGAGGTCTCCCTGGCCATCGCCTCGGCCCGCCTCCTTCAGCAGGAGCGCGAGTCGTACCGCTTCCTCGACCGGCTCCGCGAAGTCGGCCGCTCGCTCGCCACGACCTTCGACGTCGACCGCATCAAGCAGACGCTGTGCGAACAGGCCGTCACGCTGCTCAAAGCGGACGCGGCGCAGTTCTGGGACGCCGACCCCGCCTCGAAGTCCGCGAAGATCTCGACGCGCTGGGGCGCCGACGTGGGCGACGAGGTGGGACGCGCCGTCGCCTTCGAGCATACCGGGCACCCGATCGTCCGCACGTTCCTCGACAAGACGCTCTCGGTCGCCGGTCCCGGCGAGGGCGCGACGTTCTTCCCGGGCAACGCCGGCGGCGCCGGCGCGCCGCTCATCCGCGCGGCCGCCGTACCGCTCGCGTACCACGACGAGCTCATCGGCGTCCTCTCGGTCGGCGCGCGCCGCGGAAGCGAAGACTGGCCGGTGGACCTCAAGGAGCGACTCGACCTCCTCGCCGACGCCGCCGCCGTCGCGCTCCACAACGCGCGCCTCATGAAGCTCATCGAGCAGCAGACCGAACGCGACAGCCAGTCGGGCCTCTACAACCGGTCCTCGCTCGGCAAGAGGCTCGAGTCCGAGCTCCGGCGGGCCGAGCGCAACGGCCAGTCGATCGCCGTCGCGCACCTGCGCATGGACGGCCTGAAGGAAGCCATCGCGAAGCTGGGCGTGGACTCGGGCGATTCCCTCATGCCGAAGCTCGCCGCGAAACTCGTGCGGGCGACGCGCGCGGTCAATTTCGTCGCGCGCGACGAGGACGACCGCTTCTACATCCTCATCTTCGAGGCGGGAAAGGTGCAGGCGCATCGCGCTCTCCACTCCGTCCAGAAGAACTTCCAGCAGGGAATGGACGAGCGGCTCGTCGCTGCCGGCGTCCGGATCGGCCTGAGTGCGGGCGTGGCGGTCTACCCCGACGACGCCTTCGACACCGCGACGCTCGTCCTCCGCGCGAACGAAGCGCTCGAGCAGGCGATCCGCACGGGCCCGTCGTCCGTGGTCCTGTACCACCCGCCGGCGGATGCCGACTCGGCCGCGGCCGGCTGAGCGCGGCCGACCATGCCCATCACCACCGGAACCGTACTCGGACGCTACCGCCTCCTCGAGAAGGCGGGCGTCGGCGGCATGTCCGAGGTCTTCAGGGCCGAGGACGAAACGCTCAAGCGCATCGTGGCCGTGAAGGTCATCCTCGGGCCGGTCGCCGCCGACTCCACGTTTCGCGAGCGCTTCCTCCGGGAAGCTCGTCTCGTCGCCGGCCTCGAGCATCCGAACGTCCTCCCCGTCTTCGACTACGGGACCGCGACAATCGACGGTGAAGAGGTGTCCTACCTGGTCATGCCGCTCGTGGCCGGCGGCTCGCTCAAGGGCCGCGTCGCGGGGCCCGTTCCCCCCGCCCTCGCGATCACCTGGCTCTCGGCGATCGCCGCGGCCCTGGACCACGCGCATTCCAAGGGCATCCTTCATCGCGACGTCAAGCCGGGAAACGTCCTCATGGACGCGCAAGGCCGGCCGCTCCTCGCCGATTTCGGCCTCGCGCGAAGCGCCGAGGTCTCGTCGGGGCTGACGGCCACGGGGACGGTGCTCGGCACGCCCCTCTACATGGCGCCCGAGCAGGCGATGGGCGCGACGCTGGACGGCCGCGCGGACCAGTACGCCCTCGCCGTGATCGCGTTCGAGCTGCTGGCGGGCCGCGTGCCTTTCTCGGCGGAATCGCCTCTCGCCGTCCTTCACCAGCACGTCTCGACGCCTCCTCCCCCGCTCTCGACGGTCCTCCCGGGCACGGCCGCCTCCGTCGACGCGGTGCTCTTCCGCGGCCTCGCGAAAAAGCCGGGAGACCGGTTCGCGTCGTGCAGCGCGTTCGTCGCGGCCCTCGGGGCGGCGCTCGCCGTTCCGGGCGCGGCGGCCACGGTGCCACAGGCCATGCACGGCGAGTCGCAGGTGGCGACGATCATCTCCGCTCCCGCGCTCTCACCCGCGGCGCTCGCCGCGCCCGCGTCCCTTGCGAAAAACGCGCCGGAAGGCGCCCCGAAGGACGCGACGCGCGGCGTGAGGGTCCTCCTCGCGGCCCTGCTGCTCCTGAGCGCGGCGGGCGGAGTGGTCCTGCTCCTGCGCGGGACGGGGCGCCCGTCCGCGTCGAGCAGCGCCCCGGCAACGGCAACGCCGGCACTCGCGGCGGCATCCGCTTCGACGAGCGCCGGCGGACCCGCCACGTCCGAGATTTCTTCGAAGGTGAGTGAGGCCCCCGCCGTGCCCACGGCTTCGGCAGCGGGTGCGCCCCGCCCTCAATTACCCTTCGAAGAAAAACCCATCGCCTCGTCCCGCGGCACCGCCGGCAACTCGTCGCGCGAGGCGCCGGCCGTCTCGCGTCCGAAGCGAACGTCTTTCCCTCCCCTTCTTTCCGGCGCGGCCCATTCCGGCGATACACAGCTCGGCCCCGCGTGGGAGGCGCTCGACAACGCGCGGCGCCCGGGGGGGCGCCTCTCGCGCGAGAACTTCGTCGATGCGATGGGCGCGGCGCGCGCGGTCCTCGCCCGCCGTCCGACGCCGGAGGCGCGGTTCCTCGACGCGTTCAGCCGCGCGGGCGTCGCGTTCGCGGACGGTCGCGACGCCGAGGCCTGGCAGCTCCTCATGCGCGCGCTCGACGGAGCGGGTCCCGCCGCGAGCTCCCGCACGCTCCGCTTCGTCGAGGACGAGGTCCGCGCGCTCGGCCCGAACCCCGGGCCGGACGCGAACTGGGTCATGGGCCTCGCCTTCGCGGACGTGCGCGGCGACTTCGGCGGCGAGCTCGCGAAGGCCGAAGAGAGAGCGCCGCGTTCCCCGCGCGTCCAGGAAGCCCGCGCGCTCGCCGGGGGCCGGTAGATGCCCGGCGATGAAGGTGAAGGATCGGGGGACGGCTGCTACTTCTTGAGAGTGTCGCCCGCCTTGAATCCGGAGCCCGAGACCGCGGCAGCGATCGAGAGGCGAGGCCCTTTCACGCTCGTGATCTTCACGCGCCCGACCTTCATCTCGTTGGCGCCGAGGACCTCACCCGTGTCGGGGTCCTTGATCTGTTCGCCGACGCGATAAACCGCGAACTCGTCGCCTTCCTTGACGCCCGCCTCCGAGCCAGCGTTGACGTATAGCGTGCCGCCGTCGGCCTTCGCAATCTTGCCGACGACGCCCGACGCGTCGCCCGCCCCGCCGAGCCCGGAGCTCGAGAGGCTCGCCTTCGCGAGAGACGCGGCGAGCTTCTGCACGACCGGGCGCATGAGCTTGTCCACCTTGTTGCGGTCGTTGGCACCGCCGCCGGCGCCGGCCACGTAGACGCTCGAGTCGGAGGTCTCGTCTTTCGCCGTGTCGGCCCAGACGATTTCTCCGGTCGAGGTCGAGAAGGCGCGCGCGTCGAGAGCGGCCTCCATCTTCTGCGACCGGACGCTCACGGACGGGAGGCCGCGCAGGAACCCTCCAGGCACGCTCGCATTGCGGTCCGTGACGCCAAGCTCCGTGACGGCGCCCGCGATGAGGTACTCGACACCGAGCATCTTGCCGAACTGGATGGCCGTCTTCGGATCGATGTCGCCGGAGAGCGAGAGGTGCTTCTCCTGCATGATGGCCTGGAGCTGCTCGCGCTCGATAACGCGGTACTTGCCGCTCTTGACGAGCTCGGTCACGAGCATGTCCTGAGCCTGGCGCCCGGCCTCGTACCAGCTCCAGGTGTAGTGGGACGCCTTGTTCTTGAACTCGAGAATCGCCACACGCGGCTTGGCGCCCTGCGCGAGAAGAGGAGAAGCGGTGAAGAGGGCAAGCAGAGCGACGGCCGGAAGGGAACGGTTCATCGTTTCACCTCGTTTGATTCGAAACGCTATTCTAGGACGATGGAGGAAAACGGGCCCGATCCCGTCCTT
>Ga0097691_1000654_pt1 | contig 28753 bp, 26 predicted proteins | sample NGESurdeep072012_8_FD_72858 | JGI IMG/M metagenome (GOLD analysis project Ga0097691, IMG submission 72858) | Arctic peat soil microbial communities from Barrow, Alaska - NGEE Surface sample 210-1 deep-072012 | ecosystem: Environmental > Terrestrial > Soil > Wetlands > Peat ... | reverse complement strand
CGATCGTCCCGACCCCGAGGCGTTCCTCAGGCTCGCTTCGCGCGATCCGAAGCGCGGGAACCTGAAGGTGTATCTCGGGCAGGCGGCGGGTGTCGGCAAGACGTACCGGATGCTCGACGATGCGCATGCGATGCGCGATCGGGGAATCGACGTCGTCGTGGGTTTCGTCGAAACGCACGGCCGGGCGGAGACGGCCGCGCGCATCGCGGACCTCGAAATCATCCCGAGAAGGTTCGTGCCCTACAAGGGGGCCGTCCTCGAGGAGATGGATCTCGAGGCCGTCCTCGCGAGAAAGCCCGAGGTCGCGGTCGTGGATGAGCTGGCGCACACGAACGCGTCGGGCGGCAAGAATGAGAAGCGGTGGCAGGACGTGGAAGACCTTCTCGCGGCGGGCGTTTCGGTGATGACAGCCGTCAACGTGCAGCACCTCGAGGGCGTGCAGGACGTCGTGAAGTCCGCTACCGGCCTGGAGGTGAAGGAGCGAGTCCCCGATCGCGTCATCCGCGAGGCGGACGCCGTCGTGAACGTGGATCTTCCCGTGCCCGAGCTCCGCGACCGCCTGAAGCAGGGCAAGGTGTACCCGGCGGCGCAGGCTCTCGTCGCCCTCGAGAACTTCTTCCGCGAGGAGAACCTCAACTCCCTGCGCGAGCTCGCGCTCCGCGAGACGGCGGAGAACGTCGACCACGGCCTGACCGCGACGAGCGGCGCCTTCCCGGCGATCGCCCCCCCGATCCGCGTGGCCGTCGCTCTCCCTCTCGATCCGGTCGCGGCGCGCTCGCTCATAAGGCGCGGGTCGCGCATGGCCGGCCGCATGAACACACGCTGGTACGCGATCTACGTCCGGCGCAAACGCGACCGGCCCGAGAACCTGTCGGCCGCGCGTCATCGCGAGCTGACCGAAAACATCCAGCTCGCGATGACGCTCGGAGCCACGGTCGTCTACCGCGAGTCCGAGGACGTCGCGGCGGCGATCCTCGACTTCATCCGCGAGGAGCGCGTGGGCGTTCTCGTGATCGGTCGCCCGTCCCGGAAGGGCCTGAGAGGACGTTTCGCGCCGGGCATCGTCCAGCGCGTCCTCGAGAACGCAGACGGGATCGACGTCATGGTGGCCGACATCAAGCCCGAGGGCCCCGGCTGATGCCCCTGACCCTTGATTTCGGTGCTTCCGGTGCCTAGCTTGAGCCGGGGAGGGTGCTTATGTCCATTTCAGCGCGCCTCCGGCAGTTTCTCGACGAAAAGGGTATCAAGTATGTGACCGTGTCCCACTCGCTGGCGTACACGTCGCAGGAGGTCGCCGCGTCGTTGCACGTCCCCGGGCGCGAGCTGGCCAAATCGGTCGTGGTGAACGCCGACGGAGGGTTCGCGCTGGGGGTTCTCCCGGCCCCCCGGCGGATCGATCTCGGAGAGCTGAAGAAGGCGGCCGGCGCCAGGGAGCTCCGCCTCGCCACCGAGGCGGAGTTCCAGAGCCTGTTCCCCGACTGTGAGACCGGAGCGATGCCGCCCTTCGGCAACCTCTACGGCCTCCCGGTCTGGGCGGACGAATCTCTCAAGGAGGACGCCGAGATTGTCTTCAACGCCGGCAGCCACACCGACACGGTCAAGATGAGCTACAAGGACTTCGAGCGACTGGTTGCGCCGACCGTCGCGAAGTTCGCGGAAAGGAGCGCATGAGCATGGCAGTAACCGTCAGGAAGATCACGCTCTGGCGCCGTGAGGCGGGGGACCGGGCCGGCCTCATGGCGGAGACACTCGCGCCGCTCGCTGCGGCGGGCGTCAGCCTCAAGGTGGCGATGGGCTACCACCAGCCGGGCGGGGGAAACCAGGCCGCGCTCGAAGTCGCGTCGGTCACCGGAAAGAAGGCGACCGCGGCCGCGCAGTCCGCCGGCCTCGCAGCCTCCTCCATCTCGACGCTCCTCGTCGAGGGGGACGACCGGCCGGGCCTCGGGCACGCGCTCGCGCGCGCCATCGCCGACGCCGGGATCAACCTCGACTTCCTCGTGGCCCAGGTCGTCGGCCGAAAGTTCTCGGCGGTCTTCGGCTTCGGGAACGAGGCGGACGCCCGGACGGCCGCAGGCCTCATCAAGAAGGCGGGACGGGCGGGAAGAAAATAGCGCCTGGCCTGCGCGCGGCGTCTCGCGAGGACCCGAAGGAGGCCGATATGTCCTGAGAAAGATCAGGATGAAGGAAATCCTCGTTCTCGTCTTCGCCGCGGCGGGCCTTACCGACGCCCTGAAGGAGATCGCCGCCTCCTGAGGAATTGCGGGCGGTGAGAGCGTCGTCTTCAACTTCGCCGCCTCGAGCCTGCTCGCCCGGCAGATCCGCGAAGGGGCGCCGGCGGACGTCTTCCTCTCGGCGGACGAGGTCGTCCTTCTCGAATCAGGACGGATCCGCGCCCGTGGCGCGCCAGGCGACGTGCTTCGCGACCGGCCCTAGGTCGTTCGGCTGAAGCACCTGCATCACTTGACGTCCGGCGGGACCCTCCCGTACATTGCGATTGAGACTTAGTCGCATATGTACGCCGAGACCATCGTCCGCCACCTCGCCGCCATGGGGACCGCGCTCGCGCTCACGGTCTCGGCCCCGACACGCGACCTCGCGCTCAACGCGAGCGAGGCGGCCGTCCACGCCGTCGAGGCGGCCGAGCGCCTCCTCTCGACGTGGCGGGACGACACTCCCCTCGCCCGGCTGAATGCCGCGGCTCCCGGCGTACCCGCACCGGTTCCGCCAGAGCTCTTCGCCCTGCTGAAGAGAGTCTTCGAATGGGAGAAGACGACGGATGGCGCGTTCGATCCGGCTGTCCTCTCGCTCGTGACCGCCTGGGGCCTTCGCACGGGCGGCCGTATCCCAGACGCGAAGTCGCTCGCCCGGGCGCGCGCGGCGAGCCGCGCGGCCCTTTTCACCTTCGAAGAATCCTCTTTCACCGTTACCCGTTGCGACGCCCTTGCCGGCATCGACGAAGGCGCCTGGGGCAAGGGCTGGGCCCTCGACCGCGCCGCGGATGCACTGCGTGCGGCCGGATCCACGTCGTTCGTCCTCGACCTCGGTGGCCAGATCCTCGCCGGCGGCGACGGGACCACGATCCTGGTCGCTCATCCCCGCGACCGCGCGCGCACCGTCGCGACACTCCGCCTGAAGGACGCGTCCGCGTCCACGTCCGGCAACTCCGAGCGGGGAATGGTCGTGAACGGCCGCCGTATCGGCCACCTCCTCGACCCGCGCACTGGCGAGCCCGCCCCCGATTTCGGGTCGGTGACCGTCGTCGCGCGGGAAGGGTTCGCCGCCGACGTTCTCTCGACGGCCTTTTTCGTCCTCGGACCCGAGGAGGGCATGGCTCTCTCCGAGCAGCTTCGGGCGAAAGGCGTGGCTCATGAAGCGCTATTTTTCTTCGAAGGTGAAGAGGGGCAGTCGCCGCGGGTTTCCATGTCGCCCGGAATGAAATGCCTCATCGATCTGGCGGCGGAGACCCCGCTCACACTTCTCCCTCTGTCTCATTCGAAGAAAATCTCTTGAAGGAGTCCACCCATGAGCCGACGTCTCTCGACGCGAACCCGCGGTGCCGCCGCGATCAGTCTCTCCTTCCTATTAAGCAATCTCCTTCTCTCCCCGGCCCTTGCCGATGAGCCTCCCGCGAAGCTCGAGGAAGAACGCGAGCAGCGCCTGAAGGATCTCGAGCAGAAGGTCGACGTCCTGACGAAGGAGATCGAAGGCCTGCGCATCGGAGAGACGGCCCCTGCCGCGCCGGGTGCGCAGCCCGCGCTCGGCCTGGGGCCCGCCGCCTCGAAGGTCTACGCGAAGAAGGGCGTCTCGATCGGCGGATACGGGGAGATCCTGTACCAGAACTTCTCCGGGACGCTTCAGGACGGCACGCCGTCGAACCTGACGCCCACGATCGACGTCGCTCGAGCCGTCCTGTACTTCGGATACAAGTTCGACGAGCATTTCGTCTTCAACAGCGAGATCGAGTACGAACACGCGGTCACGGCGAGCGACAAGAATGGCGAGACCGAGGTGGAGTTCGCGTATCTCGACTGGATGAGCGGGAAGCGCGCTTTCAACGCGCGCGCCGGCCTCGTTCTCGTCCCTGTGGGACTCATCAACCAGCTCCATGAGCCGCCCGTTTTCCTCGGCGCGCGACGGCCGGATGTCGAGACTGCGATCCTCCCATCGACCTGGCGGGAGATCGGGTTCGGCGCGTGGGGGGATGCCGGTCCCTTCTCCTACCGGCTGTACGTCGTCAACGGGTTGAATGCCGCGGGGTTCGCGGCGGACGGGCTCCGCGAAGGGAGCCAGGAGGGTTCGCTCGCGAAAGCGCGCGACTTCGCCCTCACGGGCCGCCTCGACTTCGTCGGCGTCAATGGCCTCCTCGCCGGCGCGTCGTTCTTCACGGGCTGCTCGGGCCAGGGCCGGACGACGGCCTCGGGCGAGGCCGTCTGCGGCCGCACGACCGTGTGGGACCTCCACGCCGACTTCCGCTGGCGCGGGCTCTCGCTACGCGCCCTCGTCGTCTGCTCGACGATCTCGGAGGCCGCCGCAATCAACGAGCTGAACGGTTTCTCGGGCGACGAAGGCATCGGGAGCCGCCAGCGCGGCTGGTACGCCGAGGCCGGGTTCGACGTCCTCACGCTCGTCCCACACACCAGCCTCTCGCTCACGCCGTTCGCGCGATACGAGGCGTGGGACACCCAGGCCTCGGTGCCCGACGGATACGCCCGCAATCCCGAGAACGACATCACGCAGTGGACCGCCGGCCTCGTCTTCAAGCCCATCCCGCAGGTCGTGCTCAAATTCGACGGCCAACGGCGGAAGAACGCGGCCCGCATGGGCGTGAACCAGGCCAACGTCGCGCTGGGGTACGAGTTTTGAGACGCGTCCTCGCGGCCGCCCTCCTCGCCGCCTCGTCCCTCGGCGCCGCGAAGAGCTTCCTCACCCAGGAGGAGGCACTTCGCCTTGCGTTCCCGAAGGGCGCGGTCGTGACGCGGAAGACCGCGTTTCTTTCCGAGACCGACCGCGCCGAGGTCGCGCGCCGCTCCGGCGGCGCGCCGCCGCCCGGCCTCGTCGCGTACTACGTCGCAACGGTCGACGGCACGAACGCCGGGACCGCGTACTTCGACACGCACGTCGTGCGCACGCTCCGGGAGACGATCCTCGTCGCCGTGGACCCAAAGGGCGCGATCGCGCGGATCGAGGTCCTCTCGTTTTCTGAGCCTGAGGAGTACCTTCCGCGCGGGACGTGGTACGGCCAGTTCCCGGGCAGGACGCTGAGCGACGAGCTCTCCGAGAAGAAGGGCGTCCGGCCCGTCACGGGCGCGACGATCACTGTGCGCGTCACCGTCGAGGCGGCGCGCCGCGTCCTCGCGCTGGACGCGTTCCTGAAGGAAAAGGGCCGCAGATGAAGCGCTGGGCCGTCGTCCTGAACCACTTCGCGTGCGCCGTCGTCGGGCTCTCGGGCGTCGCGTACGGCGTCATGAAGTACTTCATGGCCGGCTCCGACCCGGACTCGCGCGTCGGGCACCCGTGGCAGCAGCCAATGCTCAAGCTCCACGTCCTCGCGTCGCCCTTTCTCGTCTTCGCCCTCGGGCTCGTCTTCAGCGGCCACGCGCTCGCGCGCTTGAAGGCCGGCGAGGACCCGGGCCGCGCGAGCGGCGCGGGCCTCCTCGCCTTCGCGGCGCCGCTCGTCCTGACGGGCCCGCTCATCCAGGTCCTTACGGGCGACGCCGCGCGGCAATGGACCGGGTGGATCCACGCCGCGCTCGGCGTCGTCTACGTCCTCGCGTACGTCGGGCACCTCCTCAAGAAGAGTCCGCCCGAGAGCGCCTCCTAGCCCGCCGACGGGCCTCCGGCCTTCGCGAGGGCCGTCATGCCCGTGAGCCCGCCAAGGCCCATCGTCTCGACGGCGCTCGACGGGACGATGACCATCGAGCCCTTTTCCTTGATCGCCTCGTAAAGCATGTTCATCGCGCGGAGGTGCAGGGCGAGCGGGTGGTCCTTATAGGCGTCCCCGGCCTCGACGAAGCGGGCCGAGATCTCGGTCTCCGCGGTGCCGAGGATGATCCGGGCCTGCCTTTCACGTTCGGCCTGCGCCTGCCGTGACATCGCGTCCTCGAGGTCGGGCGGGATCTTCACGTCGCGGATCTCGACGGACTGCACCGTGATACCCCAGGGGTTCGTCTTCTCGTCGAGGATCGTCTGGAGCTGCTTTCCGAGCTGCTCACGCTCCGTGATCATCTCGGCGAGCATGTGGCGGCCGATCGTCTCGCGGAGCGCGGTCTGCGCCGAAAGGGCGACGGCGTCGAGATAGTCCGCGACCTCGAGAACCGATTTCTGCGCGTCCCACACCGTCCAGAAGACGATCGCGTCCACGTTCACGGGCACGGTGTCCCTCGTGAGGGCCGACTCCGCCGACACGTCTGTGACGCGCACGCGCTGATCCACGAGCTGCGTGATCTGATCGACGACGGGCAGCAGGAAAAAGAGACCGGGCCCCTTCAATCCCGTGAACCGGCCGAACCTGAGGACGACCGCGCGCTCCCACTGGTTCGCGACCTTCAGCGAAAAGAGCAGGAAGATCCCAGCCAAGGCCCCAAGAACCAACGCCGCGGGCGAACTCAGGGCGATCCCGGCCGCGCCCCCGGCGAGGAGTGCCACGAAGAACGCGAGGACGCCGATGCCGCTCACGTAGCGGCGCGCCTGCAGGTCTCTCTCGCTTTCCCGGTGCCGCCTGTCCGAAGCGGACCTCCGCGGCTCGGTGGGGGCGGCGGCTTCCTCCTTCGCCTTCTCGGCTAGCCGGCGGATGGTTCTCACAAGCATGTCTCTACCTCCTGCCGGCTTCCTCGGTCTTCCCGAGAAGGGCTTCGGCAAATTCGTCGCACGTGAATCCCTGCGCCGTCGCGAGGGACAGGAACTGATCCACGAGACGCTCGAGGGCCTTGCGGCGCTCGGCGGTCTTCTTCTCGGGCTTGCGATGCGCCACGAACGTGCCCGTCCCCTGCTGCGTCTCCACGATGCCGCGGATCTCCATTTCCCGGTATGCCCGCGCGATCGTATTGAGGTTCACGGAGAGGTCCACGGCGAGCTGGCGGACGGTGGGGAGCTGAACGCCGGGCTTCAGGCGCCCGTCGGCGACGGCAAGGAGGACCTGGTCGATGACCTGCCGGTAGAACGGCACACCGGACCCGGAGTCGAGGCGGAACGGAACCCCGTCCATATCCCTAATGTACTAGTCAACTAGTACAATGTCAAGAGGCGGGCGGATTCCTTCAGCGGACGTCGGCGAGCGACGTCCGTTCCAGCCGGGCCGACACGAGGTCGCGGATCTCCTTGAAAACCCTGAGGAGGCGTTTCTCCTTCTCCACGGGCGTCGGTTCGTAGAAGTACCGGCTCACCGAATCGGTGGGCGCGAGCGCGCCGTCGAGGAGGCGGATGATCTCCGCGAGGCAGATCTTCTCGGCGGGCCGGGCCAGCTTGTAGCCTCCCCGCTGCCCCTTCTGGCTCTTCACGAGGCCGCCCCTCTTGAGGACGAGGAGGAGCTGCTCGAGGAATTTCGGCGGAAGCCCCCGAGCCTCGGCGATCGAGACCGCGGACAGGTACGCCGGTCCCTGGGCCCGGGCGAGATGAATGAGAGCGAGGAGAGCGTATTCGCTGCGCGTCGTGAGCTTCACGGCTCCTCCCGATTTCTTACTTGACTAAACCCGTGGGAATACTACCATATCTCCTTCGAAGAGAGATTTCATGACGCCCCTTCTTCGTCCGCTCGCGCTCGCCACGGCCGCCGCTACGCTGCTGAACGTTTCGTACGATCCCACGCGCGAGCTCTACCAGGACGTGAATGCCGCCTTCACGAAGGCCTGGGCGGCGAAGACCGGCCAGAGAATCACGATCAACCAGTCGCACGGGGGCTCGGGCAAGCAGGCACGGTCGGTGATCGACGGACTCGAAGCCGACATCGTGACGCTGGCTCTGTCGGGCGACATCGACGCGATCTCGGCCCGCGCGGGCCTCCTGCCCGCGAAGTGGCAGGCGCGCCTCCCCCGGAACAGCTCTCCGTACACCTCGACGATCGTCTTCGTCGTGCGCAAGGGGAACCCGAAGAGGATCCGGGACTGGGACGACCTCGTGAAACCGGGCGTCTCCGTCATCACGCCAAATCCCAAGACGTCCGGAGGGGCGCGCTGGAATTACCTGGCGGCGTGGGGCTACGCGTTGAAGAAGCCGGGAGGCAGCGACGCAACGGCGCGCGAGTTTCTCGCGAGGCTCTTCCGGAACGTGCCCGTCCTCGACACGGGTGCCCGCGGAGCGACGACGACGTTCGGCGAGCGCGGCCTGGGAGACGTCCTCATCGCGTGGGAAAACGAGGCGTTCCTCCTGACGAAGGAGGTCGGCCCGGAGAAATTCGAGATCGTGGTCCCATCGATGAGCATCGTGGCCGAACCGCCCGTAGCGCTCGTTGACAGGAACGCCGACAAACATGGAACGCGCGCGGTCGCGCAGGCCTACCTCGAGTTTCTCTACACCGAGGAGGCGCAGGCCATCGCGGCGAAGCATCACTACCGCCCGGGGGACGCGAAGATCGCGGCCGCCCATGCCGCCGATTTCCCACGGCTCACGCTCTTCACGATCGACGACGTCTTTGGCGGATGGAGGAAGGCCCAGAAGGCCCACTTCGACGACGGGGGCACGTTCGACCTGATCTACCAGCCGGGCCGGTGAAGAAATCCCGGCGTCACGGCGTGCTTCCCGGGTTCGGGCCCGCGCTCGGCGTGACGCTTCTCTACGTCGGCCTCCTCGTCCTCGTGCCGCTCGCCGCGCTCTTCGTGAAGACCGCCGGGCTCACGCCTCCCGAGTTCTGGCGCATCGTCACCGCGCCGCGCGCGCTCGCGGCCTACCGCCTGAGCTTCGGGGCGGCCCTTCTCGCCGCGTTGCTGAACGCCGGCTTCGGCCTGCTCCTCGCCTGGGTGCTCGCGCGCTACCGCTTCCCGGGGCGCGCATTCGTGGACGCGCTCGTGGATCTGCCCTTCGCGCTGCCGACCGCCGTCGCGGGCCTCACGCTCACGGCCGTCTACTCCGCGAACGGCTGGCTCGGGCGCTTCCTCGGGTTCACGGTCGCCTTCTCGCCGCTCGGCGTCGTCCTGGCCCTGACGTTCGTCGGCCTCCCGTTCGTCGTCCGCACGGTCCAGCCCGTCCTCGAGGATCTCGATGCCGAACTGGAGGAAGCCGCGGCGGTTCTCGGCGCCTCTCGCCTGCAGACGTTTCGACGCATCGTCTTCCCGAACCTCCTCCCGCCACTCCTCACGGGCTTCGCGCTCGCGTTCGCGCGCGCGTTGGGCGAATACGGTTCGATCGTCTTCATTTCGGGCAACATGCCGTTTCGCACGGAAATCGCTCCCCTCCTCATCGTGACGAAGCTCGAGCAGTACGACACGGCGGGTGCGACCGCGATCGCGCTCGTCCTGCTCGTCGCGTCCTTCCTCCTCGTCTTCACGATCAACGCCCTGCAGCGCTGGACGCGCCGCCGCGCGGGTGCGTCCACCGTGATCGGACGCGGGTTCCGCCGCGCGCCGGCCCTCTCCGATTCTCCGGCCCTCCGGCGCAGCCTCGTGGCGGGCGCCTTCCTTCTTCTCGCCCTCCTCCTCTTCGTGCCGCTCGCGGCCGTCTTCGCGCAGGCGCTCCGAAAGGGACCGGCCGCTTACCTCGCGGCCATCTCACAGCCCGCCGCCCTCTCTGCCATACGCCTCACACTCCTCACGGCGGCGATCGCGGTGCCGCTGCACCTCGTCTTCGGCGTCCTCACCGCGTGGCTCGTCGCGAAATTCCGCTTCCCGGGGAGGGGCCTCCTCGTGTCGCTCATCGACGTGCCCTTCGCGGTCTCCCCGGTCATCGCCGGGCTGCTCTTCGTCCTCCTCTTCGGGCGGCAGGGATTTCTCGGCCCGTTCCTCGCGGCCCACGATGTGAAGATCATCTTCGCGGTGCCGGGCATCGTCCTCGCCACGATCTTCGTCACCTTCCCGTACGTAACGCGCGAGGTGCTCGCGGTCCTGGAGGCGCAGGGTAACGAAGAAGAAGAGGCGGCCCTCACGCTCGGTGCCGGCGGATGGCAGACGTTCTTCCGCGTGACGCTGCCGAAGGCGCGCGCTGGCATCCTCACGGGGGCGATTCTGTGTAACGCGCGCGCGATGGGCGAGTTCGGCGCCGTGTCGGTCGTGTCGGGGCATATCCGCGGGGTGACGAATACGCTGCCGCTCCACGCCGAGATCCTCTACAACGAGTACGACCTCACGGGAGCCTTCGCGGTCGCGTCGCTCCTCACGCTCCTCGCTCTCGTCACGCTCGCGGCCCGCAAGTTCGAAGAGGCTCGGGAGAAGGCCCGATGAGCGTCGTCGTGACGAATCTCAAGCGGCGCTTCACCGAGGACGGTCCGCCCGCCGTCGCGGGCGTCTCGTTCACCGCGCCCACGGGCGCGATCACGGCGATCCTCGGCCCCTCCGGCGCCGGCAAATCGACGGTCCTCCGGCTCATCGCGGGGCTGGAGGAGCCGGATGAGGGCCGCGTGATCCTGGACGGCGAGGACGTGACGGACACGGCGGTGCAGAAGCGGGGCGTCGGTTTCGTCTTCCAGGGCTACGCGCTCTTCGGGCACCTCTCGGTGCGCGAGAACGTCGTCTTCGGCCTGCGTGTCCGCGACGTTCCGCGAAAGGAAGCCGTCGCGCGCGCGAACGATCTCCTCCACCGCGTCCAGCTGGACGGCTTCGCCGACCGCCGTCCGTCGGAGCTCTCGGGCGGCCAGCGGCAGCGCGTCGCCTTCGCGCGGGCGCTCGCCGTGAGCCCGCGAGTCCTCCTCCTCGACGAGCCCTTCGGGGCTCTCGACGCCGGCGTGCGGCTCGAGCTCGGCGAGTGGCTCCTCAGGCTTCACGACGAAACGGGCCTCACGACGCTCCTCGTCACGCACGACCAGCCGGAAGCGTTCGCCCTCGCCGAGCACATCGTCGTGCTCTTCGACGGGTTCGTCGCGCAGGCGGGCAAGCCGGCCGAGCTGCGGCAGCGCCCGGCCGACGATCGCCTCGAGGCGTTCCTACGGGTGGTTTCACGGGGCGCGCGTTCTCCGGCCTAGACCTTCGGAGCCCGGGGCGGCAGATCGCACGCCGGCGGGTCCGACTGGAAGCTCACCTTGTTGTGCGCGCCGTCGCAGAACGGCTTGCTCGCGGACTGGCCGCAGCGGCAAAGGGCGACTGTCGCGCGGCCGCCGAGGCCGAACGCTTTCTCCGTGCCGTCCACGAGGCTGATGTTCCCGCTCACGAGGAGCGGGCCGTTAGGTTTGACCTGAATCTTCACGTCACTCATTTCTTCGCCCCCGGCTTCTTCTCGACATCGAGGAAGCGCTTCTTCCCCGTTTTCAGGAACTCGACGGCCGCCCCACGCCCCTCCCAACCTACGAGCATCACGTTGGCGGCGAGATGCGGGCGCGAGACGACGAGAGTCGGAAACCCGCGGAGGTCGTAGCGATCCGCGAGCGCGAGCATCTCCGGCGCGTTCTTGCCGGTTTCGCGCATGCGGTCCTGGACGACGATCGGCACGAAGTCCTTCTCGACCTGCGCCGCCACTTCGGGTACCGCGAACACCTGGTCCTCGAGCAAGTGGCACGGCCCGCACCAGACCGCCGTGAAGAAGTAAAGCGCGGGCTTCCCGCTCCTTTTCGACTCGGTCTCGCCAGCGGCGATCGCGCGCCAGCTGACCGAGGTCCTGGCAGGGGCCACCTTCGCGGCCGCCTTCTTCGGAGCCGTCGTGTCCGCGTGCGACACCGCCGGGGCGATCAGGAGAACGGCGACGAGGCCGGCGGCGCACGCATGAAGGAATCGAAGAACACGCATCGGCGCGATCTTAGCAGCGGCCAAACCGGTCAACGCGGCGTCGCCGTCTGCCGGGCGGGCGCGTCCTGCACTTCCGCAAGGAAGGCGCGCAGACCACGCGGCCACTCCGCCGGAGGGCGCCCGAGCGCCTGCCTCAGCGTGATGGTGTGGATCCCGCGCGCCGCCTCGGAGAGAAGCGCGGTGGCCACGATGTCCTGGCCCGCATCGCGGGCGGCGAGCGCCCGTTCGAGCGAAAGAACGGGGGCCGCCAGCACGCGCTCGGGAAGAAAGTCGAGGAAGGCCCGGTACTCGTCGGGCCGCCCGGCGAGCCGGAGCGCCTCGGCCCGAAGGGCCGCCGTATAGGCAGAGGGCGAGACGGCGAAGAGCCTCCCTGCGAGACGCGCCGCGCGCTCCGGATTCCCGATGTCGAGGCTGCGCATCGTCTGGTCCGCGAGGCCCGCGACCCAGGCCGTGTTGTACGTACCGGGTTGCTCGGCCCGAGGATGCGTCGCGCTCATGAAGAGGTGCGGCCAGCGGAACGCCGAGGCGAGATAGTTGACGAGCGGCGTCTGGGTCGTGATCTGCGGCGACGCGGCCGCGAGCCGCGGCACGGCGTCCGGGCTCGTCGCGAGCCACGGGGGCGCGGCCAGACGGCTGCGGCGCGCGTCCTCATCGCCGTCCATGAGGCGGTTCGCGAGAAGAAACGGTTGCACGCATAGCGCCGAAAACGCGGGATCCGATGCCGCGGGAACGTATCGGGGCAGAAAGAAGGCGCCGTCGCGACTCTCGGGGGGCCGGAAAGACGGCGGATATTCCTCGTAGAGCGCCCGCGAGACGCGCGCAAGCCCGGTCGACGAGACGTAATGAAACGTCGCCGCCTCGGCCTGGAACGTGCCGAGGCCATTCATGGCGACGCCCAGAACGGCGAGCACCACGCCGGCGGCGCGCCGGACGGGCGTCGCCGCGGCCGTCCCCGCCGCAGCCGCGAGAAGCGGCACGAGCGGGACGAGGAAGCGGGGACCCCAGCCTCCGCTTCCGTCCCACGCCCACCAGCTCGCGTAGAGGGCGAGAAGCCCGACGGAGAGTGCGAGCGTCGAGACGGCGGCGCCGCGCGCCTCCTTCCGGCGCAGGAGAGAGGCCAGACCGGTGACGGCGAGGAGGCCGAGCGGGAAGAACAGGAAGAGGCCCTTGTTCGGGCCGACGAGGAGCCGCCACGCACCGTCGAGAGGCGGATGCGAGAAGCGCTGCCCGCGCGTGTATGACGAGAACGGGCGCCCGAACCGCACGACCTCGAAGACGAGCATTGCCGCGACCGGCGCTGCGACTCCCGCCATGGCGGCGCACCAGGTCCGGACGCGCCCGCGCGACGGAGGCCACGGCCCGGCGAGAAGAAGTGGCAGGAGCGGCAGGGGAAAAAAGAGGAGGTTCACGACCTTCGTGAGGACGAGCCAGCCCGCCGAGAACCCCGCGGCGCAGGCGAGCCACATTGCCGCGCGGCCGTCTGCCCGGACGGCGCGGACCGCGAACGTCATCGCGAAGACGAGGCAGACCGCCTGCAGCGGCTCGGTGAATCCGCACGCCGTGTAGGGCCACAGGGGCGAGCCGAGGGCCGTCCCGAACACGGCGAGGCCCTGCCCGAAGGCTCCGGCGCCGAGCGTTCTCGCGAGGAGGCCTGCCCCGGCGGCCGCGGCCGTCACGAGCAGGACCTGCAGAAGCACGAACAGCGTCTGCGACGTGCGCGCGCCGAAGCGCGCTTCCCATGGACCGGCGGCGAGCGCGAAGGGCACTTCGAGAAGCGGCAGGCCCATGCCGTAAGGTGACACGGCATCGCCGCCCGGCCGCGGGATCGAGAACGTCTGTCCGCGCGCGGTCCCGAGTTCCCCCGTCGTCGCAATCGAAATCGCGGTATAGAGCATCTGCTGCTCGTCCGACACGGTCCCGAACGTGCGCTCCTCGGCCGTGCCCGCAAGCAGGACGAACGCGGCGACGACCGAGAGCCCGAGCGCGCGCCCGCGCGCGTTCAGGGGCGTCCGGGCCATCGAGCCGCCTGAGGGCGCTCCCCGCCGTCGAGCGCGTGCCGGACCGCAGCCACGGGCTCCGTCTCCACGGTGAAGTATTCGGCGCCGTCCCGCGCAAACCCCTCGTCCGCCACGTGCTTGAGGGCGGCGAGAAGCGGGTCGAAGTAGCCGGACCCGTTGAAGAGGACGATCGGCCGCGTATGGTGGCCGAGCTGGCGCCACGTGACGATCTCGAAGAACTCGTCCAGCGTCCCGAAGCCGCCTGCGAGCGCGAGGAAGCCGCTGGCCATCTCCGCCATCCGGGCCTTCCGCTCGTGCATCGTCGCGACGATCTCGAGCTGCGTGAGCCCGCCGTGCGCGATCTCCTTCGCCGCGAGGCCCGCGGGAATGACGCCGTAGACGGGAGCGCCTGCTTCGAGCGCGGCATCCGCCAGGACGCCCATGAGCCCGACTCGGCCGCCGCCGTAGACGAGTCCCGCTCCGACGCAGGCGATCGCGCGCCCGATCGCGGCGGCGTCTTCCGCGTGCACCGGAGAGAGGCCCGGCCGCGCGCCGCAGAAAACAGTGAGCATGGGCCGGTCGAACGTCATCGTCATGCCGGGGATGATGCCCGATCCGGATGCGTGCTGTAAGGTCGCGCGCGTGACGGCTCCTGGCCCCTCCGACCCGGCCCGGGCGGCTCTATCTCTCGCCCTCAGGAGACACGCCCCGGCCGACGCTGACGAAGCCAAGGACCGCGACTCCATCCTCCGCCTCGTCGAGAGGGAGGCCGCGTGCTTCTCGCGGCACATGTTCACGCCCGGGCACGTCACCGGCAGCGCCTTCGTCGTCTGCCCCGCGACGGGACTCGTCCTCCTGCACCACCACCGGCGTCTCGATGCCTGGCTGCAGCTGGGCGGCCATGACGAGGGCGAGCACGACCCCCGGGCGACCGCGCTCCGGGAAGCGGCGGAGGAATCGGGGCTGCGCGATCTCGTGCTCCTGTCGGACGAGATTCTCGACCTCGACGTCCATCCGATCCCCGCCGGCAAAGGCGAGCCTCCCCACCTTCACCACGACGTGCGCTACGCGCTCGCGACTCTGGCGCCCGGGGCCATCCACCGCGACGCCGCCGAGTCCATCGACCTGCGCTGGTTCACGCTCGCCGAGGCCGCGGAGAAGATGAACGAGCCCGGCAGCCGCCGCGCCCTCGCCCGGATCGCGGCGCTCCTCGCGGCGCGCCGCTGAAGGTCAGGCGCCGGCCGGGCCGGCTTCGGACGCGCTGCCGCCGCTTTCCGCGTCTCGGTACATGCTTTCGATGACGTCCCGGTACTTCTCGGCGATGACGCGGCGCTTGATCTTCATCGTGGGCGTCAGCTCGCCGCCTTCGATCGTGAAGTCGTCCGTGAGGAGCGTGAAGGCGCGGATCTGGCGTTCGTGGGGCTCGTCTCCGTTCAGGATGTCGATCGCCTGCCGGATGAGCGAAAGGGCCTTCGGGTCCTTCACGAGCTCGTCGTGATCGCGAAACGTCACGCCCGAGGCGTGCGCCCAGCTCTCGAGCTTCTCGAAGTTCGGGACGATGAGGGCCGAGAGAAACTTCTGGCGGTCGCCAATGAGCACGGCCGACGAGATGTACCGCACCGATTTCAGCGCGGCTTCGATCGGCGCCGGCGCGATGTTCTTGCCGTACGCATTGATCAGAATTTCCTTCTTGCGGTCCGTGAGCGAAAGAAAGCCCTCCGCGTCGAAGGAGCCGATGTCCCCCGTCCGGAACCACCCGTCCTCGTCGAAGACCTTCGCCGTTTCCTCGCTCTTCCGCCAGTAGCCGCCCTCCATGATGTTCGGCCCCTTGGCGAGCACCTCGCCGTCCGCGGCGAGCCGCAGCGTGACGCCCGGGATCGCGCGCCCGACCGTGCCGAGGCGCCATTCGCCGGGACGATTGCAGGCGAGGACGGGGCTCGTCTCCGTGAGACCGTAGCCTTCGTAGACTTCCACGCCGGCGCCGAGGAAGAACGCCGCCACCTCCCGCGAAAGGGGCGCGCCCCCCGAAATGGCGAAGCGGAAGCGGCCCCCGAGGCGGGCCTTGATCTTCCCGAAGACGAGCCGATCGGCGAGCGCGTACTTGAGCCGGAGAAAAACCCCCGGCACTTTCTCCGCGTCGAGGATCGCGAGGCGCCGGGCCCCCGTCTTCACGCCCCACGAGAAGATCGCGCGCCTGAGCGCCGGAGCCTTGTCGACGGCAGCCTGGACACGCGTGAGCATCTTCTCGTAGACGCGCGGCACGGCGGCGAAGCAGTGGGGCTTCACCTCGGCGAAGTTCTCCGAGAGTTTGTCGATCGACTCGGCGTACGTGATGGTCGCGGCACGCGAAAAATAGAGGTAGTCGACCATGCGCTCGAACACGTGCGAGAGGGGCAGGAACGAGAGGGCCACCGTGTCGCCATCGACGTCGAAGAGCGCCGAGCACGCCGAGACGTTCGACACGAAATTCTTGTGGGTGAGAATGGCGCCCTTGGGCTCTCCCGTGGTGCCGGACGTGTAGATCATCGTCGCGAGATCGCCCGGGAGGACGGCCGACGCGCGCTCTTCGAAGGCGCCCGGGTCGGCGCGCAGTGCCGCGAGACCCTTCTGGACGACGGTCTCGAAGGGCGTGGCCTTTCCCGCGCTCCACGGCACGTGGTCGAGGACGATCACGTGTCTGAGCTCGGGGCATCGATCGCGGACGTCCACGATCTTCTGAAGCTCGATCGCGTTCGAGACGAAGGCGACCTTGGCGAGGGAGTCGCGCAGGATGTACTCGACCTGCGGCGCGAGATAGCTCGTGTAGATCGGCACGGTCAGCGCGCCGAGCGAAAGCGCCGCGAAGTCCGCCATCGGCCACTCGGGCCGGTTCTCGGAAAGGATCGCGACCCGATCCTCCCGGTCGACCCCGAGAAGCGCGAGGCCGAGAGCGAGCCCCTCGGTGCGCTCGGCGAACTCCGCCGCCGAAAGCGGCGTCCAGGACCCGCCGATCTTGGAAACGAGAAGTTCCGCCTTTCCGCTGGAGGCTGCGAAGCGGAAGTAGTCCAGGAGAGTTTTCGCGGGAAGCGGTTCGAGCACGTTCTTCCACCCCATTATGCCGGAGAAGGCCTTACGCCCGCCGCGCGGCACACGCGAGCGCTCAGACCGCTCGCACCGAAACCGAGAGCACGTCCGCGCAGCCCCGGATTTCCTCCAGCACCCCGGCCTGCGGCGCCGATCCGACCTGGATTTGCGCGCAGGCCGCCTCGGCACCCGCGAAGACGACGTTCTCCGTCTTTTCGACGTTGATTCCCGCCGCGCGCAGCACGCCAAAGACGTGCGCGAGTACGCCGATCCGGTCGCGGTGACGAACGGACAGGACGTGCGTCGCGGGCGTGCGACTCGCGAGATTCACGGCGTTCGGGACGTCCCCCGTCGAGGCGAACGCCGCGACGATGCGCACGGTCTCCTCCGCAATCGCGTTCTGCGCCTGCTCGGTCGAGGCGCCGACGTGGTGCGTCCCGATGACCGCCGGGAGACGCGCGATCCCGTCCTCGAAGGCGCCCGTGCCACCGGCCGGCTCCTTCGCAAAGACGTCGAGGCCGGCACGGAGCCCCTTTTCCGCGATGGCGGCCTCGAGGGCCGGCTGGTCCACGACGTCGCCGCGGCTCGTGTTCACGAAGAACGCGCCCGGCTTCATGGCCTCGAAGAACTTCGCGTCGAGCATGCCCTTCGTCTCTTTCGTGAGCGCGCAGTGCACGGTCACGACGTCGGACGCGGCCGCGAGCGCGTGGACCGAGTCGGCGCGCGCGACGCCGAGTCGGGACGCGCGGTCGTCGTCCAGCGAGCGGCTCCAGGCGACGACCGGCATCCCGAAGGCCTTCGCGCGCGCGACGACCTCGATGCCGATCGCCCCGAGGCCGACGACGCCGAGCGTGCGGCCCGCGAGGCCGCGAGCCTTCCCGTACAGCGCCTTGTTCCAAATTCCCGCGCGCAGGTCGTTCGCCTGCTCGACGATCCTTCGGTCGAGGGCGAGGATGAGTCCCCACGTCAGCTCGGCCACGGCGATCGCGTTCTTGCCCGGGCAGTTCGAGACCGCGATCGCGCGCGCCGAGGCGGACTGAATGTCGATCGTGTTCACGCCCGCGCCCGCGCGCACGATGAGCGCGAGTCCTGAGGCGGCCTCGATCTCCGGGGCTCCGACCTTTGTGCCCCGCACCACGAGCACCTCGGCCCCCGTTTCGGCGAGGCGCGCGCCGAGCGCCGCGCCCTCGAGCTTCGGCTCGTAGAGGACCTCGCAGCCGAGGGCGGCGAGGCCGTCGAGCCCGGACTTTTCGAACGCATCGGCGACGAGAATCTTCATTCGGGATCTCAGAATCGGTGCACGAAGAGACCCGAGCGAAGCTTCGGCTCGAACCACGTGGACTTCGGCGGCATCGTGACGCCCGCGTCCGCGATCGCCATGACGTCGGAGATCTGCGTCGGGTACATCGCGAAGGCGAGCGCGCCGCGCCCCGACTTCACGCGCTCCTCCAACTCGCCCGTCCCCCGGATCCCACCGACGAAGTCGATGCGGGGGTCCGTCCGCGGGTCGCCGATGCCGAGGACGGGACCGAGGAGGCGGTCATGGAGGATCGAGACGTCGAGGGAGGCGACCGGGTCGGAAACCGCGATCGGCTCGCGAGGCGTGAGGGTCTGCCAAACGTCTTCGAAAAAGAGAGAGAACTGCCCGCGGCGGCGCGGCTCGGGCGCTTCGGCGGGCCGCACGTCGAACCGCTCGCGCACCTTTCTCAGAAAATCTTCTTTCCCCAGTCCCCCTAAATCCTTCACGACCCGGTTGTACGGAAGGATCGCGAGCTCGCGATCCGGGAAGATCGCCGCGGGAAACCAGTTGACCGGATGCTCGTCGGGAAGCGACCCGAGCTTTTCCTTCAGCGCGGCCCGCGCGCGCGACGCCGACGCCGAGCGGTGGTGCCCGTCGGCGACGTAGAGCAGCGGCACGGCGGCGAAGGCCGCCGTAAAGAACGCGACGTCGGACTCCGGCACGATCCAGAGCGTGTGGCGGACCCCGTCCGGCGCTTCAAAGTCGAACTCCGGGGGCACCGCGGTCACGCGCCCGACACGGGCGGAAATCGCGTCCGTCGCGCGGTACGTCAGGAACACGGGCTCGGCGTGGGCGGACTGCGCGAGCAGGTGGGCAACACGGTCGTCTTCCTTGTCGCGCCGCGTCTTCTCGTGCTTGCGGATGACGTCCGTGTCGTAGTCGTCGACCGAACAGGCCGCGACGAGGCCGTCCTGCTTGCGCCCCTTCCACGTCTGCCGGTAGACCAAGAGCCGGGGCACGGGATCGCCCACGAGCGTGCCGTCCGCGTAAAAGCGGTCGAGATTCTCGCGGCCCTTCGCGTAAACGGCGGGTGCGTGGATGTCCGTGTCTTCGGGGAGGTCGATCTCCGGGCGGCAGACGTGCAGGAAGGACTGCCGGTTGCCCGCCGCGAGCGCGCGGGCTTCCCGGGTGTCCACGACGTCGTAGGGGACGGAGGCGACGCGCGCCGCGAGCGAGCGCGTGGGGCGGCCGGACGAGAACGGACGGAGGCGTGCCATGGGCGCAGTATCCCTCACCCGAACGCCCGGCGCATGGCGCCCGTGCTAGACTTTTCCCATCGATCGGACCCCTCGCTGAAAGGAAATTCGGGGATGAAACTTTACGTCGGCAACCTCTCCTATGGTGTGAACGATTCCTCCCTCCGGACTCTCTTCGAACCCCACGGCGCCGTCGAGTCGGCCACGGTCGTCGCGGACCGCGAGTCGGGCCGCTCCAAGGGCTTCGGCTTCGTCGAAATGAGCGATGCGGACGCCCAGAAGGCGATCCAGGCGCTCAACGGCTCGCAGCACGACGGCCGGACCATCCGCGTCAACGAGGCCCGTCCGAAGACCGACGACGCGCGCGGCCCTCGCGGCCCCCGCTGACCTCGATGCGGGTGGGCGGCACGGGCGCCCGCGACATGACTCGACTTTTCGGGGCTGCGATCCTGCCAATCGCGGCCTTTTTTCTTTTTGGTGGAGCCGCTCCCTCCGGGGACGACCTCGTGTTCACGGGCGGCCGCGTCGTGGACGGCACCGGCGCCGCGGCCTTCCGCGCGGACGTCGCCGTCCGCGGCGGCCTCATCGCCGCCGTCGGCGAGCTCGCGCCGGACCGGATCGCCCGTGCGCGTCGCCGGATCGACGCCACCGGTCTCGTCGTCTCGCCCGGATTCATCGACCTCCTCGGCCAGTCCGAGTACAACGCCCTCGTCGACCGGCGCGCGGCTTCGAAGATCACGCAGGGGATCACGACGGAAGTCACCGGCGAAGGCGAGTCCATCGCTCCCCTCGACGAGACGCTCCTCAAGAGCAACGAAGACACGTACCGCCACTACGGTCTCAGGCCCGACTGGTCGTCGCTCCTCACGTATTTCATGCGGTTCCGGCGCACACCGCCCACGATCAACCTCGGCACGTTCGTGGGCCTCGGCGGGCTGCGGCGGATGGTCGTCGGGATGGAAGACCGGCGCGCGGGACCGACCGAAGTGGAGCGGATGAAGGCGCTCGTCGCGCAGGCCATGGAGGACGGCGCGCTCGGCCTCTCGACATCGCTCCAGTACGTGCCGGACCTCTACAACGCAACCGAGGAGATCATCGCCTGCGCGAAGGTCGCCGCGTCTCGCGGAGGCGTGTACTTCACCCACCAGCGCTCGGAGGGGAACCGCATCGAGGCGTCGCTCGCGGAGGTCTTCCGGATCGCCCGCGAGGCGAAGATCCCGGCGAACGTCTGGCACATCAAGGCGGCCTACCGCCGCAACTGGGGCACGATGCCGAAGATCCTCGCCGCGTTCGCCTCGGCCCGCGCCGCGGGCCTGGACGTCGCCGCGAACCAGTACCCGTGGAACGCCGCGTCGAACGGGCTCGACGCCTGCCTTCCCCCCTGGGTGCGCGAGGGCGGTCGCGAGCGGCTCCTCGCGCGCCTCCGCGACCCCGCGATGAGGACGCGCATCCGCAACGAGATGGCCGAAGACACGCCGGCCTGGGAGAACCAGTGGTACGGCTCGGGCGGCGGCTCCGGCGTCATGCTGTCGGCCGTTCTCGACCCCGCCCTGAAGAAGTACGAGGGCGGCACGCTGGAGGAGATCGGCGCTCTCATGAAGAAGGATCCCCGCGACGCGCTCATGGACATCGTCCTCGCCGACCGCGCGAACTCCTCCTGCATCCTGTTCATGATGAGCGAAGACGATGTCCGGACCGCGCTCAAGGATCCTTTCGTCGCCTTCTGTACGGACTCCGGCGCCGCGGCCACGGACGGGATCTACTCGGAAGAAAAATCCCATCCCCGCGCCTGGGCCTCGACCGCGCGCATTCTCGGCACGTACGTGCGCGACGAGAGGCTCCTGACCCTGGAGGAAGCCGTTCGGAAAATGACCTCTTTCTCGGCCGCGAGGGCCGGACTCAAGGACCGCGGGACGCTCAAGGTCGGGCTGAGTGCCGATGTCGTCGCGTTCGATCCGGTCCTCGTGAAGCCCGTCTCGACGTATGCCGACCCGCTCCACTACTCCAAGGGGTTCCCGTACGTCGCCGTGAACGGCAGGCTCGTCGTGGACGATGGGAAGATCACGGCGGAGCGCCCCGGGCAGCCGCTCCTCGGCCCCGGCGCGAAGCGCTGACGGCGGCCCGCTACTTCACGTTGACGACCGCGGCCTCGATCATGGTCGTGCCGAGGTCGGCCACCGGGAAGGCGGTATGCATCTTCCGCCACTTCCCGAGGAGGTCGACGACGTTGTCGCCGATCCTGAGGAGGTTCTCGCGGCTGGAGCCGCCGAGGTGCGGCGTCATGAGGACGTTCGGCGCCGAGAGGAGCGGGCTGTTCGGGTCGGGCGGGTCGCTCAGGAAGACGTCCGTCGCGTAAGCGCGAACCTTCCCGGACGCGAGCGCCTGCGCGAGGTCCGGCTCCACGACGATCGAGCCGCGGGCCGTGTTCACGATCACGACGCCGTCCTTCATCTTGGCGATCGTGTGCTCGTTCAAGAGGCCGCGCGTCTCGGCCGTCGCCGGGACGTGGAAGCTCACGAAGTCGGCGCGCTGGAAGAGCTCGTCGAGGTCGTCCACGAGCTCGGCGAGGGCGTGATTCGCGATCTGCGGGTCGTAGGCGATGACCTTCATCCCGAAGGCCTGGGCCCGCCGCGCGACCTCCGTGCCGATCAGGCCGGCGCCGACGAGGCCGAGCGTCTTGCCGAAGAGCTCGGTGCGCTTGAGCTCCTTCTTGAGAAAGCGCCCCTGCTTGAGGCCGGTGTGCCCCTCGACGAGGCGGTTCGGGACGGCGAGCATGAGCGCCATCGTGAGCTCCGCCACGGCGACCGAGGACGCGCGCGGCGTGTTCTTGACGTCGATCCCGCGCTCGCGGCAGGCCTGGATGTCGACATTGTCGAGGCCGACCCCGCCCCGGATCACGAGCTTCAGGTTCGGCGCCCCACTCAGGTACTCGCGGGTCACCTTCGTCTTCGAGCGCACGAGGACGACTTCGGCCTCTTTCAGATGGGCGGCGTCGGTGAACACCTCGCCGAACGGGGCGAGGCGGCCGGGAAGGGACTCGTCGAACGCATCGGCGATCAGGATCTTCATGGGCGGTCCTCCTGCTTTCGGGACGGTTCTCATCGGCCGGGCCGGCGGGACCCATCCCCTCACAAGCTGAGCGCCGCGCGGACGGGCGGCCATGATGCTCCCGTATCAGGCGGACCCCTCCGGGCCACGGTCAGCGTTTCGCCGCAGGGAGGTGAATCGCATGGCGAGGTCCGGGAGGCGGAGTCTATTTGAGACAGATTCTCGGGAGTGACCGGGACTACACTGCTGCCGAGACACTGCTTGCCCGAACGCTTTTCCCCGAGGCGCTCTCGCGCCCTCGCCTTGCTCGCCATGCTCGCCCTCGTGGCGCTCGCGTTCATTGGACGGGCGGTGATCTCGGCGGACGACGGGGCCGCGATGATGGCCGACACGCTCGGGCTCCTCGTCCAGGGGCGACTCGAGAGCGCGACGATTCCCCCGAGCGGCCCGCCTGATCGGTATGTTCCCCCGGGCCCGGCATTCCGCTCGGTTTACGGGATTCTCCCCTCGCTTGTGCCGCTTCCGTTCGTCGGCCCTGCTTGGCCCTTCCGGCGGACGCTCGGCGCGGCAGGGGTCGACGCCTGCGCCTCGCTCACGTGGGCCGCGGGAGCCGTCCTCGCGTCGCTCGCCTTCTTCCGCCTCGCGCGGGAGCTGCGCCCGGACGCCTCGCCGCTCTGGATCCCCGCCTTCCTCGGCGGGACGTACCTCTGGGCCTACGCGGCCGACTCGTACATGGAGCCCTTCGCGGCGGCCGGGCTTGCCTTCGCCGGCGCGCAGATCCTCTCGAAGGGCGACCGTTCTCCGGCCCGCGCCGCGCTCGCAGTTGCCGGGGGGTGTCTCTCGGCGTACTTGCTGCGCCCGTTCGACTGGATCACAGCGCCGGTGTTTGTTCTCGCCGCGCTCGTGGCTTGGAAGGGATCGCCGGAGGGGGGCCGGCGCGGCGCGTGGCTGCTCGTCTGGCTCGTCTCTGGCCTCGCGCTCCACGGAGTCCTCAACCAACTCCGCAACGGCTCTCTCACCGATTTCGGCTACGGTTTCACGGGGCAGCTCCCGTTCGTCTACCCGCTCCTCTCGGGGCTCGTGGGCTCAGTCGTCCACCCCGGGCGCGGGCTCTTCCTCTACGCGCCGATCGTCCTCGCGGCGCTCCTCGCCGCGCCGCGCCTCGGCTGGCCCGCGCGCCTCCTCTGCTTCGGCGTGCCGCTCGAGCTGATCCTCGTCTCCTCGCGCTGGTACGGCTGGCACGGCGGCTCGTGCTGGGGGCCGCGCTACCTCGTCCCGATCCTGCCGCTCCTCGTGGCGCCCGCGGTTCTCGCGCCCCGTCGCCTCGCGGCCGCGCTCCTTTCCCTCGGCGCGCTCGTGAACCTGCCGGGGGTCCTCGTCGCGCCGGGCGCGTTCCAGGGCTACGTCGAGCTCCTCGTCCCGCCGTCCGGCGCGAGCTGGCCGAAACCGGGAGGCGATCGCGTCTCGGAGATCGCAGCTCTCTCGCCGCTCTACGGGCATCCGTGGCTCCTCGCAAATTCCCTCGCGGGGCGACGGCTCTCCGCGCCGTGGCTCGCGCGAGGCGCGCGGGAGACGGCGCCGCCGCCAAGCGCGGCCGAATACCTCTCTCCGTGGATTGTGAGACGCGCGGTGGGGCTGCCGCCGGTCTCGCCCTTCTTGCCACGCCTCCTCGTCAGGAGCGCGTTCGGGTATCTCGTCCGCGGGCGCCCCGAAGAGGCGGCGCTCTTCGCGGAGGAAGCGCTCGTCCTCGACCCGAAGGAACGCGACGCCCCGAGGATCCTCGCCGAAGCTCGGCTTGCCGGACGCTCCGGCCGATGAACGCCGACGCACACACGAGGGCGAGCAGCGCGAAGGCCACGCCGCGGGACCTCAGCCCGGCCCGGAAGGCTTCCCTCAGCCCGCCGGCCGCCGCAGGGCGTTCACGGCCTCCGTGAGGGCCGGCGGACCGGCCGGCTCCGGCTCGTCCGCCAGCTCGCGCGGCTTCCGGTCGCCCTCCCCCGGCGCGAGGAACAGGTTCGTCTCGACGCCGTGCTGCTTCGTGTACATTTCGTAGTATCGGCCGTGCGCCGCGTAGAGCGTCTCGTGCGTGCCGCGCTCGGCGATGAGGCCGCCTTCGACGACGAGAATCTGGTCCGACCGCCGGATCGTGGAGAGCCGGTGCGCGATGACGAATGTCGTGCGCCCCTTCATCAGAAACGACAGGCCTTCCTGGATGAGCGCCTCGGACTCCGAGTCGAGGCTGGACGTGGCCTCGTCGAGAATGAGGATGCGCGGGTCCGCGAGGATCGCGCGCGCAATCGACACGCGCTGGCGCTGCCCGCCCGACAGTTTCACCCCACGCTCGCCCACGACCGTGCCGTATTTCTTCTCGAATCCCTCGGCGAACTCGTCCACGCGCGCGATCTGGCACGCGCGGAGAATCTCCTCCTCGCCGGCCTCCGGGCGCGAGAACGCGACGTTCTCGCGAATCGTGCCGTCGAAGAGGAACGTCTCCTGAAGGACGACGCCGAGCGCCGATCGATACGAATCGAGGCGCACCGTCGAGAGATCCACGCCGTCGATGCGCGCGACGCCGCCCGTCGGAACGTGGAAGGCCGCTACGAGGCCGATGATCGTCGTCTTGCCCGAGCCCGAGGGCCCGACGAGGGCCGTGACGGTGCCAGGCGGCGCGTGGAAGGAGACCCCGTGGAGGACCTCCTTCCCCTCCTCGTACGCGAATTTCACGTCCTCGAACGCGATGTCGCCCGAGATCGCGGGAAGGACGACCGTGCGGCGCGGATCGGCGTCCTCGCGCTTTTCGGCCAGGATCTCGCGCGTCCTCTCGAGGCCGGCGAGCGCCTCCGTGAGCTGCGTCCCGATCGCGACGATCTGGAAGATGGGCGCCACGAGGAAGCCCATGAAGAGCGTGTACGTGAAGAACCCGCCGAGCGTGAGCGTGCCCGCGACGATCTGGCGCGTCCCCACGTACATGACGACCGCGCCCACGATGCCGAGCATCACGGTCGACGAGAGGCTCATGACGCTCGTCGAGGTGAGCGTCTTCAGGACGTTGTCGAGAAGGCGCTGCACGCCCGAGGCGAAAACCTTCTCTTCCCGCTCTTCGGCATGGTAGCCCTTGACGACGCGCACGCCGCCCAGCGACTCCATGAGGCGGCCGGTGACCTCCGCGTTGATCTTTCCGCGCTCGCGGAAGATCGGACGGATCGTGCCGAACGCCCGGTTCAGGACGAGGCCGAAGCCCACGAGGAACGCGAACGCGAGAAGCGTCATCGTCGTCGAGATCTTGAAGAGCACGACGAGCGCGATCGCCGCGGTGAGGAGGCCGCCGGCGAACTCGACGAGGCCCGTGCCGATGAGGTTCCGCACGCCCTCGACGTCCGACATGATGCGAGACACGAGCGCGCCGGTCCTGTTCGCGTCGTAGAACGTCACGGGCAGCCGCCCGATGTGCGCCTGCACCTTCCGCCGAAGCTCGGCGATGAGGCGCTGGGCCGCCTTCGAGAGAACCTGTGTGAGCGAGAACGACGTGACGCCCTGAACGAGCGTCGCCGCCACGACCCCGGCGAGGAGCGGCAGAAGCATGTCCGTGCGCCGCTTGCCGATCACGTCGTCGATCAGCCACTTCGTCGACGCGGGCAGGACGAGGCCCGACACGCGGTTGATCGCCATGAGGACGAAGCCGAGGGCGAGGATTCCCTTGCGGGGAGCGACGAGCGCTTTGATGTCCGGCAGGAGCGCCCTCAGGCGCACGGACTTCGGCAGCTTCGGCCGCTCTTCGCGGACCCGTCCGGCCGATCTCTCGGAGCCCGGAAAGCGCCCCATCGGGTTCTTCACCGCGGCCACGGGTCCTCCTCGGTTTCGGAGAACGCGACGCCCCGCGCGGCGAGACCATCGACGAAGGCCGCGAAGAGACTCGGCCGCGTTCCGAGCAGCTCCAGCGGAAACACCCCGGGCTCGCGAAATGTTCCCGCCGAAAGGAGCCGCGTCGCGATGACGCACGGGAATCCCGTCGTGCGCGCCATGGACGTCGCGCCCGTCTTCGCGTCCGTCCGATCGAACAGGTCGTGAACGAGGCGCGCCGGCCTCCCGGCCCTCGAACCGCGCGACTCGACGCGCAGCACCGTGAACTCCTCTTCGCCCTCGGGCCTCTTCCACATCGGGAAGAGGAGCGCTTCCGCGACCGCGCGCGGGGCCACCCGGACGCCGCCGGCCTCCACGGGCACGTCGCCGAAGAACCCGGTGTCGCGGAGGAGACGCATCTTCTCGGCATGACCCGGCCAGCGCAGGGTCTCCTCGCGCAGGTTCCGCGCCTTCACGGTCGTGAGCAACGTGCGGAGGCCGTCCGTGAGGAATCCCTCCAGCGTCCCGACGCCTGGCAGCTCGAAGCGCGTCACGTCCGAGAGGGCGGGCCGCGTGACGACCTTTCCGTCCTCGACGAGGCGGGCCGGACGCGTGTACTCCTCGATGACGTCGGTCGCGGAGAACACGATGCGGTACTCCCATGGCTGCGTCCGCGTGAGCGGAAGCCCACCGACGGAAATGACGATGGACTCGAGGGTGTCGGTGTCGAACCACGCCGCCGCGCGCCCGCAGGCGAGATTCGAAAGGCCCGGCGAGACTCCGCAATCCACGATCGCCGGGACGCCTCTCTCCTTCGCGAGTGCGTCCAGCGCGAGGGGATCCTCCGGCGCGAACGAGATGTCGGCCACCGGCTTTCGAGCCTCGATCACGGTCTTCAGCATCGCGTGCCCGAGAAACCCGGGCACCGCTCCCACCACGACGTCGGCGGGCGCGACCGCCGCGGCGATCGCCGCTCCGCTCGCGAAATCGAGCCGGGCGGTGGCGACTCGAGGCAGCTCCGCGAGCGCCCCGAGGGCGTCCTCCGAGCGATCGCAGACGAGGACGTCCCAGCCGTCTGCCGCGAGAGTCCGGGCGATGAGAGAGCCGACGAGGCCCGCTCCGAGGACGATGACGCGCATGGGCGGATTATGGGCCGCGGCCGGAGACGGGGCCCGGAACGACGGAAGCGTCGCGCGCGCGAACCCGGACTTCATAATCGCCGAACTTCGCGGCGGTGATCGGGTAGAGCCTGTCGAAGAAATCGTCGAATGGAGAACGGGTCCCGAGGCTTGGACTGGCCCAGTCGCGATACTTGTTTGCTCTCCAGACAACGGCGGACTGGCTGCCGGAGGCCTCCAACTCCCGCTCCATCTCCCCCTGGATCGCGGCGGAGCTCTGGAGGCCGGGGTCGTATTGAAACCAACGTGTGTAGGGGAGGCGGGAAGAAATCACAAAGAGCAGGATCGGGTCGGCGGAGCTCCAGGCCTGGCTCGAGCCCACCGCCACGAAACGGCTATTCGGTTCCGCCCGGCTGTCGGCGAAGGCGACGGCCATTTTCGCGTCCGCCCGAACGAGGGTGCAGCGCCAGGGGAGGAGGTTTGCGGCGACGCCGCGGTTCAGAAGCAAGGCCGCCGGGAAGAACAAGGAAGGCACGGCCGAGACAAACGTGAAGAGGAAGAGACCGATCACGGCGGCGCGGCCCGCGGGGCGAAGCGACGCCAGCAGGAGCGCCGCTCCCACGAGGGCCAGTGTCAGCATGGGGAGCAGGTGGTACCTGTCCGCGCGCGCCCAGAAGTAGTGCCCGAACGCCGCCGCCACGAGGCCGCATGTCGCGGACGCCCGCAGGAGAGCGGATTCCTGTAGCGCGCGCCTGGCGGAGAAGACGAGGGAGCAGGCCAGAACGAAAAACGTCAGCGAAAGCAACGCGGCGTCTCGAGCGGGATGCTCCGAGACCGCGGGCAGGAGAGGCAGGATGCCCCCCGCGGCGACGCAGGCTGCGGCAAGACGACGCGTCCTCCTCTGCGAAACGGCGATCGTCCACGCGATGGTCGTCGCGACGAGGGCCGCCCCGGTCGCGATTGCCCTCGCGAGGCCGAGACTATTGGTTCCCGCGGCCAGCAGGAACTCCGGATCGAGATAGCGCGTCCCCCCGGCTCCCACCAGGCGGGCCGGCATGAGGATCGTGGCGTTGAACGCCAGGGACGGCGAGATCCCCGGATAGAGAAACGACCAGAGGACCAGGGCCGAGCAGGCGGCGGTCCCGAAGAACACGGCAAGCGCCGCGAGAGAATTCCGCGAGCCGCCGAAGCGGGGCCGGCCGGCGGTCTCCAGAAAGAGAAGCGTGCCGGCGCAGTAGGCGCCGAAGGCCGGACGGATCAGAACCGCGATGGCGAACGCCACGCAGGCCGCGGCGTTGACAAGGGTCGCGGGCAGTCCCTCCGGCGCGCT
>Ga0097691_1000652_pt1 | contig 28777 bp, 26 predicted proteins | sample NGESurdeep072012_8_FD_72858 | JGI IMG/M metagenome (GOLD analysis project Ga0097691, IMG submission 72858) | Arctic peat soil microbial communities from Barrow, Alaska - NGEE Surface sample 210-1 deep-072012 | ecosystem: Environmental > Terrestrial > Soil > Wetlands > Peat ... | reverse complement strand
AACGTGTAGAACCGGCCGGCGTGGCTGAACCGCTCGCCGTCGAGAAGGCGCCGGATCATCCCGGCTACGACGTGCTCGCCGACGTCGTGCCCGGCCAGTGCATTGTGGCGACCGGCCAGAAGGACTCGGCCGGCCTGTTGACCGCAACGACGGTCCGACTGTCCCCCAAGCCGTCAGCCGGTTGTACGGCAGGCCGGGTTGGACCGAGTCCCCCTCCCGGCGCCTCTCCCAGGCCGATTCCGTCCGGTCAACCCGCGCAGCCGCCGCTACCCGTCGTCAGCGGCGAGGTGACGGGCGCCGCCGGAATCTCGATCACCGTAATGACCAGCTCCGGCAGCCAGACGATCACGGTTCCAACGGTCGCGAGCGTGACGAGGACGCTGTCAGCATCCTCGACCGACCTGCGCACCGGTGAGTGCTTGCGCGCGACTGGACCCGCGGACTCCTCGGGCGCTGTCCAGGCGACCTCGATCGCGATCACGCCGGCCGGACCTTCAGGCACATGCACGACTGGATTCGGCGGTGGATTCGGCGGCGGCCGCGGCCCCGGACGGGGTGGTGCAACCCCGGGAGCCGGCGCACCCACGAACTAAATCGCGACCACCGGGATGGCCTTTGCCAGGCCTGTAGACTCCGTCGATCAACTCCGGCGCAATGGTGGAAAGGGGTATTGCAGCGATCGCCTCCGACCGGATGCACGGCGCTGGATACCTTGCGCGAAAGGCGCTGGGGATCCTGGCTCTGGTCTCTTCGGACAGGCGACCTGAGGTCGGCCGGCGCCTGTCTGAGCTTCGACCCGAGATGCCGGCGATCGCGGCGGCGGTGGCGGAAGCGATGGCTGTCGGCGACGTGCGCGCTGTGATCCGCCGCGCGGACGCTGAACGGCGGCGCGTGGCGCGGTCCGCCATGCGCGCACTCAGGCGCCGCCGGGTGGCGACCATCTCCAACAGTTCCCTCGTCGCCCGCGCGCTGGTATACGCCAGCCCCATCCGCGTTCAGGTCGTCGTCCGCGGTCCGACGGACGAGGGCCATGTGCTTGTTGCCGACTTGCGAGCCGCCGGTCTGAGCGCAGATGCAGTCTCTTTCGCTGACCTTGATGCGGACATAGCAGTCGTTGGTTGCGATGCGGTCTTCGACGATGGCACCTTTGTCAACCGGCGGGGCACCAAGCTGCTGGTCGAACGGCTCCCGACTTTAGTGCTCGTGGACCGCTGGAAGCGAATCGGCGGACCGCCACCCCACAGCTGGCCCATGCCAGAGCTCTTTGAGCTGGTGCCTGGCGACAGGGTGCGCGCACCAGCGTGACGTTCGGAAGGGGATGCCGCCCTCGGGCGACGTCGGCCCGGACGGCCCCAGCGACCCGGGCACATGCTCGAATTGAGCTGATGTTCAACACCTCACATTTCCCATAGACCCCGTCCCCGTCAAACGACACGGGCCAGACCAATCCGTTCGCACGGCGACGCGGCATGGGGACCAGGAACAACCTTAGGTAAGCATGAGCAACGGGCTGCAGAATGGACCCATTGCCGAACCCGCTCTCCAGGGTGCCACCTCGAAGCGTTTGGTAATCGTCGCTATGCTGCCGCCGGCCGGCGCGGCGGCAACGCCGACAGCCAAGCTCAACTCGCTCCCTCGTTTGACACCCGAGCTCTCATGGAACGGATAGTGGTCCTCGGGGGGACCGGCTTCATCGGCCGCAGGCTGCTTCCCGCTTTGTTCCGGACCGACCGGGTCGTCCGGGTGGCCTCGCGCAGCCCCGGTGCGCCGGCCGGTGTCGGCGTCGAGCACGTCCGCTGCGACCTCGAGAGCGGGGAGGGTGTCGACCGGGCGCTGGAGGGCGCGGACCTGGCCTACTTCCTCGTTCACGGTATGGCCCAGGGACGGGGGTTCGCCGCTCGGGAGAAGATCGCGACCGAGAATTTCATTCGTGCCGCCCGCCGGCAGGGCGTCGCGCGCGTCATCTATCTAGGGGGGCTCTACCCGAGTGGTGGTCTCTCAGCCCACCTGGAGAGCAGGCGCGACGTCGGATTGATGCTCATCGAGGGGACGGGCGCGCTTGCCGTCCGGGCAGGGGTTGTCGTGGGCTCGGGGGGGGCGTCGTTCGACATCCTCTATGGGCTATGCCAGCGCCTTCCTCTGATGATTGCGCCGCGCTGGCTGGCCAGCCTGTGCCAGCCGGTCTCCATTGCGGACACCGTCCGCTGCCTGGCCGGTGCGGCGGGGATCCCGGGCGGGCGCGAAGTGGATCTCGTTGGCCCAGACGTTCTGACCTACCGCGCCATGCTCGAGATCACGGGTTTCGAGTTGCGCGGGCGCAAGCCGGTCATGTTCCCGGTCCCATTCCTCTCCCCAGAGCTGTCCGCGCACTGGCTGCGGCTCGTCACCAAGGTCGACATGAACGTGGCCCGCTCCCTCGTCGCCAGCCTTCGCCACGACCTGGTCGCCGAGCGCCCTCTGCTCAGTGCCGAGCTGGGGTTGACGCCGACCGGTTTCCAAGAATCGGTCCGCACCGCACTAGCGGAACGCCGCCGGGTGCTCGTGCCCAGGATGCGAGCAGCCTGAGCTCTTCCTCGCGCTAGGATCTACGACCTGTTGTCGCAGACGACGGCGATCCGCCCTTACTTGGGGCGCAGAGTGCCGGCGAACACCTGCCACGCCAGAGCGGACTTCGCAACCAGGCTAAGGACCATGTAGACGCGCTCACCGTACAGAACATTCTTCCATCGGCCGATGCGGCGGTACTGAAACACCATGTTCAGAGCGAAGACGTTGAAGAAAACGAAGAGCGATGCGTAAATGAAATAGACAAAGGTGGGTGGGCGACTGCTGCTCCCGGCACCGGCACCAAACAGGTAGATTCCGATCGCGATCCAGGGCACGGCGCCTGCCAGGACGCCGAACCAGTAAGCGAGCCAGTCGACCGAGACTCGACCCAGGTTATAGCGCTCCATCGCCCAGCCGAAAAGGATCATCGAGGCGTTCACGCCGAATATGGCGACCAACGCAGCGATGTCGTAGATGCCCACCAGCATCGCAATGAGAACAATCATCAGCGAGGAGCTCAACGAGTATTCGACCCAGCGCGCGGGGTTGGCGCCCAGCCGCACATTGCGTGCATACCAGGGATAGACCCAGGGAGAGGCGACCACGAAATGTGCGATCGATGAGAGGAAGAGGAAGGCGGCGATCGCCGGGCCGAGCCTGACATTCACAAGCACTTCTGGCCGTGGCACCAAAGTCTGCGTAGTCGGGTTGAAATAGAGGAAGTTGGTCATCACCGGGAGGGAGAAGCTCGAGGAGAGTAGGACCATAGCGATGCCTTGCACGAGGTGCAGGGAGCCCATCGCCACGTTGAAGAGGCGTAGCCGGCCAAGTCCGACTGCGTTCGCCACATCGTTATTCGGCTGGCGACCTGACGGGGCCACCTGTGCCATTTGGGTCATGTCCATGTTTCCCTGATGGTGAACTGCCAGTATGCCTCCCGGATGCGGTTGACGGGAAAGCAGTCTTAAAGGGGTGTGCTACATGCGTGATCACCAATACAGCGGCGTTGTCACGTAAGCAGCTCCGCCGCAGTCGGGTTCGTGTTCAGATTTGGTCGAGGGCCCGGAATTGGAAACCGGGGCCTCACGGTCCCGAAATCTAAGCGGCTTCGTCCACCGAGAATGTTCAAGGGTCTTGAGCTCTGTTCGAGAACGCTGCGGACCAATTCCCGCGAGTTTCACCACCAATCGCGACTGGGATTACTACACGAAGCACTACACAGAGCGTCTATCAGGTAGACGGGAGGGAGCGCCAGAGCGCGCCCCCTCCCGCGAAGCTAATCGCTTGCTAACACACTGCCGCCACAACCTTGCCCGTGCCCGCGTGGCCCGGGTCCGGCGCGTAGCCCGGATTGGTCTGCACGATGACGATGTGAACAGTATTGCCGGAGACCGTGGAGCCCGACTGGATGGCGGAGCTGGTGACGATCACGGCCATGAAGGCAGGGAGCGGACCATTCGGAGGCGGCGTGCTGTTGCCCGTATCGGCACTCCAACTCGCGCCGCAGGTCGGCGTAGTCGGGCTCTGGGCGAAGCCCTTGAAGCTGTGAGGGCCGCTGGTCAAGGAGTTGTCCTGCAACCACGTCGCGTCCCAGAAAGTGACCGAGTTGCCGATCGCAGCGTTCTGGTTGTCGCCGATGACGAAGCTGCCGCCGCCCGGTGCGAAGGTGAAGGTGAGCACCCTGCAGGAGACCGTGGCGGTGGCGCTACCGACGTCCTTGATCGAGGTCGTGATCGTGAAGTAGCCGGTTGTGGCATAGGTGTGCGAACCGCTCACCGTGTACGGCCCACCGTTGTTACCGCTGACCAAGCCGGCCGTGATGGTGCCATCGCCCCAATTGATGGTTGCGGAGAAGTCGGAGAGGGTGCCGAACGAGGGGCCGGCCGCATCCGTGAAGGTGGCCGTTGGACCGATGTAAGACGGCAGTGAATTGGCCAAGCATGCCGGGCTGGCAATCAGCGCAGCATCCAGGAGGTTCGCGAGGGTTCGAGGACTTCGCCTGCAGGACTGGGCCGCTTCGAACCGCTGAGGCACTGGCCGGGCGACGTACAAAGGCTAGCCGGGTGGACGACCGGTCAGCAGACTGTCGCCACGACAGTGCCGGTGCCGGCGTGACCTACGTCGTTGGCATAGCCGGAATCGACCCTGACGACGACGACATGGAGGGTGTTGCCGCTCAAGCCTGAGGTCGATCGCGTTACGTGACTCGACACGATGACGGCCATGTATTGCGGAAGCGTCGATGGCGCATCTGTGGTGTTAGCCGGAGTCGATGTCCAATCGACGCCGCAAGCCGGCGGAGTGGCCGACGTAGCGAAGCCCTTGAAGTCGCTCGGCGCCGTTCCTCCACTCAGCCCGTTCGATGCGCTCCATCGCGAGCTCCAGAAGGTGACATTGGCGCCCGCCTGGTCGCCGATGACGAAGGAGCCGCCGGTCGCGTTAGTGAACACGATTTCCGCCGCATTGGTTGTAGTGGCGGAGTAGAAAGTGTCCCCGCCAAAGGTGATCGTCAACGGTGTCGGCCCAAGCGCCTGCACCAACGCGATCGAGCATAGGGCCGCGCCCGAATCGGACGTCGTGGCCGAGCAGGTCTGCGCCGTCGCTCCGCTGCCGAGCGTGAATGTGACGGTTCGCCCGGCGATCGGGGTCGTCCCGTCCTCGAGCAGAAGTGCGGAGACGGTGGTCGACGTGCCAGCCGCCGCGGCCTGCGGACCCGTGTAAACGAGACTGTCTTCCTCGGTCGTGACCGTGAACTTCGCTGATGCCGACGCCGCGGCAAATTGATCTGTCTGATCGACTCGCGCCGCGACGCTGTAAGAACCCGCCGGCAGTGTGAGGCTCATATAGCAGGACGCCACGCCGATGGAATCTGTGGTCACTGAGCAGCTCTGGGTGCCGCCCGCTCCGCTGACCGTCAGGCTGACCTGCGCGCCAGGGACCGGCAGGCCGGTCATGGCGCTCGTGAGCACCGCGGAGATGAGCGCCGGGTCGTTGAAGTCGGCGGTGGTCGCCCCGATGTAGGTGAGGCTGGTCGGCGCACGCATCAGCACATTCGATTCAGCGAAGCCTTGCGCCCCACCATTGTCTGTGATGGTCAGGCGCACGGAGTAGTTGCCGGGGTTGGTGAATGTGTGCGTTATGGTCGCGCCGTTGCCGGTAGTGCCGTCCCCGAAATCCCAGGCGTACGACGTGACGGTGCCGTCGGGATCGTGCGCCGTGCTCCCGTCGAACGATACGGTCAACGGTGCGGTGCCATTGGTCGCCGACTGCGTGAAGCTGGCCACCGGAGGGAGGTTGACATGCGGCAGCTGCGTCGCGTTGAGCCGCACCATCTCACCGTCTGGCGAAACGTTTGCACCGGTCAATTTCACGGTCCAAGTCCCAGCTTCAGGATTGTCGATGGTGAAGACCTCGTAGGTGGGCCCGAGCTGGTGATAAACATCCGGCGCGCTCGTGGACCGCGTGATGGTGCGCCCCGAGGGCGCCGTCAACGTCATGACGACGTCACTGCCAGGCCACGCGGTCGAGAAGGTCGCCTGGCCCATTCCAGCTGCGACAGCCTGGGAAATGGCGAGATTCTGGTTGAAGCCCACCAGGAACTGTGATCCCGGTGGACCTGCCCTGATCGCGGCCTCGACGCCAGCCGCCATCGCAGCTTGGCCCTGTTGGTTGGGATGCACCGGCGTGTCAAGGCCCACGACGTAGTTGACGTCCGAGGGCAGAGTGCAAAGGTCACGGCCGAGAAAAGCCGTGGAGAGGTCCACGAATTCGGCGCCGTTTCTCTCGGCCTCGTTCTGAATTTTGTCATTGAGTGTTGTTTCGATACTGTTCAGCCAGCCAACTGTGAACGGGTCCATCCCGATCGTTGCGCACGGGCCAGCCGGCGGCAGCACATCCGGGTAACCAACCACGAGGATCCGCGCATTGGGAGCGTCGCTGTGGATCGTGGCGTAGATGTTGTCGAGCGTGTATGCCGGGTCCGAACTGGAGCTCGGGGCGCTGGATGGGTCGAGTATCTGGCCGGCATTACTCTCGTTGCCGATGCTCGCTATCGCGTTGGAGAAGTTCGCGCTTTCCAAATAGATGCAGTCGACGTGCAAGATGATGCACGCGGCGGCAATGGTCGAAAAGCCGATGTCGTTACCGCCGATTGATATCGTGACGAGGTCGACAGACGCATCCAGCGACTTGAGTTGCGACGGCTCGCCTCGCTTGCCGACAACCACGTCGCGAATCACGGCACCGGCGCAGGCCACAAATCGCATCTGCCCGCCGTAAAGGGCTTCAGCGATCTGGGGAGCGTAAGCGACAATTGAGCGATGACAGCCAGTAGCGTTGGTGTCGAAGCCGTTGTCGGTCAGGTAGAGGTTGTTTCCGACGCTTCCGTCGCCTGACGCGAACGAATCTCCCAGTGCCACGTACCAGCCACGTCCGACGACGTAGTTGCGGGGAGGGAAGCGGGTCGGGTCGGACTGGTCGAAAAAGGTGATCACTACGACCACCGAGCCAGTCGGCGACACAGTGCAATCGACCTGCGCCGGGTTGCCGGGATTTGCGGTGTCCCGGCACTGCACGAAGGGTGGCAGCGCCGTATGGCCGATCGTCACAGGTCCCTGCTCCAGGGCCTTGAGCGTGAAGGACGCAGACTGGCCGACAGGCACGTCGAACGCCGTCCGGTCCGCTGGCGTCGGATCGAGCCAGCCCTCATAGAAGAACTGGTCGGCGGGCGCGGCGCCGGGGAAGCCAACCACGTTCGCGACCGAAATGTCGATCTGCCCGGGCTGATGGGGTGGCGATAGCACGGTGATGTGAGAGTCGTCGACGATGTCGAAGCAGTAGATCGAAGAGGCCGAAGCGCACAGCTCGAGCAATGGCTGGTTCGCGCCGAACTGGACTGATGTCGCGCCGGTGAATCCGGTGCCCGTGATCGTGACCGGTGTGCCTCCCGCGGCGCGCCCAAACGTCGGGCTCACCGACGTGATCGTCGGCGGGTTGGGCGGTGGCGGCAGTCCGGGGCAGCTCGCCGCGAGTGTGATCTTGATCGGGGTTGACTGGTTCTGACCGGTGACGCCTGTTCCGAGAGCGCCGAAGTCGTCGTTGCCCCAGACCCATAGGTTGCCGGCCGAGTCGGCGGCGATGGCGTGGTTGAGGCCGCCCGAGATCCTGACGATGCGCGTCCCTGCCGGGAATGGGACCTGCGCGGGAACCGCAGTGTCGCTTGTCTCGCCCGTGCCCAGCACGCCGGACGTGGCGTTGCCCCAGCTCCAGACGGTTCCGTCCGACTTCAACGCGTAGGCTGTCCTGCTGCCGGCAGACACCTGGACGACACCGTCGAGACCGGGGACCTGGGTCGGCGTGAAGATGCGGAGCGGCACTCCCACGGTGCCTTGACCGAGCTGACCGAAACTGTTTGAACCGAACGCGAACACGTGGCCGGAGCCGTCGACGGCCAGCGTGTACGAGTCACCGACCCCATTGGACGTCGAGACGTCGATCACGCCAGACAAGGGGATCTGTTGAAAGGAGAAGACCGAGCCTGTGAATCCCAGCTGACCTGCGGAGTTCCCCCCCGCCCCATAGAGCTTCCCGTCAGCGGTGAGCAGGATCGAGTAACGAAAACCCGCGACCGCTTTCGACACGTTGGGCGGCGCGGGAAGAATCACAGGCGCTTCGATGGTCGTCGCAATGTCGCCAATGCCGAGTCCGGGCGACTGACCCCAACCCCAAACAGCGCCGTCGGAAGTCACCGCGACGGTATGTTCGTCGGCCGAACCAACAGACACCACCCTGGTCGGACCTCCGACCGCGGTCGGACTCAGAACGTAAACCGGGCCGCCGACGGTGACGTCGCCCAGGCCGGTCTCGTTGGCCTGGTTCTCGCCCCAGGCCCAGAGGTTGCCCGACGGGTCCACCGCAAAGCCGGTGACGAATCCGGCCCACACCGCTGACACGTTCGTGAGCGCAGGGTTGGCGTGCACCGCCGTCGGCGATGGAACGTCTGTGTTCTGGAAGCCCAACCCCAGCTGGGCCTGAGCGTTCAACCCCCACGTGAAGAGCTGACCGTTGGAAACCGCGGCCGAGAACTCGACGCCCGCGGCGATGACGTTGGTTGTGCATGCAGTCGTCGACGCTGCCGCTGCGACCGGCGCCGCCTGACCGCCCACCAGAGGCGACAGCACGAGGAGGCCCACCAACAGGCGGACCCGAAGGCGCGTCACGACAGACCCCAGCGTTGGATGCACCCCTCTCCTTGAGCTTCGGCTAGAACGGACCCCTATTCTGCGTGTCGCCGGTCGCTTTACAACAGGTTTAGCGAAATGGCTTGATGTCTTCGGTGTCCTTGATCTTGATCGGCACTCCCGCCAGTAGCAGGTCGGACAAGCTGAACCCGGGGCCTCACGGTCCCGAACCGTCTTGGTTGCATGTCTCGAGTGTCCTGCCGACTCCGCAGGTGGAACACCGCATGGCCCCACAGCGCCGTGAAAGGCACCACGACCCCGGAGATGAACGATCCATCTTGTCGGCCGAAAGGCCGATCGAGGCTGCGAGATCCTAGCCGGCTGCAGGCACGGCGGTGGCCAGCAAGTGCCTGAAGGCTGGTCGGGGTGGATATGCATACATAAGGAATCGCGCGCGAGAGAAGGCCATCGCCACAGGCTCCTTGAAGGGGCCTCACGAATAGACGACGCACGAGGACGGCCGGTTGTCAGATGCGACCTATGTACAGTCGAAGGCACCACCTTCGGCGTTTCACAGCTCTAACGACCCCAGCCTTCTCATAGACTGGCCTTCGGGAGTGACAGCCCATTCTCTAGCAAGCCTCGACACGGCTCTGAAGGGTTGCTTCGGGTCATCGCCAAGCGCCCTGGCTCCGTGTGCGTCGGTTCTGATCACTCATCGCGCCGGGACGCTGTACGAGCGTGGATTTGGGGGGGGCAACGTCGACACGATCTACGACCTCGCCTCGGTCACCAAGGCGGCCGTCACCGCGCCACTCTTGATGGGTCTCGTCGAGGCGGGAACTGTTCAGCTCGACCAGCCCGTTGCCGCCTGGTTGCCGGAATGGAACAACACTCCGTTTGCGGCGGTGACGATGCGCATGCTGCTGGCCCACCGGAGCGGGCTCTGGGAGTGGCGGCCCGTCTACCTCCACTCCTCAGACATGGATCGCTCGATCGCATTTGTCACCTCGACTGAACCCCGCTACGGGCCGGGCGCCGGCCACCACTACTCCGACCTCGGCCTGATGCTGGCCGGCGAGGTCGTCCGCAGGGCCGCGGGCTACGGCTCGCTGGCAGAGCTGGCGCGCGATCGGCTGTTCAAACCGCTCGGCCTCGAGACCATCGGTTTCAACCCGCCAAGCGCACAACGCAAGCGAGTCGCTCCCAGCTCGCGTGGGGACTTCTACGAGGAGCGCATGGTGGCGACGGGCGAGCCGTATCCGATACCGGAATTGGGCCAACCATACGAACGCTGGCGCCGCCACACGCTGGTCGGCGAGGTCAATGACGGCAATGCCTATCACGCCTTCGGGGGCGAAGCAGGGCACGCCGGCCTTTTCGGAAGCGCACGCGAGCTGGCTCGCCTCGGGGAGGCGATGGCCGGAGCGCAATTGACCTCGGCCGCAACCCTTCAACTTTTCCTCGACGAGCCTTTCGATCCGGGTCAGGGCCTGGTCTTTCGAACCGGCACGCTGCTTGGCCGGCGGACTTTTTGGCACGCCGGCTTCACCGGCACCCGCTGGCTGTGCTGCCCCGACCTCGAGCTCGTCGTGGTGCTCCTCACGAACCGCCTGATGCGGCCGGGGGAGCCAGTGCCCCTGGACGATGTCTGGGATTCCGTGCTGGCTGCTGTCGCTGCCGCCTTCCAGCCCTAGCCGGTCACGACGCGGAGCCGAGTTGGTGGGGCTCCGTCAACCGCCATCGGAGACCAGCCGAGACGCCCAGGCGTGATGCTCCCGAGGATGGAGACGTGGTCCGCCCCGGTCGCGCCGGCCGCCACTCCGGGCCAGTTGTGAGCGGTCATGAAGCCAAGCAGGGCGAAGGCGTAAGCCTCCTTGGCCGCCGGCGGTATCCCCCACTCCGCAATCGAGCGGATGGGGATCGCGCCGAGCGCGGAGGCCAGCATGGTCATGAGGGTCGGGTTGAATGTGCCGCCGCCGGCCGCCACAACCTCTGTCACGGACTGGGCGAGACAGGCCTTTGCGACCGACTGCGCGGTCAACGCGGCCAGGGTGGCGAGAGTGTCGTCGAGACCAAGACCCGCCGGCAGCCTCTGCTCGAGGTAGGCCAGGCTGAACAGCTCGCGGCCGGTCGACTTGGGCGGCTCGAGAGAAAAATAGGGCTCCGCCAGTAGCTCAGCAAGCAAGCTTTGATCGATCATGCCCGCGGCCGCGTGGCGGCCGTCGCGATCGAAGTCCTCGGCGCCGCCGGTGCGGGAATAGACGACGGCATCCATCAGCGCGTTGGCAGGGCCGGTGTCGAACGCGAGCGGTGCGCCGCCGCCCCCGACCACGGTGATGTTGGCGATCCCGCCGAGGTTCAGGAGAGCACGGCGCGCCTCGCCGCCGAAGAGCATCGAATCGAACAGGCTGACCAGCGGCGCACCCTGACCTCCCGCCGCGATATCCCTCGCGCGCACGTCAGATACGACGGAGAGGCCTGTCTGCTCTGCAATCCACGCCGGCTGACCGAGCTGCAGAGTCCCGCGCGCGCGCCGGCCCTCGACCCAATGGAACGCGTTCTGGCCATGCGAGACGACCAGCTCGGCCCGGCTACCGGCGAGCTCACGATTCACGATGTCCGCCGCGCCGGCAAAAGCCTGGCCGATGAGGTTGTGCAGGCGCGCCACCTGCTCCATCGTCGTCGCCGCCGGGGGCAGAGTGGCCAGGATTTCCTTCCGAAGGCCTGCCTCGTATGGAAGGCTTCGATGGCCCAGCGGCCGCAGCATCAGAACACCGGACTCGAGCCGGAAATCGCCGGCCGCAGCCTCGATGCCGTCAATCGAGGTGCCTGAAATCAGACCTATGATTCGCAATTCAGCGGCTGGTCACCGGCTCGGCGACGGAGCCGAAGACCGTCGTGAACACCAGGTCAGTATAAGGTTATTATGTCTACCGACCGAGGGCCCGCAGCCGTCGTGGATTCGTCCAGTATCCGAAGGGGGACAACCGTGAAACAGAGCTCGCTGATCCGGTCCGGAATCGGCCTACTCATAGGCCTTGCCATGGCGGTCACCGCCTGTGGCGGCAACAGCAATTCGACCAGCAGTACCAAGGTCGGCGGCATTCTGGTGGTCGGGAGGACGGCGGATATCGACCTCCTCGACCCCCACAAGGCCACGGCTTTCCAGACTGTCCAGTCCCTGGAACAGATCTACGACACGCTCGTGGGATTCGACAGCAACCTCAACCTGATTCCCCGGCTGGCTACCAAATGGACCTACTCGGACAACAACCAGACCGTGACTCTGAACCTCCGCACCGGTGTCAAGTTCCAGGACGGCACTCCGTTCAGCTCGGCCGACGTCGCGGCCACGCTGACCAGGATCCTCGACCCCAAGACCGCCGCCGTCGCCCGCTCCAACATCGCCCTGATCAGCAGTGTTGACACGCCTGACGCGAACACTGTCATCCTCCATTTGAGCTCGCCCAACGTCGCCGTTGTCACGGCGATGGCGGACGACAACACCGCGATCCTCAGCGCCAAGGACATCGCCGCCGGGACCGTAAACACGGCGCCCAACGGTACTGGCCCGTTCAAGTTCTCCAAGTGGACGCCGAACCAGCAGCTCGAGCTGGTCAGGAACCCAACCTACTGGGGTCCCAAGCCTCCCCTGGACGGCATCACCTTCCGAGTCATCCCTGATGAGAACTCAGTGGTCTCCGCCCTCGAGTCGGGCAACGTTCAGCTCGGCGTGCTGAGCGACCCGCTGGCCGCCAAGTCGGCCCAGGCCGGTGGACTCCATATCGACAAGACTCCGCAGCTCAGCTATCACGTCTTCCAGCTCAACGCATCACGGCCGGCCCTGAAAGACGTCAACGTCCGCCTGGCTATCTCCTGCGCGATCGACCGCAAGCAGGTTCTCGACACCGCCGCGCTCGGTGAGGGTGCGGTCACCGGCCCAATCACCAGCCCGGCCTACCTGTCGGACCCGAATGACCGGCCGTGCCCGAGCCGCGATCTAACGAAGGCCAAGGCGTACATGGCGACCGCCGGCAAGTCCGCTGGTATCACGCTCGACGCCATCGTCGAGACAGGCGAGTACGCGACCGCCGTCAACGAGATGCAGAACGTCCAGGCCCAGCTGAAGGACATCAACGTCACCCTGAACATCGAGATTCTGGAGTCGGGCGCGTACGTCCAGCGTTGGCTGGCTGCCAACTTCGACGCCGCGATCGCTCTGAACGGCGGACGGCCTGATCCTGAAACCATGTACGGCCGGTACTTCACCAGCACCGGCAGCCTCAACAAGGTTGCGGCCTACAGCTCGCCCAAGCTCGACACCCTTTTCCAGCAGGGCCGGACCGAACCTGACGTAACCAAGCGAAAGGCGATCTACAAGCAGATCTCCGAGGAGCTCGAGCAGAACGCCCCGTGGGTCTGGATGTTCACGGGCTTCAACTACAACGTCGAAACTACGAAGGTCCACGGCTTCACCCCGATGTCGACCGGATCGTTGATCTTCTTGCGAGAGACCTCTCTAGGCTGAGACTTCCTTCCATGGCGCGACGCCTCGCCGGGGCCCTGCTGACCCTGGTCGGGGTGTCGCTCCTGGTCTTCCTCGTTCTGCGGGTGATCCCCGGCAACCAGATCACCGCCTCACTCGGGACAGAGTCCGGCGTCCTCACGCCAGAGCAGCTGGCAAGCCTGAGGAGCTACTACGGACTGAACCAACCGCTCCCGCTCCAGTATCTCGACTGGCTGGCCAACGTATGCACCGGCAACCTCGGGCTTTCGCTGAGGAGCGGCCAGTCCGTCTCGGCGATGACCGCGGCTTCGCTTCCGGTGACGCTCGAGCTGGCGCTTCTGGCAACCGCGTTCGGCTTCGTACTCGGTGTCGGCCTGGGCATGCTCTCGGCATCGAAGCCGAACGGCGTGAGAGACGCGCTCGGCCAGGGTGTCGGCCTGCTCGCGCTGGCCATCCCCAGCTTCGTCATCGCGTCGGCGCTGGTCAGCTATCTGGCGGCCAAGTTCGGATACTTCCCCAACGCCCTGCCCTACGCGGCGCCGTGGGAGGACCCTCTGCTCAACATTCAACAGCTGATGTTTCCGGCTTTGGTGCTCGGATTTGGCGTCGCGGCGCCGGTGATGCGCACCACCCGTTCCGCAATCATCGAGGTGAGCTCGCTCGATTTCGTCCGTACGGCCCGAGGCAAGGGTGTAAGCCCTCGGCAGGTGGCCTTTCGGCACGTCTTGCGGAACGCGATGATCCCGATCGTCACCGCCACCGGGATTCAGTTCGGCTACCTGCTGGGCGGCGCCGTGATCGTGGAGCAGATCTTCGCGCTGCCGGGCATTGGCCGCCAGGTTTTGAACGGGATCCTCCAGCGCGAATACGCGGTGGTGCAGAGCAGCGTGCTGATCATCGCGGCGGCCTTCGTCGTCGTGAATCTTCTGGTCGATGTCCTCTACCGGCAGATCGACCCGAGGGTGCGCGCCGAATGAGCGAGGTTGGAGTTGCGATCCGGCTCCCGTCGGCGGCTACCGCTCCAACAAGGGAGCCGTGGTGGCAGCGACTGCTGGCCAGCCGCAGCGGAGCGGTCGGGGCGGCGCTGACGGGCGCGGTGCTGCTGGCCGCGCTGGCCGCGCTGGCCGGCCTCGTGCCGCACGATCCGATCGTCCAGCACCCAGCCGACCGCCTGCTCAGCCCATCCTGGACCTATCTCCTTGGAACCGACCAGTTCGGTCGCGACACCCTCGCGCGCTGCATGGCCGGGGCCGCGGCTTCACTTCAGGTGTCCTTGCTGGCGGTTGGCCTGGCCACCGTGGTCGGAACCACGATCGGCGTCATCGCCGGGTGGTATGGGGGCTGGATCGACCTCGTCGCCATGCGCCTGACCGACGTCTTCTTTGCGTTCCCGGCCATCCTTCTCGCACTGACCGTGGTGGCCGCGCTCGGCCGTGGCTGGTTCAACGTGGCGATCGCCATCGCGATCGTTTACACGCCGATCTTCGTCCGGATGGCGCGGGCGCCGGTCCTGTCTCTGCGCGAGGCTCAATACGTGCTGGCCGGCCGCCTGCTGGGATTCTCCGTTCCCCGTCTCTTGCTCCGCCACGTGCTGCCCAACATCAGCTCGATCGTCATCGTCCAGATCACCCTCGCTCTCTCCTGGGCGATCCTCACCGAATCGAGCCTCAGCTTTCTCGGCCTCGGTCAGCCGCCTCCGGCACCCTCGCTCGGCCAGATGGTGAGCGAGGCTAAGTCGCTGGCGGTCGTGGCTCCCTGGACCCTGTTCGCCCCCGCCCTGGTGATCGTGATCGCAGTCGTCGGGCTGAACCTTCTTGGCGACGGCCTGCGAGATGCCCTCGACCCAACCCAGGAACGCTGATGGAGCCCCTCCTGAAGGTCAGTGACCTGAGCGTGGTGTCGAGCGGGCGCGAGGGCCGCCAGGAGATCGTTCGCGGAGTTTCCTTCGAGGTCCGAGAGGCAGAGTCGGTCGCCCTGGTCGGAGAGAGCGGCAGCGGGAAGTCGCTGACCATGCTGGCGGTGATGGGGCTCCTCGGCCCGGGCCTCAGCAGTCCCACGGGGGAGGTGCGGTTCGGCGGGCGCGAGCTGCGGGGGATGCCGGAGGGTGAGCTGCGTCAGCTGCGCGGAGCGGAGCTCTCGATGATCTATCAGGACCCGATGACGTCGCTGAACCCGATGATGCGGATCGGCGACCAGGTGGCCGAGACGCTGACCGCACACGGAACTGGTGAATCGGAGGCGTCACGCCGGGCCCGAAAAGAGCTGGCCAGGGTCGGAATTCCAGACCCTGATCGCACCGCCCGTTCGTACCCACACGAGTTCTCCGGTGGCATGCGGCAGCGAGCCATGATCGCCACGGCGCTGGTGGCCGGGCCCAGGCTATTGATCGCCGATGAGCCGACGACCGCGCTGGACGTGACGATCCAGCAACAGATTCTGGCGCTGGTCCGAGAGCGCCAGCGCAGCGACCGAATGGCCACGATCTGGATCAGCCACGACCTGGGGGTGGTGGCGCAGCTCGTGACGCGCGTCCTTGTGATGTATGCAGGCCGGATCGTGGAAGACGCGCCGGTCCGGGAGCTCTTCGCCGCGCCGCAACATCCATACACAGCAGCCCTTCTGGCCTCGCTGCCCCACGCGGGCGACCTGGTGCGTGCGCCTCTCGCGCAAATCGGCGGTGTTCCTCCCGCCCCCGGTTCGGTGCCGTCCGGATGCAGCTTCCGACCTCGCTGCCCACAAGCGGTCGAGAAGTGCCTGGAGGACCCTGCGCTGATGCCCCGCAATTCAAGCTTGGCCGCCTGCTGGGTCCCCCGCGAGGAGTGGAAGTGATGCTGAGCGCGACCGACCTGTGGAAGCGCTACCCGATTCGCGGCGGCAGCGGCCAGGTCACCGCGCTGGCCGGTGTCACCCTGGGCGTGTCGAAGGGAGAGACGCTCGGGGTGGTCGGGGAGTCGGGCTGCGGCAAGACCACCCTGGCCAGGCTGCTGCTCCGCCTCGAGGAACCGACCTCAGGCAAAGTTGAGCTGGACGGGGTCGACCTCACCGGTCTGCGGGGCCACGAGCTGCGCGCGATACGCCGGCGGATCCAGATGGTGCTGCAGGATCCGTACGCATCGTTGAACCCGCGGCTGACTGTCGCCGAGGCGCTGATCGAAGTGGTCCGGGTACATCGCCTGGCAGCCGGCCGGGAACGGCAGCGGGTTGCGGAGCTGCTCGACCAGGTGGGCCTGAGTGCGGCTTATGGCGGCCGCTACCCACATGAGATTTCGGGCGGTCAGCGGCAGCGGGTCGGCATCGCGCGTGCGCTGGCGGTCGAACCGCAGGTCCTGGTGCTCGACGAGCCGGTGTCGGCCCTCGATGTTTCGGTGCGGGCGGAGATCATGAATCTCCTGGTCAGGTTGCGAGCGGCGCTCGGTCTCACGTACGTCTTCATCAGCCACGACATCGCCATGGTCCGCCACATCAGCGACCGGATCGCCGTCATGTACCTCGGGCGGGTGGTTGAGCTCGGCCCGTGGCAGCTGGTCCTCGACCAGCCTCTTCACCCTTATACGAACGCCCTCCGGGAGGCGATTCCGACGCCCGATCCGGGGCCCCTCGGAGCCAGACCTCACACGCCGCTCCCCGGTGAGGTGCCCAACAACGCCAACCCGCCCGCGGGCTGCCCCTTCCATCCGCGGTGCCCGCTGGCCGAGGATATCTGTCGCGTGGTTCGACCCGAGCTTATCGAGATGAGGCCTGGCCAGCAAGCCGCCTGCCACGTCGCCGCCCGTCAACACCTGGCGACCGCGCCGGCATGAGCTTGCGAGCGGCCACGGCCGAAGACGCGCCGGCGATCGCTCACGTGTTCGAGGCGTGCTGGCGCGATCTTTACCCAGGTTTGGTCCCGCAACCTGTGATCGAGCGGGTGGCCGGCGCGGGGTTGGCGCTGTGGGCCGGCCTTTTACGACCAGAAGCAACGAACTGGTTGGTTGAGGTCTGGGGTCAGCCCGGCGAGGTGTCCGGTGTGATCCGATACGGCCGCGACCCCGACCAAATTGGCGCCGGCCACGTTTTCAGCCTTTACGTGGATCCAGGCGCGAACGGACGCGGAATCGGCACCGCTCTGCTCAGGCATGCTCAGGAATGGTTCGTCGAGAACGGTCTCAGCCGAGCCACGCTGTGGGTCTTCGAAGCCAACGCCCGCGCGCGCGGTTTCTATGCCACGCAGCGCTGGCGGCCGGACGGCCAGAGCCGGGTTGAGCCGGAGTTCGATACGCCCGAGGTCAGGCTCTCCTGGCAGGCGATTGAAAGCGAGCTCGAAGGTCTGGAGACCGAGCGCTCCCGACCTGAGCTCTCCGAGCTGGACACCATGGCCGTGCCCGACCTGGTCCGGCTCATGAACGAAGAGGACGCGGGGGTGGCGATCGCTGTGGGCGCGGCAGCCGGCCAGATCTCGGCGGCCATCGATGCTGTCACGCAGAGGCTTGCCGCGAACGGGCGGCTGATCTACATCGGCGCCGGCACGGCGGGCCGGCTGGGAATCCTGGATGCCACCGAGAGCGTCCCCACCTTCAACACGAAACCCGGCCAGGTCGTGGGCCTGATCGCCGGTGGCGGAGGGGCGATGGTGGAGGCGGTGGAGGGCGCCGAGGACGACGCTTCCGCCGGCGAGAGGGACCTGCGGGCCATCCGGCTCACCCCCCTCGACGTCGTGGTCGGGATCTCGGCAAGCGGACGCACGCCTTACGTGCTGGGAGCGGTCGAGTACGCGAACCAGGTCGGAGCCGCGAGCGTCGGGCTCGCCTGCAACCGCGGCACTCTGCTCGCGGCTGCCGCTCAGTACCCGATCGAGGTCGCCGTCGGGCCGGAGATGATCGCAGGCTCGACCCGGCTCAAGTCGGGAACGGCTCAGAAGCTGGTCCTGAACATGATCTCCACGATCGCGATGGTGCGGCTTGGCAAGACCTATGGAAATCTGATGATCGACCTCCGCGCCACCAACGAAAAGCTGCGGGCGCGAGCCCAGAGGATCGTCCAGAAGGCGGCCCGGACGGACCCCGCGGAGGCGCGTCGAGCCCTTGATGACGCGGACGGCGAGGTCAAGACGGCGATCGTCATGCTGCGCACAGGGACCGGAGCCGCCGACGCCCGCAGGCGCCTCGAGCGCTCCGGCGGGAACCTCCGCCAGGCGCTCAGCGAGTCTCGGTGATCTTCTTCAGCCCGCGAGGGCGATCGCTGTCGATGCCAAGCAGCTGCGCCATCCGCAGCGCCAGCAGCTGCCCGGCGATCACATAGGGCAGCGGGGTGAGAGTCTCGGGCAGCCCTGTCCGGACCGAAAGTGCTTGCCCGATGGCGCCTGCGGGATGGTCGGTGATCGTCAGGACCTGTGCGCCCGCGGCCTCAACCCTGCGGCCGAGGTTGCGCATCTGGCGGAGGGTCGGCCCCGTCGCCTCGATGAGGATGATCGGGACGCCGGGCCCGACTGTCGCGATGGGGCCGTGCATGAAATCGGCGACCGAGCGAGACTCGGCGACCACGTAGGACGTCTCCATCAACTTCAGCCCAATCTCCATCGCTGTGGCCAGGTTGTAGCCCCGGCCGAGCACGGCGAGGCGCGCGCCCTTGATCAAGGCCACCGCGCCACCCAGGTGTGACTCCGTTCCGAGTGCGGCGGTCAGCGCCTCGGGGACCCGCATCAAGGAGGAGTCGAAGCCCGGATCCGGATCAAGCGCCTGTGAAAGGAGCGCAATCGCCAGGAGGCTGCCGGTATAGGTCTTGGAGGCAGGCACGCTCAACTCGGGCCCGCCGCGGAGCCGAACCAGGTGCTCCGCCACCCGGCCAAGCCGTGATCTCGGATCACCAGTGATCGCAATTGTCACCGCACCCTGCCGGCGCCCTTCCTCGAGCACCCCGACCACGTCTGGTGACACGCCTGACTGGGAGATTGCGAGCACCGCCAGCCCGGACAGCCGGGGCGGCCGCCGGTAGAGGCTGAAGACGGATGGCGCCGCCAGCATCACCGGCAGCCGGTTTCGAGTCTCGAAAAGGTACTTGGCGTAGATCGCGGCGTGGTCGGAGCTCCCGCGAGCAGCGATCAGAAGGGCAGCCGGCCGCCGGGCTCTGATTGCAGCGGCGGCAGACTCCACCTCCGCGCGGGCCGACTCCAGCATTTCGAGCGCGACCCGTGGTTGCTGAAAGATCTCGTCTCGAAAAAGGCTCACCGGGCGAATGCCACCCGTCCTCCGATCAAAGTCATCTGGACCTGGCCATCCCCGTCCATGACGGTGAGGTCGGCCGGCCCGCCGGCACGGATCCGGCCCAGGCCGCGCCCGCGGCCGGCGACGGTCCCCGGGGTTGAGGTGGACATTTGAACGGCGGCGCGAAGCCCCACCCCGTCGAGCAGAGCGACCAGGGTCACCATCCGGTCCATCGTGGCGACACTTCCGGCGAGAGTCCCATCCTCCAGGCGCACCGTCTCGCCGTCGCTGAGGACCGACCTATCGCCAAGTCGGAAGCGTCCGGGGGGCATGCCGGCGGCCGCGGTCTGGTCGGTGGTGAGGGCCACGCGGTCGGGTCCCTTGAGCCGGATCGCGAGGGCCAGCAGCACAGGGTCTACGTGGTGGCCGTCCGCGATCAAGCCGGTCACCACGTCCCGGTTATCCAGCAGGGCCGCGGCCAGGCCGGGGCCGTGGTGATCGAGACCGCTCATGGCGTTGAAGAGGTGCGTGCCGAAGCCGATCCCTGCCGCCAGCCCTGCCTTCGCCTCTTTCAAGCTAGCCGACGAATGCCCCGCCGAAACCGTCACCCCAAGGGCTGTCAGGCGCCGAATCGCCGCCACCGCGCCCAGCCTTTCGGGGGCGAGGGTGACCATGGTGGGTAGGCCGTCGGCCAGGAGGGCATCGAGGTTTGCATCCGTGGGATCGACCATCAGCTCCGCATCGTGAGCCCCGCGCTTGCGCGGATCCAGGAACGGACCCTCGAGATGAGCGCCGAGGATTCGTGCCGAGCCGGCGCCGGCTACGCGGCGAGCGGCCTCGACCGCGGTGACAAAGTTGGCCATGCGGTCCAGCCGGGCGGTGATCATCGTCGGTACAAACGCGGCGACTCCCGTGCGCGGCAGCGCCGCCGCGATGGCGCTGATCGAGGCGGTGCCTGCGGCCGCGTCGTTCCCGGCGAAGCCGTTGACCTGGAGGTCGATGAAGCCGGGTGTGATCACCAGGCCGGGGCTATCGATCAACTCAACCCCCGCCACGTCAATGCGTCCCGGCCTGACCCAGCTGACCCGGCCGTTTTCGACGAGGACCGAGCTTTCGGCGATGTCTCGGGCCGGAGTGATCACCCGGCCCCGGAGCAGCAGCCGGGGCGCAGCGTTCACCGGCCGGAGCGGTGGCGGGCCGAGAGTCGCAGCTGCAGCGTGTACCGGTCGCCTCGGATCACAGACTCGACGAGCTCGATGTGGTTGCCGAAGCTGTCGACAGTGAGACGCGTAGCCCGAAACACGGGGCTGCCGGAAGGCACCTCCAGCATGCGAGCCTCCGCCGCGGTGGCGGTCGACGCGCGGTACGTCTCGGTCGCGGTCGATGCCTGCACCTCGTAATGGCGGCGCAGCACGTCATAGAGCGAGTCCCGCCCGAAATCGAAGCGTTCCAGGCCGGGAAAGGAAATCGAAGGCAGGTAGGCGACCTGGATTGCAATCGGCTGACCGTCGGCCAGCCGGACCCGCTCGACCCGCGTGATGGCTGAGCCCGCGCTGACGCCAAGCCGCAGGCAGATGTCGGCAGAGCCGGGCTCGATCGTGATTCCGACCACCCGCGAGGACGACCCCCATCCCCGCGTGACCATGTCCTGGGTGAACGAGGTCAGGTCCGGTGGGCCCTGCACGATCGCATGGTCGGCGGTGACGAAGGTGCCCTTGCCCTGGAGGCGGACGAGCAGACCCTCGGCGACGAGGGTGCCCACCGCTCGGCGCATCGTGATGGAGCTCACCCCGAACTCCTCACAGAGCTTCGACTCGGACGGGATCCGGTCGCCGACCTGCCAACCCTCGCCGATCCGCTTGCGGAGGGAGTCAGCGGTCTGGGCATAGAGGACGGTGGCGGCCATCAGTCCGTATAAGGTTATACGGCTTGGTCACAGAGCGTAGGGAGGCGACTCGATGGTTCGGATCAGGCATATAAGGACGCGCGGGGTCGAATCGTGCCGGGCTATCGATAGCGGAGCCTTATCGAAAGTAACGCTTGGGCGAGACCGTTGCGAGTTATCGCGCCATCGCAGCTTCATTGCAGGCGCTGCGAGATGACCAGTGATCGAATGGCATCGTCCGTGGCGACGCCACCGGCATTGCGGATGACGTGAGCATCGCCCTCCTCGAGGCCGAGGATCTTGTGGACGTCCAGGCGGGCGTCCATGCAAGCGAGTACGGCGAGCAAGGAGTCCGCAAAGACCGTTTGAAAATAGGAGAGTGAGAGGGCGGCTCTGTAATCCGGGTTCACCGACCCTCAGCTAGGTCGCGCTGCCCGAGGGACGGCTTGGCTGGCTCTCGTGATTCGTTGCGGCGGTCGTCGGTCATGCTATCCAGAGGCGGGTAACGGCACCCGCCCCTGGCGATTGAGCTTGAGCCGACGGCCCGATAAGCGCTTATGAGTGCGTGGCCAAGACCTTTGGTGGTGCCACCTTTGTTGCTACCGGAAGCGCGCGCTCATCGGTAGCCCACTTCCACGCGTACCAGACAATCGCTGCTGTAGCCGCAATCTCGATGACGCTGAAGAAGATGTAGACGGGTGCGGGTGCTGAAATGAAAAGCGACCCCAGCTGAACAGCGGTCATGGTTATGCCCGCCAGGATGTTGGCCCAGCGATTTGCTCGATTAGGCAGGAATCGGGACAGCAGAACCATCAAGATCGGGATCTCCATCAGGACCCCGGCTCCCAACGAGAAGGTTTGCGAAAGCTGGATCCCGTTTGCGTTTCCCGCCAGGATCCCCTTCACCAACTCCGGATCCATGTACCCGATGACATCGCAGTAGATCCAGTTCAGCGTTGCGAATATCCACAGTATCGAAAGCTTTGACTTCATACCTTCCATTTGAATGGCACTCCTTTGAAATAGACGGGTTGATGCACTGAGTCTGGCGCTGCAGGTCAAATCGCGGAACAGTCATCCGGCCCCTGTCGCTTAGGACGGCTGACCCCGACCTAGATTGACCACACTCGAAGGGGAATCCGTGACCCGGCGAACGCTTCTGGCCCAGACTCTAGGTCGCCTGCTGCGCCGCCATCTCCGAGTCCGTCGCCTCGCGGTACTGGCGATAGAGGTCGGGGTTCTCGGATGCGGCCTTGGCGACGCCCTCCGCGATCGTCTTCACCTTACTGGGGCCCGCGACGGCCCTCCTGAACCCAAATGCCGCCGCCTTTGTGTCCCCAGGTGACACGCTATGTCCGCCTGTTTCCGGGAATGTGTGACCCGGCTGTGACCCGGCGAGGGTGCTCGCTGTTCCTAGCGGCTGCTCAGACTATTCGACAGATCAGCGAGGCTAGGTGGTCAGCGCGGACTGTAAGCCGAAGCTGTCTACGTGCTCACGGTCGGGAGACCACGACGGCGGTTTCGGTTCTGGGTTCGAAGATCACGACCGCGGTTTCGCGCGATCGCAGTGCGGCGTACTGATCCAGGCCCTTGTCGTAGTGAGCCCAGCGCGCCCACAGCCGACTGCGTTCGTCGCCGACCGCCGCCCGAGCGTGCACGTTGCGCTCTCCGTCGACGAGCTCGACGGTGGCGTCAGGGTGCGCCTGAAGATTCAGCCACCACGCAGGCTCAGCCTCACCCCAACCGTTCATGGCCATCGTCACCAGGTCCGGACCGTCTTCGAAGTAGGAAACGATCGCGATTCGCTCCGCACCGGTGCGTCGACCAACTGTCCGAAGGGCCAGCATTCCCTGTTTGTCGGCGCTCGCCCGCTGGAGGCTGCGCCGACTGATTCGATAGATCGCTCGCTGGACCACCCAGAACGTCCGAATGAACCAACGTGGCGGAAGGCGAACCGCGTGGGGGATATTGGTTGTGGTAGCCATGTCTTAGGCCTCCTTCTGATGACGTCCTGCTCTGGTCAGCTTGTCGCTCGATCGACTGGAAGCACAGAGCATTTGGACCTGCAACCGGAGGGCCTAGTGGGGAGCGGCATCGCGCTCCGCCCAGCGATCGTGGCTCGCGCGGAACGCCATCCGGCCGCACCTGATCCCCGAGCGCCTCCTGAACCACCCGCCCGCCTCTGCAACCTTGCGCCGCTGGCGGACGCGCTGTGCCGCATCGTGCGGGAGCCGAGTCCCGGACGATGCGGCGACACGGAGTTACTACGCGGTTGGCTGAAGTTGCTGCGGTGTGACCCTAGCTGCGGTCTTGGGCAGCCGCACACCGAAAACGAGCAGCCACAGCGTCAACAGCATTTCGGCAATCGCGCCAGGGATCAGCAGGAGCGTGACTCCCGTTCCGTACCCGGCAATCAGGGCACGGGCAAACGTGTCAGCGAAGTAGCCGATACCCCCAAGGATGAGCAGTGCGCCAAGTACCCAGTGGAAGTAATGCGACTTGATCACGAGGTAGCCGAGGGGCAGGAGCAGTAGTCCGAAGAAGATCCCTGGGATCATGTACCCGCTGGCATATGCGCTCGTGTAGAGCGCGGTTAGCTGGTCGGCATTTGTCGCACCGAAGACCTGCGTGTACTTGTTGTCGATGGCGATGTTCATAGCCGAGACCAGATTGAGCAGGTTGAGGCTGTAGATGCCAACGGCCACTGCGGTGAATACGACCATAGCTGCCGCCGCGATCTGGTTTACGTGCCGCAGCAGCACGTACAGCGCCATGAACGCAAGCAGGAAGAACACTAGTTGCAGCAGGTCCGCCAGAATGCTGGCCCGAAACAGCGCAGTTGATTCGCGTATGTTGCTTGCGGTCGCCCCAGCATCGCCAGCGACAAGGATGCTGCTACGCAAGCCGGCGACGAGGAAGGTGAAGCCGAACATCAGCAGGTAGAAGACCCCAGCGACTCTTGCGAGCGTCTTAGGTGACGCCATGATCAATCCTCCTCTGGCCGGATACGGCCTGCCAATGACAGTGCCGCAGCCCGGGGACGAAGGACAGAGGCTTTAGTCCCTGCCCGACGCAGACCATCCGAGCACCGAGCGCGGACCTGAAGGCCCGTCTAGTTCGCTTTCCTACAGGTCACTGGTCCCTCCGCCAGCAGGTCCACAGGTCCTACCCACCCGGGCTCTTGGGACAGACAATCAGCCAAGACCGATGGAGGTGGCTCATGGCGCAGATCACGACGGAAAAGACGACTGGAATTAGGGACCGCAAGGTAATGCGTTCAATTCTCTGGATATTCCTACTGACTATTGCCGGGGGCCTGGCATTCTGGGCAACTACCATCGCATTGTCCCTGCTTCCCATCGCCGCAGAATACAGAGCCGCCCTTTCACTCTCCTATTTTCAAACGGTCTTCGTGGGCGCCTTGCTCGCCGGGCTGGTTATCGCATGCTGCATAAGCTTTGTGCTGCTTCGATTCTTTCAAAAGATTCCAACCACGAATGCCATCCTGAAGTCCGAGATTCTCAGCATCGTCGTCCTAGTCATAAGCTCGATCCCCGTGCAGGTTGCCGCAAGTCGACTTGGGCCTAGCGAAGCCCTGCACGTCTTCCTGATTGGCGTAGCACTTAATGTGCCAAGGTTTGTCGTTCTGGGATTTGTTGTTGGCTATCTCTACAGAAGGCTGTCTGGGTCAGCCACTGTTGTTCGGGCAGACGCGGCGACCAACCACCACCTCGCGACTCCCGGCTAGGCGGATGCACCCGCTTACCGGGATGCAATCCCGCTTCCCGTTTGCTGCCCGCTGGCTGAGCTCGGCGACGGCGTGTGCATGGGCGCGGAGAGCCTTCGCTCCGGTCAGGCAACACGACGCGATGCGCGAGACGCGGGGAAGCTGCTTCCGCCCAGACCAACGCCCTGCCGATCTCACGCAGCCGCCAACGCAGCTGCCTTCCGCAACGGTGCGCAAGCCACGCTCTTCTCATCCAAGAGCCGGACCTCTTTGGCGGACCCGAGCACGACATGTGCGACGAGTTCACCCGCGAGAGCATCGGCCGGCGACTGGCGCGAAACCAGGAGCGCGCTGCTCGACACTAGGTAGATCGCTTACGCACGAGACGCGCGATGTCGATCCCCTGAAGGTGGCCGATTGCCCAATGCCTGCCCAGACGAGAACTCCAGCGGCAACGAATCGAGGGCAGCGGCTGCAGCTGTAGGTTCAGGGCCAGGCTGAACTGGTCGCCCTGGTAGGCGGCCATGAAGGCGCGCGCCAATAGCCACCCGATCTGGAGGCCGGGAGCGACCCTAAATGACAGGGAGAAACCGGTTCTCCGTGATTACCCTGGCGGCGATCACGCGGGCTCGGCCTTCTCGGTTAGGGCCGATGGTCACCGCCGTCGCAGCCTGCAAAAGGGACTGTCAGGCCCGGTAGGCCGGGGCTGATGGCCCTTCGCTTCTCGTCGCCGTCGTCAGATGCTGGGATCAGGAGGAAAGAGAAAACATGAATTACGGCTACCTGATCAAGCGATCATTCGAGATCGTGGCCCGACGCCCCTACCTGTGGATGTTGGGCTTCCTCGCCGGCGGCGCGACCGCGTACAACTTCTCGAGCAGCGGCACTAGCTACACCCAGTCCAGCACCTACACGGGGCCCAGCTGGGCTGCCGTCCAGAACACGTGGAACGGCAACTGGGAATGGATCGTCGGCGTCCTCGCATTTTTCCTCGGGGTCTGCATCGTGATGTTCGCTCTCGGCTGCATCGCCACAGGTGGGATCATCCACGCCGCGGCCGAGCACGACGCGGGCCACGACTACAGGCTGGGCACGGCCTGGCGTTCGGGCTACGCGACCGGCTGGCGGATCGCGGGCCTACGACTGCTTACCTTTTTGCTCGCATTTGTGCCTGGCGTGCTCGTCGGCACACTCGTCTTGGCGACAGTCGTCGCAGCCATGAACTCCAGCGCGGCCGCTCTCGGCTTCGGGCTCTTTGCCGTTGTGGCCTTCCTTATCTCGGTGGTGTTCTGGCTGGCGCTTGGCGTCGCATTCGAGCTCGCCCAGCGAATAGTCGTGCTGGAAGGTGGCCATGTGGCTGCGAGTCTGAGCGCGGGCTTCCGAATGATTGGCTCGCACCTCAAGGCGGTCGGCCTTGGCTGGCTGCTCTTGATCGTCCTGTCCATCGGGATCGGGATCGCTATGGCGGTGATCGCTGTGGCGGTCGCCATTCCAGCCGTCGCGGTCGGGCTTGGGGGCTGGGCGATCGGCGGAACGACCGGAGCGATCGTGGCGGGATCCGTCGGGGCGGTCTTCTTCTTCGGCGTTCTCCTGGCTGCAACAGGAGCCTACTCGGCGTATTCGTCGGTGTACTGGACCTTGCTTTTCAGGAGTGTCCGCGCTCTGCCGGCGCCCGTGGCGCAAGGCGCGATGGTTCCGGCAGCCTGAGCTCTTCGAGGGACGACCGCCGTACCAGGGTCTACGGCGGTCCGTCCCACGTCTGATGTCGGAGCAAGGTGCGGCGTCCGAACGATCTCAAACTCGCCTGAGGTCGCCGCCAGTTGGGCGACGCCGGTCACGAGCGGTTGGCCCAGGGCCGGATGGAAGCTCGGTCCCGGGCCCTCCGCCTCTTTGAACAGCGGGCCCCCGCGCACGATGCTGCTCTCATGGCGGTTCCTATTCGCGGGATCGAGAGAGGTCCCCGGCTGTTGCCGGTTTCGGTCAGCGGCTGGATCGCGCTCGGGCTGGTCGGACTGTCGATCCTGCTTCTGCTCGCTCGGCTGGTGCTGACACCTGCATTTGGACTCCCCTTCAACTACCTGATCGTCTTGATCGCAATGGCCGCCTCAGGGCTCGTCGCGGTCTTGGCCGTGGCGCTCCAGCACGAGCGAAGCATCGGCGTCTTCGTCACGCTGTTGTTTGGCCTGCTCGCGGGTGCGTTTCTGCTCGCGGAGGCTCTAGGAGGATCAGGCACGAACCCCTCAGTGACGCTCGGTGAAGCCGACAACGGCAAGACGGTGACCATGTCCGCAGGAACTTCGGTCCTACTTCAACTGCCCGGGAACCCGTCGACCGGCTACGACTGGGAGGTGACCATCGGAAATCCCTCAGTCCTGGAACAATCAGGCATGCCGAAGTTCACGCCTTCGAGCAGCGCACTGGGCGCAGGCGGCACGTACAACTTCTGGTTCCAGCCGAAGACCGCAGGCAGAACTGATCTGACACTGGTCTACCGCCGCTCCTGGGAAACAGATATTGCGCCGTTGAAGACGTACAAGATCACGATCGCGGTGCAGCAGCAAAGCCCTACGACATGAACGCCAGCCTTACAGCTGATCCAAGCCCGCGCCGCCAAAGATAATCGTCATCCTTCGAGGTCACCGGGCCAACGTTGGTTGAGGTCTCCGATCGGAATCTTCTGCGGACGGTCAGATCAGGGGGCCTACCTTCGTGCTCAGGTGCCCAACACGCCTCCACACCTCCTCCCAGTGTTCACACCTCACCGCCGGATGCAGCTCGCAAGTCGTCATTTCGAACCTCGCGCCCTCCGGGCTGGTAGGAAGCACCCACCGCATGGGCAACATGCGCGTCCGTGGTCGGTGATCAGGACAACGTGAGCAGTCGAATTTGTAGCGCGAGCCATGCGGGTGCTGTGCTCACCGTGAATTGGCGTCATCCCGGCTGTCTCGCCACAGGCCATTGGTCCTTTCGGTTACAGGTCTCGGAGCACTTACGTGCAGAGCCGACTTCAACGAACCTTGAGTTGGCGACGCTCCTGCGTCGGTAGCCTCTGCCGGTGGGTCGGGAGGAAGCTCGTGAAAGCAGTCGTGTGCACGGGATACGGTTCTCCGGATGTTCTTCAACTCAGAGACGTGCTGAAGCCCGTTCCGAAGGACAACGAAGTGCTGGTTCGAATCCGCGCAACGACGGTCAGCGCGGCCGATTGCGAGCTGCGGAGATTCGATTTCGCCCCATGGATTTGGGTTCCGATGCGGCTGGCATTCGGCATCCGCAGACCGAGACAACCCGTACTCGGGCAGGAGCTTGCCGGTGACGTCGAGTCGGTAGGAAGAGAGGTCGGGTCGCTCAGGAAGGGCGACCGAGTCTTCGCGGCAACGGGCATCGGCTTGGGGGCCCACGCGGAGTACATCTGTCTGCGCGAGAACCCCGAAACCGGGGCGATCACGACGATGCCCGCGAACCTGAGCTACGAGGAGGCTGCGGCCGTACCCTACGGGGGAGGCGAGGCCTCGCAGTTCCTGCGGAAGGCGAACATCCGGAGCGGACAGAGGGTCCTGGTCAACGGAGCGGGAGGGAGCTTCGGCACGTTCGCGGTCCAACTCGCCAAGATCCTCGGGGCTCACGTGACCGCGGTGGATAGTGCGCCGAAGCTGGAGATGCTGCGCACGATCGGTGCAGATCGCGTCATCGACTACTCCCAGGAGGACTTCACCGACAGCCCTGAGACCTACGACGTCATCTTCGACGTAG
>Ga0097691_1000651_pt1 | contig 28784 bp, 28 predicted proteins | sample NGESurdeep072012_8_FD_72858 | JGI IMG/M metagenome (GOLD analysis project Ga0097691, IMG submission 72858) | Arctic peat soil microbial communities from Barrow, Alaska - NGEE Surface sample 210-1 deep-072012 | ecosystem: Environmental > Terrestrial > Soil > Wetlands > Peat ... | reverse complement strand
ACATAGACATAGACATAGACATAGACATAGACATAGACATAGACATAGACATAGACATAGACATAGACATAGACATAGACATAGACATAGACATAGACATAGACATAGACATAGACATAGACGCCATAGTCCGAACCACCCATCCAGCGCGCAAGCAGGATCTGCGAGAGATAAGCCAGGGCTGCGCTGACGACGCGGATGATGAAAATCGTGCCGGCAAGCCGCTTGGTCACCGAGGCTTCGCTGGAGCCGTCAAGGGAACCAGCAAGCATCGATCGCAGCCGCGTGATCGCCCCTCGGGGCAGAGCTGTTGCGGATTGTGCGTCCATCACGGCCACAGCGGAAAATCCCCAGAGCGCCGCATGGATGCGGCGACCATCGGGCCTATCAACTATTCGTTAAGATTCGGTTGGGTGGGGGGCATTTCCAATGCCGTCATTCCGGGTTCGCTCACTCGCGGAATGACGAGTTAATCCAAATTGACGTTGAATTCGTAGGATCGGTCGCCGCCGACCAGCGTCAATTTGAGCGCAGCACCTTCAGGATTCGTGCCAGGGGGCACGCCGTCGAGCTCGAAGGCGAAGCGCTTGACCCCGGGCGGGCTATGTTCGAGCAGTTTCGGAACCGGCAGCCCCCAGTCCGGCGTTGGCCCTTCGACAAACAGGCTGACCTCGCTGGCGTCGGGGCTGACCACATCGACCAGAACAGCGGATTTCCCGTCGCGCTTGACGTCGCGGATGGTCAGCGGGTTGGGATCGCCGATATTGGCCGGCTTGGGCACGGTGTCGAGGGCTGCGAACAGCGCGCTGTCTTGGGTGCTCGCGACGCTGGTGAAGGCGAGCTCGGCATTGGCTTCAACGGGAATGCAGAGCTTCTCGCAGACCGCGTAGTTGATCGCGGCGCGAAGCGTCACCGGCTTGTCGGCATTTTTCGCCACGATCCGCAACGGCAGCACGATCTGGTTGTGATAGCCTAACGAATGGCCACCGGCGCCGTCGTCGAACTTGGTCGGGGCCGGCCACAGAACGGTCACGGCTTCGATATTTTCCGATTTGGAGAAGTCGAAGCGCGGCGGCACGCCGGAATCGCCGGGCGTCCGCCAGTAGGTCTTCCACCCCGGCTGAAGCTGAAAGGCGATGCCGCCCAGCAGCACCGCGCCGCTGCGCGATCCCGCAAGCAGCCGGACCGCGGAGTGTCCATCCTGTTGCCACGGCGACGCATCTTGGGCGCGGGCCTCGATCGCCAGGGATGACGCAAGGACGGTTGCCGCAAAGCCGAGCGCGGCACGCATGGGAACTATGACCATCATGGGACGTCTTTACAGCCAAGCGGGACCGCAAACCATTGAATTGCTTGTGATGTATTCCTAAATGCGGCGCGAAGCTTGATTGACAGAACCGCCACCCGATATCAGGATGTGCATCAACACGAGAGTTCTTTGCGGATGGACCCTGCAGGCAAAAGACCGAGGATTGTTCGCCGCGAAGCCGCCGGCATTGGCGACAATTCGTCCGGACCCGGCTATCTCGACGGTCAGTTGCTGATCGCCATGCCGGTCATGGGAGATCCGCGCTTCGAGCGTTCGGTGATCTATCTCTGCGCGCATTCGTCCGAAGGCGCCATGGGCATCATCGTCAACCGCCCGGCGGGCAGTATCGACTTCCCCGAATTGCTGGTGCAGCTCGACATCATCGAGAAGGCCGACCAGATCAAGCTGCCGGAAAACGCCGAGACCATGAAGGTGCTGAAGGGCGGTCCGGTCGAGACCGGCCGCGGCTTCGTGCTGCACTCGAGCGATTTCTTCATCAAAGATGCGACGCTGAAGATCGACGACGGAATTTGTCTGACTGCGACGGTTGATATTCTCAAGGCGATCGCCAAGGGTGCCGGGCCGAAGCACGCGATCCTGGCGCTGGGTTATGCCGGCTGGGCGCCGGGACAGCTGGAGACCGAAATCCAGGATAATGGCTGGCTGCATTGCGATGCCGATCCGGATCTGGTGTTCGGCGGCGACGTCGAGGAAAAATACCTGCGGGCGCTGCGCAAGATCGGGATCGACCCGGGCATGCTGTCGAACGAAGCCGGGCATGCGTAGTTGCTGCGTCATCCCCGCGAAAGCGGGGACCCACAACCCCCAAAGCTTATTTTGACTGCGACCTTTTCCCCATCGCGCCTCACGGCTGCTTTCGATTCCATAACAGATGACACAGCGTATGGGTCCCCGCGTTCGCGGGGACGACGATGTCTTTCGTCTACTCCGCCGCCTGCTGCGCGACCGTCGGCGCGGTGCCGGCCACCGTGGCGCGGCGCATGTCGCGCGGCAGCGACTGGTCGTAGCGCCGCACGCGGTGCATGGTCTGGCGATTGTCCCACATCACGAGGTCATGCAGCGTCCACTTATGGACATGGACGAATTCAGGCTGGGTGGCGTGCTCGGTGAGGTCGCGCAGCAGCAGCCGCGCCTCCGGCACCGTCATGCCTTTGATGCTGCCGGCATGCGACGACAAATACAGCGACTTGCGGCCATGCACCGGGTGAGTTCGCACCAGGCGCTGCAGCACCGGCTTGAACATCTGCTTTTCTTCCTCGGTGTAATCGAGGAAACCCAGCGAACCGCGCGAATACATCAGCGAATGCTCGCAGATCATGTCCTCGATCTCGGCCTTGGTCTCGTCGTCGAGCGCGTCATAGGCGGCGCGCATGTCGGCGAATTCGGTGTTGCCGCCCTTGGGGTTGACCACGCGCGCAGACAGCAACGAAAACTTCGCCGGGATCGGCCGGAACGAGCTGTCGGAATGCCACAGGCAGTTGCCGAGATTGAACAGACGGGTGCGGTGATCGCGCGGCAGCGGCTTGCCGTCCTTGCCGAGATTGGAGACGTCGTTCAATCCGGATGTGAGCCGGTAATCTTCCTTCTTGGTGACGGTGCCGCCGCGCGCGTTCTCGCGTTCGCCGAAATTGCGCGCGAACGCCATCTGCTGTTCGTCTGATATGTCCTGATCGCGGAACAGCAGCACGGCGTATTTATCCATGCCGGCTTCGATATCGGCGGCCTCTTGCGGCGTCAGCGGCTTTCGCAGATCGACGCCGGAGACCTCGCCGAAAAAATGCTTGTGAAGCTGCCGGATCGAGACAGTCATGGCGTTTCTCCTGAACAAGGCGCGCGGTTGCTCCGCTCCATTTCCGCAAAAAACTACTCCCTGATCGTGCGATGTCAACGTTTTGCCATGCATGCTCGCCCTCAGGCGTTGCGGGCCATCAAGCCGCCATCCACCGGGATGATAGCGCCGGTCAGGAACGACGCCGCGGGCAGGCACAAGCTCAGCGTCATGTGGGCGACCTCCTCGGGATCGCCGTAGCGACCGAGCGCGGTTCTGCGCCTGGCATAGATCGCCTTGTGCTCGTCACTGATCCGCGCCGTCATGCCCGTGGTGATCGGTCCCGGACAGATGCAGTTCACGGTGATGCCGTCGCGGCCGAGCTCCACCGCAAGCGAACGCGTCAATCCGACCACGCCGGCCTTCGCCGCCGAATAGGGGCTGTGCAATGCGGTGGCGCCGAGCGCCTCGGTGGAGGCGATATTGACGATGCGCGGAGATCTCGACTTGCGCAAGTATGGCAGCGCCGCGCGGATCACGCGCTGATGCGCCGTGAGCAGAACAGCCAAGCTCCTGTCCCAGGCGGCGTCATAGCCGTCGCCGTCGATTGGGGTTGCGACCGAAATGCCGGCGTTGTTGATGACAACATCGAGCCCGCCGAAATGCGCCGCGATGTCGTTGACGATGGTATTGATGTCATCGCGGTTGGCAACGTCCAGCGTCCAGGCTTTTGCGATACCGCCGCTGGCTGCGATCTCGTCCGCGACGGCCTGTGCGCCTTCGGCCGAATAGTCCGTCACGGCGACGCTGGCGCCTTCGGCTGCGAACACCCGCGCTGTGGCGCGGCCCATGCCGCTGGCGGCGCCGGTAACGAGAACGGTCAATCCCGCGATCGACCGGCTGAGCTGCTTGAAATCGGACATGCGTTTCTTCTCTGAGATGTCAGCTGCTATGCTTTCGGCACAAACCAAATTCGAGGTTCACGATGAACGAACTGGATTTCAGCGGCAAGCAGGTTCTCGTGGTCGGCGGCTCCAGCGGCATCGGCAACGGCATCGCGCAGGCGTTCCGGGCCAAGGGCGCGCGCGTGCAGGTCTGCGGCACCCGCGCTTCCGCCGCCGACTATTCGGCGAGCGAGGGATCGCAGCTCGATGGCCTCGATTACGCGCAGCTCGACGTCAGCGATGCCAAAGCGATCGAGAATTTCAAGCCCCCGTTCGATTGCCTCGATGTGCTGGTGCTGGCGCAGGGCGCGGTGATCTACCGGCGCGGCGAATTCGAGATGGCCGGATTTCGCAAAGTGCTTGAAGTCAATCTCATGAGCCTGATGGCCTGCGCCGGCAAATTCCATAAGATGCTGAGCGCAAGTCACGGCTCGCTCATCATCGTCAGTTCGACCGCGGCCTATCATTCGACCAAGGGCAATCCGGCCTACAATGCCTCGAAGACCGGCGCCGTCGGGCTGACCCGAACGCTTGGGCAAGCGTGGGCCGAGGATGGCATCCGCGTCAACGGCATCGCGCCCGGCCTCGTCGATACCAAGATGACCAAGGTGACGACATCGAATCCGAAGCGGCTCGAAGGCGCGATCGAGCGGATACCGTTGAAACGGCTGGGGACGCCGGCCGACATGGCCGGCGCCGCGCTGTTTCTGGCGTCGCCGCTGGCCTCCTACATCGTCGGCCAAACGCTTATCGTGGACGGCGGGCTGATTCTGTAAGCACCGGAACCGGATCGCGTTTCGTCGGTTAGCTCACTGACAATTTCAGGGAGTCACCGCGATGGACAAGGATCGAATTGCCGGCTCGGCGAAGGATTTCGCCGGTAAGGTCGAGGGCGCTGTCGGCGATATCGCCGGTGATGCGAAAACCCAGGCCGCGGGCCGCGCCCGTGAGGCCGCAGGGACGGTGCAGAATCTGTACGGCCAGGCCAAGGATGCCGCGCGCGACGCCACTGATGCCGCCGCCAGCTACGCCAAGGACGCGTATGAGAACAGCGGCGATACTTTCCGCGACGGCTCGCAAGCGGTGGCGAAAAAGGTGCAGGACAATCCGCTCGGCGCGCTATTGATCGCGGGCGGCATCGGCTTTGCGCTGGCGATGCTGATGACGCGTCCGCCGCGGCGGCCACCGCCGCAGCGCTGGCGGTATTACGGCTGAGCTGACCCGACCATCCCCGACGCGCCAATTGGCACGTCTGAGCACGCGAAGCGTGGACCCGGAATCCAGAAGTTATCAGCACGAGATTCCGGATTCGCGCCGGCGCGCGCCCCGGAATGACGATGGGTTTGGGGTTACCGCGTGAAAACGCCCGGTGTCGACGCCGAGCGCCCCACATTACCGGGCGGGCGCGGCACGGTGGGGGTACGTGGCGCCTGCGGCTGGCGCGGCGCGGCTCCAAAGCCGAAAAAGTTCCGCAATGACGTAGCCGATTGGGCCGGAAGCGGCTTTTTCGGCTTCGGCGTGCCCGGAGCCGCAACCGTTCCATCCGGCGAAACGGATGCCACCGGCGTTTCACCCTTGGCCTGTTCGCGGCCGACTTCGCGGCGCGGCCAGACAAAATCATCGGCGCGGCCGGCTGGCGGCGCCAGCGGTTCGCCCTTGACCATCGTTCGCGCCGCGAGCGCATCGACCGCGGCCGGCCGGGAGCCTGGGCCGCCGAGCAATTGATCGGTACCGACAGAAGATGCCACCAGCGGCAGGATCGGTCCCGCCAGCGGACGCGGCGCCGGCTGACCGGGCAGCGCGTTGGCGTCGGGCGTTGCCGGTTCGGTCGGCAGCGCAATCGGCGCGGAACGCGCAGCCAATAGCCGCGTGATCTCGCGCTCGACATAGTGCGCGAGCTTGCGCGCGCCGGGCTTGGTGAAGTAGACGCCGTCATAGGAGCGCAGCCGGCGGATCTGGCCCTCGAAGTCCGGGCCCTGCTGCAGGAAGCGGCCGGCTTCGTCGACAAATCCGTCCCAGACATCGACATAGGTGATGCCGGCCTTGCCGGCGGCATCGCGATACAGCGAATCCAGGAACAGCATGTCCGCCGTCGCCTTGGCGCCGCGCACCGCGGGAAGCCCGACCCACAGCACCGGGACGCCCTTGGATTTCATGACGCCGATCATCTCTTCGATTTTCTTGGTGTAGAGCTCGACCCAGCGTTCCTCGCGAAACTCATAGACGCCGTTCGGCGAGCGCGTGCTCTTCTCCGGCGCGATGATCGGCGGCATCGGTTGCGCCACCCGGCTTCGCCCCGGATTTGCCGTCTGCAGGCTTGGCATCCGGTTTGGCGCGGGCGTCCTTCTTGTCGCTCTTTTTGTCGGATGACTTGCCGTCGGACTTCTCGACCGCCGGTTCGCGCATGGCTACGCGGTCATTGAGCCCCAGCATCACGACGATGGCGTCCGGCTTCTCGGTGGCGAGGATGCCCTTGGCGGCGGCGGCCCAGTCGGCCGGATCGCCCTTGGGCTGATACTTGATGAGTCCGGAGACGGTCTTGTGCTTGCGGATCACGCCCATATCCGGCTGTTCGGCATAGGCGTCCTCAAGACCGTAGGCGAGCCAGTCCGCCATGGCGTCGCCTAGCACCAGCACGTTGCGCTCCGGCACGGTCTCGCGCTTTTCCGGCGGCGGCGCCTTGGAGTAATTCTCGACCCGCTTCGGCGCCTGCTGCTGGAATGGCGCGAACAGATCGCCCCCGAACCACCCGCCGCTGCTGCGCGGTTGCGGCCGTGCCGGTCCGCCGAAATTGAAAAACTGCGCGGAAGCCGGGCCGACGATCCCGACCAGCAGCGTGACCGCGACGGCCAGCGCGATCAGCGGGCCGCTTTCGGTGAACACCCGGAAAAAGGACTTCGGCTTGAGCATGCGCATCGATCGTAATTGTAGATCACGCAATCGCTATAATAGCGGAATCGGGCCGCAAGCGGGCAGATTTCCCGCCATAAATCGGGCATCGGCCGCCGCCGTCAAGGGCGCCGCGGAAATGTCTTAGAGCATGATCCGGAAAAGTGGGAACTGGTTTTCCGGACAGATCATCCTCAAACGTAAAACAGGTTACTTTCGGGGCTGGAACCGGCGTTTCAACGCCCCCTGAGCCGCTCCAGCACGTCGGAGGAGGCAAATCCGTCCGCGGGAGCCCCGATCGAGGCCTGGAAGCCGCGCAGGGCCTCCCTTGTCTGGCCGCCGAGCTGGCCGTCCGGGACGCCGCGATAGAAGCCGCGTTGCGCCAGAAGCTGCTGCAGCTCCAGCCGTTCGGCCCGCGACAGCTCCCGTTCCTGCCGCGGCCAAGGCTGCACGAACGGCGTGCCGCCGCGCAGCCGGTCGGCAAAGTGGCCGATCGCCAGCGCATAGGCTTCCGCCGGATTGTATTTCATGATCACCCGGAAATTCTGCAGCATCAGGAAGCCCGGCCCCTCGGCACCGGCGGGCGCCAGCAGATAGGCCTTGTCGGAGGGATGCGGGAAGGGCTGGCCGCCGGCACGCTTGAGGCCGAGATGTTCCCACTGTGCGATCGTCATCGCCTTGGCGCGGTCCGCCAGCATGTAATTGAAGCCCGGGGGCACCACGACCTCAAAGCCCCAGGTCTGGCCGGTCTGCCAGCCGTCCTTTTTCAGGTTGTTGGCGGTGGAGGCGATCAGGTCGGCTGGATCGTCGACCACGTCGCGGCGGCCGTCGCCGTCGGCGTCCACCGCGTAGCGTTTGAAAGCTGTCGGCATGAATTGGGTGGGCCCGAACGCGCCGGCCCAGGAGCCGCGCATCTGTTCCGGGCGCAAATCGCCGTGGTGCAGGATTTCCAGCGCCGAGAGGAACTCATCCCTGAAATATTTCTGGCGGCGGCCGATGCAGGCCAAGGTCGCGGTGGACTGCAGCACGCTGCGGTCGCCCATCATCGTCGAATAGTTCGACTCGATGCCCCAGATCGCCGCGATCGCATAGCGGTCAACGCCATAGGCTTTTTCCACGGCATCGAACTGCGGCTTGTATTTGGCCAGGATCTCGCGGCCCGTGGCAAGCCTGACGTCGTTGACCAGGATGTCGAGATAATCCCAGATCGACTTGGTGAATTCCGGCTGCGAATCCATCAAATCCATAATGCGCAGATCGGGCGCAAGGCCAGCGGTAAAGCGCTGGAAGCTTTGCTGCGAGATGTTGCGGCGCGCGGCGTCGGGCCACATCGAGGCGACGCAATTATCGAAATTCGCCGCCGCCTCGCGGATCGCGCTCGCGGTCATCAGCGGATGACCGGAAGCGCCGTCCTCGCCGCTCCAGGGCAGCGGCGCGCTGCTTGAGGCAGCCGCCGGTTGCGCCTGCGCCAGGGTGCCGGGCTGCGGTCCTGACGGAGCGGCCTGGCCGCCTTTCGAAAGCGAGCCGGTGAAGATGCTGTCGAAGAAATTTAAGGGCCCGCCGCCGGACGACTGCGCGCGTACTTCGCCGCCAAACACCAGAGCCACCGCAATAATCATCGCGCCGGTTCGCCTGTTCGCCCATAATCCCGTCCGTCGCGTCATGTCCTACCCGCATCGCCTGAAAACATCCCGCTTTCAGGAGGCCTCGTCACGGTTTCCAATAGCTTAATATAGCGGTTTTTTGTCGCTTGATTCCTACCCTCCCTAGAGGGGGAGGGTGAAGTATTCCACTGCCTCGTCCAAATTTGGCATCACACATCCGCCTTTGTTCCCGGCTGCAAACCGGCTACCAACGTGCGATCAAACGCACTTTCCGCACGCTCTCTCAAGGCATCCCGACAGCCCATGAAAATCCGCAAAGCCGTTTTCCCGGTCGCCGGTCTCGGCACCCGCGTCCTGCCCGCCACCAAGGCGATGCCCAAGGAAATGCTGACCATCGTCGACAAGCCGCTGATCCAGTATGTGGTCGAAGAGGCCAGGGAAGCCGGCATCGAACATTTCATCTTTGTCACCGGCCGCAACAAGGCTATGATCGAGGATCATTTCGACAGGATGTTTGAACTCGACGCCACGCTCGCCGCGCGCGGCAAGAAGGCCGAGATGGAAATTTTGGCGCGCGACCAGCCCGAAGCCGGCGCCATGAGTTTCACGCGGCAGCAGGCGCCGCTCGGCCTCGGCCACGCGGTATGGTGCGCCCGCGACATCGTCGGCAACGAGCCGTTCGCGGTCTTGCTGCCGGACGAACTGGTGCTGAACACGCCGGGATGCCTTAAGCAGATGATCGAGGCCGCGGGCAAGCTCGGCGACAAATCCAACCTGATCGCGGTGGAAGAGGTGCCCGCGCATCTCACGCATCAGTATGGCATCTGCGGCGTCGGCAAGCGCCACCAACACGGCAAAATGTTCGAGGTCGACGGCATGGTGGAAAAGCCGCCCAAGGGCACCGCGCCATCGAATCTGTCGATCACCGGGCGCTACATCCTGCAGCCGGAAATTTTCAAAATCCTGCAAACGCAGGAGCGCGGCGCCGGCGGTGAGATTCAGCTCACCGACGCGATGATCGGTCTGGCGAAAACCCAAAGCTTCTACGGCGTCGAATTCGAGGGCGAGCGGCACGATTGCGGCTCGAAGGCCGGCTTCCTGCGCGCCAACATCGCCTTCGGCATGGCGCGCGCTGACCTGCGCGACGGTCTCCGCGCGGAGATGAAGAAGTATCTGGAGAAATAGCGCCTAGGCCACCAGCGAAAGCTTGGGGATGCTGGCCAGCACGCACTGGTTGCGGCCATTAGCCTTGGCCGCGTAAAGCGCCTTGTCGGCAGCTTGCAAGAGTACGGACCATTCCATGATCGTGGCAGGCGTCAGGCTCGCGACGCCGATGCTGACGGTTGTGACCGTTGGGCCGTCGGACCATTGCTGAACTTTCAGCCGGATCGTTTCGGCCACCCCTACCGCTTCCGCAGCCGAGAGCCCAGGCAACAGCACGGCGAATTCCTCACCGCCGTAACGCGCGGCGCAATCGCCGGCCCGCTTTACCGAATCTGAAATGCAGATAGCTATGCCGGCCAGCATCTGATCGCCGGCTTGATGTCCGAACGTGTCGTTGTAGGATTTGAAATGGTCGGCATCGACCATCAGCAGCGCGAGCGGGATCTTCTGACGCGCTGCACGCCGCCACTCGGCATCGATATCGGCATCGAACTTGCGCCGGTTTTTCAACCCGGTGAGCGCGTCGGTGGTCGCAAGCTCCTCGAGCTTGGCCTCCGCCCGCGCGCGGCGGCCGATTTCGCGCGCCAGGAACAGCGTCACGGCGAGCACGAACAAGATCAGCGCTAGCATGATCGCGCCGATCCGGGTCGCCTCGGTGCGCCAGAGGCTGAGAATGCTGTCCAACGGTTTTCCGACCACGACGAAGAGTGGACTTGTGCCGCTGCGCCGGACGTACAGCCGCGGTATGGAATCCACCGGGCCCACCCCCGAATACGACCCGCCACCTGGCAAGTTCGCCTGGTTCCAGCCCGGCCGATCTCCCAAATTCTTGCCGATGATGTCGAGGTCGAACGGCCTGCGCATGATGATCGTGCGGTCGGAGCGCAGAACGGTGAAGGTGTCGTCTGGATCGAGACGCAGGCGGTCGAACAGGTCGTGAAAATAGCTGAAGCGGATCGAGCCCGCGACCACGCCGAGGAAGCTTCCGTCGGCGCCGGTGATGCGCCGGCTGAGCACGATAGCGTAGGCGCCGCGATGCAGCATCGGACGGCTGATGAACAGGCCGGCGTCGGGTCGGTCGCGATGAACTCTGAAATATTCTTCGTCGGCGCGATTGTCGGGTACCGGATCCAGCGTCGAGGCGTCGATGGTCAGTCGCCCTTCGGCGTCGAACACCTGGATCGCGCCGAAATGTCTCGCGGTCGCGGCATGATCGAACAGGATCAGATGCCGGATCGACTTGCTGACGTCCTTGATCTCCGGCATCACCATGTTGCTCGCGACGGCGCGCAGCGACAGGTCGTAAAGTTCGACGTTGCGGCTGATGTCGGCGTCGATGCTCGATGCAAGATTCTCAAGCGTCTGGCGCGCCAGTTCTTCCTCGCCGCGGCGCATGTCGAGCATGACGCTGGCGCAGATCGTGGAGAAGCTGATGACGGTGGCCACCGACGAAGCGATCAGCAACTTCGCCGACAGCCGCCAGCGCCGCCTAGCCAAGCTTTTGCGCCGTTTGAATGGCATTCGTTCGCTCCAGACCCCAGTGGATGCGCCCTGAATCCTTGCTTCCGGCTTAAGTGACGACAACGATGCGTCAATGAGTTAACGATTGGTTGCCGGGACCGCGCGAATGCTTCGCAAATGTGTGATGGGCTAGAGCAACTGAGCCAACGAGGACACAGGTGAACGATTACGACGCGCTGCGGGATTATCTGAAGAAACAGACGCTCCCCGAATTTGTGCTGAGCTTCGAGCAGATCGAGGAGATCATCGACGCGGCGCTGCCGCGCGCGGCGCATCGCGCGTCGTGGTGGGAGACGTTGCGCAGCCCGCAGGAGAAGATGCCGCAGCGCGTGGCCTGCCTCGCCGGCGGCTACATCGCGACAAGGCTCGCGGACGGGAAAAGCGTGCGGTTCAAGAGGATGAAGCGAAGGGATTGACTCGCGTGTCGTCATACGCGGGCTTGACCCGCGTATCCATCGATCTTCGTCGAAAGAATTTTCCAAGAGGATGGATTGCGGGGTCAAGCCCGGCAATGACGGGTAGTGCTAGCTCGCCGCCTCGAGCCGTTCTTCGGTCAATAGCCGCATCGCGGCGTCGGCGTCCATCGGCTCGCCGAAGGCAAAGCCCTGCGCGTATTCACAGCCGAGCTGATAGAGCTCCACCGCATCCGAGTCGGTCTCCGCGCCTTCGGCCACAACGTCCATACCGAGGTCGTGCGCCAGCGCGATGATCGATTTGAGGATCACCGGCCGGGTGCCGCGGCTGGTGGTGCGGACGAAGGACTGGTCGATCTTGATGGTGTCGAACGGAAAGCGCTGCAGATAGGCCAGCGACGAATGGCCGGTGCCGAAATCGTCCAGCGACAGCCCGACGCCGAGTTCGCGGATCCTGGTCAGCATCTGCGCCGCATGCTCCGGGTTCTCCATGACCAGCGATTCCGTCAGTTCAAGCTTCAGCGTGCCGCGCGCCACCGAGGAGCGCGACAGCACGGTGCGGATGTCGTGAATCAGATCGTGCCGCAGCAGTTGCCGCGAGGAGACGTTGACGCTGGCGAAGATCGGTTCGCGCGAACGCATCGCGCGCTGCCAGATCGCGAGCTGCCTGGCGGTCTGGTCCATCACGAACATGCCGAGATCGACGATCAGGCCGATCTCCTCGGCAATGGAGATGAATTCCACCGGCGACATCCGGCCGAGTTTTGGATGATCCCAGCGCGCCAGCGCCTCGAAGCCGGCGACGGAACGATCCTCCAGCCGCACAATCGGCTGATACAGGATGGCGATTTCCTCGCGCTCGATGGCGCGGCGCAATTCGGATTCCAGCGTCAACCGGTCGGTCTTGCGCGCGCGCATCGCCGGCTTGTAGACGTCGATGCGGTCGCCGCCGATCCGCTTGGAATGGTACATCGCAAGCTCGGCGTCCTTGATGATCTCTTCGGACAGCTGCGTCTGCGGATCGCTCAGCGCCAGGCCGATCGAGGCGGTGAGAAAAATCTCGCGGTCGTTGAAGGCGATCGGCGCGCGGATGGTCTTGCGGATGGTCTCGGCGAAGGCGGTGATGCGCGAGGGCTCCTGTTCCGACATCAGGATCAGGCCGAACTGGTCGCCGGCGAGCCGTGCCAGCGTGTCCTGCGGCTTCAGGATTCGGGTCAGCCGCCGCGCCAGCGTCAGCAGGATCGAATCGCCGACCGCGATGCCGACGGAGTCGTTGACCTGCTTGAAGCGGTCGAGATCGATCACCATCAGCGTCGGCCGCAGGTTCGGCATGGTCTTGGCGAAATTGGCGACCGCGCCGAGGCGGTCGATGAACAATTTGCGGTTCGGCAGGCCGGTCATGTTGTCGTGCACGGAATCGTGCAGCAGGCGTTCCTCGGCGTTCTTGGCTTCGGTCACGTCGGTCAGCGTGCCCACCACGCGCGAGACTTCGCCGTCGGAGCCGACCACGGGGCGCGCCTTCAGCGCGAACCACATGAAATGGCCGTCCGGGGTGCGCAGCCGGAAATCCTGCACCAGCCGGCCGCGGCGCTGGTCGAGCACGCTGTCGAGCGCGGCGCGGAAGCGGTCCTGGTCGAGCGGATGCAGCACCTCGAGCCATTTCGCCGCGGGGCCTTCCAGCGTGCCGCGTTTCAGTCCAAGCAGGCTTTCGGTCTCGGGGCTGGTGAAAACCTTGTCGGCCGAGACGTCCCAGTCCCAGATCAGGTCGCCCGAGCCGGTCAGCGCCAGCGCCCGGCGTTCGACGTCGGAGACGACGCCGGTGGTCGCGCCGCCGCCCGCAAAGGCGTGCTGCATCACCGTAAATCCAATGAGCATCACGATCAGCACCAGGCCGCCGAGCAGCGCGGGGCCGACGATGTCGTTGGTGACGCTTCCCGCGACCGTCATGCCGGCCGCGATCACCCAGACCACCAGCAGGAACCAGGTCGGGATCAGCAGCACCGCGCGGTCGAAGCCGTGGGTCGAGAGATAGACGATCAGCGCGAAGCCCGCGAACGCGATTAGCACCAGCGACATCCGCGCGATGCCTGAGGCGACCGCGGGATCGAACAGCGCCAGCGCCACCAGCGAGCCGAGAAAGGCAAGCCAGCCGACGGTGATATGAGAATAGCGCACATGCCAGCGGCTGAGATTGAGGTAGGCGAACAGGAACACCAGCAGCGTCGCGGCCAGGATCGCCTCGCCCGCGGCGCGCCAGACCCGCTCGGCATTGTTCGACATATCGAGCACCTTGCCCCAGAAGCCGAAATCGACGCCGATATAGACCAGCACCGCCCACGCCAGCGCGGCGGCGGCGGGAAACATGATGCTGCCCTTGACCACGAACAGGATGGTCAGCACCAGCGCCAGCAATCCGGAAATGCCGATCACGATGCCCTGGTACAGCGTGAACGAGTTGACCTTGTCCTTGTAGGCGTCGGGCTCCCACAGATAGAGCTGCGGCAGCTTGTCGGTGCGCAGTTCGGCGACGAAGGTGATGACGGCGCCGGGATCGAGTGTGATGCGGAAGATGTCCGCGGTCGCGCTCTCCTGGCGTTCGGGACGGTCGCCGGTCGACGGCGTGATGGTCGCGATGCGCGACAGACCAAGGTCGGGCCACAATAGCCCCGACGACACGATGCGATAGTGAGGTGCAACGATCAGGCGGTCGAGCTGGTCGTCGGTGTTGTTGGCGAGCGCGAACACCACCCAGTACAGGCCACCTTCGCGGGCGCGGACTTCGATGCGGCGGACGATGCCGTCGGTGCCCGGCGCGGTGGAGACCTGAATGCGGTCAGTGTCGCTGCGCTGATGATCGAGCACCGCGGTGAGGTCGATCGCGGGCGCGTCGCCGCGGACGCTGACGGCGTCGATGGCCCGCGCCGGCGGCGCGGCGGCAAAAATCATGAGGCCCAGCGCGAGGGGCGCAAGGCACCTGATCAGACGCAATGTCAGTTCTCCGCGATCGACGACGCTTCCGGGCGAAGCGAACTGCCCGGCGTGGCGGGATAAATGACATGAATGTGAGGGGAATCAAAGGGTTTCCGGCCGCTCATCGCTCGCGAGCGTTAAACGGCCAACACAATTTTGCCAATATGTTCGCTGGTCTCCATCCGCCGGTGCGCATCGGCGGCCCTTTCCAGCGGGAATGTGCTGTCCATCAGCGGTTTGACGCGCCCCTCGCGCAACAGCGGCATCACCCTGGCCTCGATCGCGGCGACCATCGCAGCCTTGTCCGCGTTGCTGCGGGGACGCAGCGTCGAACCGGTGTGGTGCAGCCGTTTCATCATCAGCTTGGCAAAATTAACATTTGCCTTGGGTCCGCCCAGAAACGCGATCTGGACCACGCGTCCGTCGATCGCGGCCGCATCGTAATTGCGTTCGATGTAGTCGCCGCCGACCATGTCGAGAATGACATTGGCGCCCGCACCCGATGTCGCCGTCTTTACCTCGGCGACGAAGTCTTCGGTCTTGTAGTTGATCGCGCGATCGGCCCCGAGCTTAAGACAGGCATCGGCCTTGTCTTTCGATCCGACGGTGACGATCACCTTAGAGCCAAAGGCCTTGGCGAGTTGGATAGCCATGGTGCCGATGCCGGATGAGCCGCCATGGATCAGCAGCGTCTCGCCAGCCTTCAGCGCGCCGCGCTCGAACACATTGTGCCAGACCGTCATCAGCGTTTCCGGTATGGCGCCGGCCTCCAGCATCGACAGCGCCGATGGCACCGCCATCGCCTGGGCATTCTGCGCGATGCAATATTGCGCGTAGCCGCCGCCGGCCACCAGCGACATGACCTTGTCGCCGAGCTTGTGCCTGGTGCTGCCGGTGCCGACCGCCACGACTTCGCCCGCAATTTCGAGGCCGGGCAAATCGCTGGCGCCGGGCGGCGGCGGATAGGAGCCGGATCGCTGTGAGATGTCCGGGCGGTTGACGCCGGCCGCCGCAACCTTGACCAGGATTTCGTTCGGCCCGGGCGCCGGCACCGCGCGGGTCTCGGGCAAAAGCACCTCCGGACCGCCGGGCTTGCTGATGCCGATGACGGTCATTTGCGCGGGCAGCTTTTCCATGATTTGTCCTTGCGAAACGCTAAGAATTTTGAAGAGGCATCTGATTAGCCAGCCGCGCTCCGGCTGGCAACCGCCTCCCGGATAGTTGAGCACGGGGTAGAAAACATGGCCATCGAGGACGACGACAAGCCGAGGAAGAAAGTCACCCACGAGATCGGGCAGGATCTGTCGCTGCTGTCGGTCGAGGAACTTACCGAGCGCATCGCGCTGATGACTTCGGAAATCGAGCGGCTGCAGGTGGCGATGACGAAGAAGCGCGCCTCCAGGGACGCCGCCGCCAGCTTTTTCAAGTCGTGAGAAGCGTCTGACGCCGGTCACCGTTTGCGTCATCCCGGCGAACGCCGGGACCCATACGCCGTGTCCTCTCATTGGCGCAATGCGGTGGACGCCTGCCTTAATCAAAACTGCCGCGGGTTATGGGTGCCGGTGTTCGCGGGGACAGCTCGCTGAGAGGACTTGGGTTGCTCCCGCCGCGCCGGGCGCGGTCCCGAGCGCGCTGGCGTATCCCGGTCGTGCGGCGGTCGGCCAATGGCCGATATGGCAAACGAAGGCTGAAGGAAATCGTTCGTTTACGATTGATTAAGCTTTCTCGCTTATGACTTGAATTGTCCTCGTTTGGACACCGAGTGGCTCCTGTCCACTCTGTTTGACGCCTCCCTGTTATCAACTTCAAAAGCCGCCGGAAACGGCGGCTCTTTTTTTGGGCGTCTTCGGTTCCGTCACCTCGCTGGAAACCATAAAATGCCTTGCGGCTGGACTCCGGCCCCGGGGCGCGCAATGATTTGTTCATCATAAGCCGGTGCGGTGTTGGCCGGCAGCGTAAACAGTGGCGTGAGGCGTTAACCATGTCGGACCGTTCGCAAGGCGAAACCGCTCTCGTTCAATTCAGCGAGCGGCTGACCAATTCCGCGGCGTTCGGCACCCTGTTCCGGGAAGGCATGGATCTGGTCGAGGAGACCGCCGCCTATCTCGACGGGGTCGGCCGCGTCGAGGCCAAGGCGCTCGAGCGCTCCGTCAGCCTGACCTACGCAACGGAAAGCATGCGGCTCACCACACGTCTGATGCAACTGGCATCGTGGCTGCTGCTGCACCGCGCGGTCAAGGAAGGCGAGATGACGCTGACCCAGGCCAATCGCGAAAAAACCAAGGTCAAGCTCAGCGCTGCCGATCCCGGCGCCGAAGACATGATCGAAAAGCTGCCGCAGCAATTGAAGGACCTGATCGCCCGCTCGGTGGCGCTGCAGACGAAAGTCCGCCGCCTCGATACCAGCATCCACACGCCGGCGACGGAACGCGCCGCGATCGGCAATCCGCTGGTGCCGCAGCTCAATCGCCTGAAGGCGGCGTTCGAGCAGCGATAACGCCGGATCGTTGGCCACGCGCGCGCTAGTCCGCACGCGTCTACAGTCGACACAAGATTGATCCGGCCTTGCTGACCCCTTTCTCGATTGTGCTGGTGCTATCGGCCGCGTTCCTGCACGCGAGCTGGAATGCGTTGCTGCGCGGCGGCGCCGATCGCACCCAATCGATGCTGATCATGAACGTCACCGTCGGCATCGCCGGCCTCGCGATGATGGCGTTCTCCGGCCTGCCGTCATCGGCGAGCGCGGCTTACGTGCTTGCCTCGGGTCTGATTCATCTCGTCTACAATGCGTTGCTGGTGCGGATGTATCGCAGCGGCGATCTCGGCGAGACCTATCCGGTCGCGCGCGGCTCTTCGCCGGCGCTGGTCGCGCTCGGCGGCAGCCTGTTCGCCGGTGAATGGATGAATCCGCTCGGCACCGCCGGCATCGGCCTCGTCTGTGCGGGGATTTTCATGCTGGCAGCGGCGCGAGCGCGATCAGCAAAAGTGGAATCCGGTTTTGCGTCCGATCGCGCTCCAAAGAAAGGAGGCCGGTTGCACGCGATGAACCTGCCGTCGGCGCTGGCGACCGGCGTCAGCATTGCCGCTTACACTGTTGTCGATGGCCTCGGCGTGCGCGCCTCCGGCAACTGGATCGCCTACACCGGCGGCATGTTCGCGTTCTTCCTCGCCGTGCCGCTATGGTATCTGGCGCGGCGCCAGCGCGCGGTGTTTGCGGTACCATTGGCGGAAGCGGGCAGGGCGGCCGGCGGCGGGCTGATTTCGCTCGCGGCCTATGGCGCCATCATCTGGGCGATGCAGGCAAGCGCGATGGGCGCGGTGTCGGCGTTGCGCGAAACCAGCGTGGTGTTCGCCGCACTGCTCGGAGCTGTGTTCCTCAACGAGCGTCTGACCGGCTTGCGGATCGCCGCCTGTTGCGTCATCGCCGCCTGCGTCGGCTGGCGATCCTGACGCCGGCGCGTCAAATGAAAACGCCCCGGTGCGAGCCGGGGCGTTTTGACGTCTTGCCTCGAGTAAGGTGGCCTAAGAGGCCTCAATCCTTTTTGAGGAAACCGGAAAACTTCTTCTGGAACCGCGACACGCGGCCGCCACGATCGAGCAACTGCTGGGCGCCGCCGATCCAGGCCGGGTGCGATTTGGAGTCGATATCGAGGTTCAGCTTGTCGCCTGCCTTGCCCCAGGTCGAACGCGTCTGGTATTCGGTGCCATCGGTCATTACGACCGTAATCATATGATATTCCGGATGAATTTCGGCTTTCATGGCAGATCCTTCGGCGCGCCGGCGCTGTCTCTAAGATGGCTGTGAGATGGATTTGGGCCGCTCTATAACGCAGCAAGCCCTCCAAAACAAGCCAAGGATCCTCCCCGATTTGCCAGCGGTGGCGGGGGGGCCTATCTGGGGGTGGCAAGGCGATTGGTCCAGATCTCATGACTGCAGTGGAACGGCTTGAAGACCGGCGTGACGAAACGCCGCCACGGCGCGATTCGGTGCCGGCGGAGGCATCCGCCATCGAAGCGCAACTGACGCAGTCGCCGGCCAAGCGCAGCGCGCGGCTTCGTCCGCTGCTGGCGCTGGTGCCTTACGTGGCGCGTTATCGCGGGCGCGCATTTCTGGCTTTGATCGCGCTGACGATCGCCGCCATTACGACCCTGCTGGTGCCGGTCGCGGTCCGGCGCATGATCGACTTCGGATTCAGCCCCGAAGGCATCGCCCTGATCAACAGCTATTTCAGCGTCATGATCGCGGTGGTCGCGGTGCTGGCCGGCGCCAGTGCGGCGCGGTTCTATCTGGTGATGACCATCGGCGAACGCATCGTCGCCGATCTCAGGCGCGATGTATTCGCTCACCTGATGTCGCTGTCGCCTTCATTCTTCGATTCCGCGCGCAGCGGCGAACTGATCTCGCGCCTCACCGCCGACACCACCCAGATCAAATCCGCGGTCGGCGCCTCGGTGTCGATTGCGCTGCGCAACGTGATGCTGTTCGTCGGCGCCACCGCGATGATGGTGATCACCAGCCCGCGGCTTTCGGGCTTCGTGCTGCTGGCTATCCCGGTGATCGTGATTCCGCTGGTGGCATTCGGCCGCTGGGTGCGGCGGTTGTCGCGCAACGCTCAGGATACGCTGGCGGAGGCGACCGCCTATGCTTCCGAACTGGTCGGCGCCATCCGCACCGTGCAGGCCTATACCAGCGAGCGGCTGGCCAATGCGCGCTTCGGCGGCGAAGTCGAACAGGCCTATGAAGCGGCGCGCAGTTCGACCCGCGCGCGCGCGGTTCTCACCGCGATCATCATCTTCATCGTTTTTTCCAGTGTCGTGGCGATCCTCTGGATCGGATCGCACGATGTGCTGACCGGCTCCATCAGCCCGGGCAGGCTCGGGCAGTTCGTCCTGTACGCGGCTTTCGCCGCGGCCGGGCTCGGCCAGCTCAGCGAGGTCTGGGGCGAGGTCTCGGCCGCGTCAGGCGCATCGGAACGGTTGTTCGAAATTCTTCGCGTCAAATCGGCGATATCGGCCCCGGCATCACCGCGCGCTTTGCCGGTGCCGGCGCGCGGCGACGTCAGCTTCGAAAACGTCAGCTTCGCCTATCCGACCCGGCCGGACACGCTGGCGGTCGATGGCGTTTCGCTGGCAGTGCGCGCGGGCGAGAAGGTCGCGATCGTCGGCCCGTCAGGCGCCGGCAAGAGCACGCTGTTTCACCTGCTGCTGCGGTTCTACGATCCCGCTGAAGGCGCAATCTCGTTCGACGGGGTTTCGATCAGAGACGCCGATCCGCGCGAGGTGCGAACGCGCATCGCGCTGGTGCCGCAGGACTCCGTGGTGTTCGCCGCCACCGCGCGCGAGAACATCCGCTTCGGCCGGCCCGACGCCGATGACGCCGAGGTCGAGCGCGCCGCCGACCTCGCCCACGCCACCGAATTCATCCGCCGCATGCCGGATGGATTCGAGGCCCAGCTCGGCGAGCGTGGCGTGACGCTGTCGGGCGGCCAGCGCCAGCGCATCGCCATTGCGCGCGCGATCCTTCGCGATGCGCCTCTGCTGCTGCTCGATGAAGCCACCTCATCGCTCGATGCGGAATCCGAGACGCTGGTGCAAACCGCGCTCGAGGAATTGATGCGTCACCGCACCACGCTGGTGATCGCGCATCGCCTCGCCACCGTCCTGTCCTGCGACCGGATCATGGTGATGGACCAGGGCCGCATCGTCGAACAGGGCACCCACGCCTCGCTGGTCGCCGCCAACGGACTCTACGCGCGGCTGGCGAGACTGCAGTTTGAGGGCGTGTGAACTCCGCTCGTGATGCCTCGCTACGTCCGTCATCACCCGCGAAAGCGGGTGACCCAGTATTCAAGAGACGTCAGCGATTGAACCGTGAAGCCGCGGCGTACTGGATACACCGCTTTCGCGGGGTATGACGATTTGGACGGTGCCGTGAACAGCACTACCGGTTCCACTCCATCTTCAGTACCGGCCGGCCCGAGGTCGGATTCACGTCCTCGCCGGCCTGCGCAAAACCGTTACGTTCGTAGAAGCGGATCGCTCTAATATTGTCGGCGTTGACCAGCAGCGTAATGCGCTCGGGCGACAGGCGTTTTGCCTCGTTGACCAGCATGTTGGCGAGCTCCGAGCCCCAGTAATCGGGAGCGACGACCAGCTGATCGAGATAGCCTGATGCGTCGATGGTGACGAACCCGACCAGTGCGCCCACCTGCTCCGCGACCATGATCGCCGCCTTGGGTACCAGCTCGCTGCGCCAGCGCTCGCGCCACCATGTCACGCGCGCGGCGAAATCGATTCCCGGATAGGCCTGCTGCCAGGTTTGCTGCCACAGCGCGATCGCGGCGTCTTCGTCCTCAGTGCGATAGGGGCGAAGCTGATACCTCGTCCTCACTAGCGTTCCGTCAGCTTCAGCTCGATGCGGCGGTTGCGCTTGTAGGCCTCTTCGGTGGTGGCGGTGTCGAGTGGCTGGAATTCCGCGAACCCGGCCGCGACCAGCCGCTGCGCCGGCACGCCGAGCGAGATCAGGTACTGCACCACCGAGATCGCGCGCGCCGAGGACAGTTCCCAGTTCGACTTGAACACCGGGCTGTTCATGATCGGCCGCACATCGGTATGGCCGTCGACCCGCAGCACCCAGGCGATTTCGCCTGGAATCTGCTTGTCGAGATCAACCAGTGCGGTCGCCAGCTTGTCGAGCTCGGCGCGGCCCTCGGGCAGCAAGAGCGCCTGTCCGGTGTCGAAGAACACCTCCGACTGGAATACGAAGCGGTCGCCGACGATCCGGATGTCCGGACGATTGCCTAGAATGGCGCGTAAGCGTCCGAAGAACTCCGAACGGTAGCGCGACAGTTCCTGCACCCGCTGCGCCAGCGCGACGTTCAGCCGCTGTCCGAGATCGGCAATCCTGCCCTGCGATTCCTTGTCGCGTTTCTCCGAGGCATCGAGCGCCTCTTCGAGCGCCGCAAGCTGGCGGCGCAGCGCGCTGATCTGCTGGGTCAGCACCTCGATCTGCGCCAGCGCGCGCGACGATACTTGTTTTTCGGAATCCAGCGCCTTGTTGAGTTCGGTGGCGCGGCCGGCGGCATCGCCGCCCGCGCCGGCGAGGCCTTCATAGAGGCCCTTGACGCGGTCGCGTTCGGCCTCTGCCGACGCCAGCCCAGCGCGCACCTGCGAGAGCTGGTCGTCGAGATTGAGCCTGCCAAGTTTTTCCAGCGACAACAGATCGTTCAGCTGCGCGATCTTGGCGTTGAGCTGCTCCAGCGCCTTTTCCTTGCCGGTGACCTCCTGCGACAGGAAGAACTGCACCACCAGAAACACCGACAGCAGGAACACGATCGAGAGCACCAGCGTCGACAGCGCGTCGACGAAGCCCGGCCAGTAATTGAAACCGGATTCGTTGCGGCGTGCACGGGCGAGGGCCATTGGCTTCTCTCTTCTTATTGAAAACGCTTAGCTAATTCTTCTCGGGCTGGCGCGCGATGCGCTCGAGCAATTTCTTGATCTCGCGGTTCTGCTCGCCCTGGCCGTCGGCCCATTCGCGGATCATCTGCTGCTCGGTCCGCATATGCGCGACCAGACCCTGAATGGCTTCGGCGAGGTTGGCCAACGCCACGGTGGTGCCACGGCTCGCACCGCCCTCTTCCAGGGTGGCCCGCAACCGCTCGACAGCTGCCTGAAGTTCGCCGCCGCCCGCTGCGCTCTCGCCGGAATATTCGCGCACCGTGGAGGCGAGCCAGTCCTCGAGGTCGGTATAGAACCGGTTCTGCGCCTGGCTCGATTGCAGATCGAGAAAGCCGAGAATCAGCGAACCGGCGAGGCCGAACAGCGACGACGAAAACGAAATGCCCATGCCGCCGAGCGGCGCCGCCAGACCTTCCTTGAGGGTGTCGAACAATGCGCCGGCGTCGCCGCCGACCTTCAGGCCGTCGATCACCTTGCCGACCGAGCCGACGGTTTCGATCAGGCCCCAGAAGGTGCCGAGCAGTCCGAGGAACACCAGCAGGCCGGTCATGTAGCGGGAAATGTCGCGGGCCTCATCGAGCCGCGTGGCGATCGAATCCAGGAGATGCCGCATGGTCTGTTGCGTAATCGTCATCCGGCCGGTGCGCTCGCCGCCGAGGATCGCCGCCATCGGCGCCAGCAGCGTGGGGTGCTGCCGCTCGGCAGCGAGGCCGGGATCGGCGATGCGGAAATTATTGACCCAGGCGACTTCCGGATAGAGCCGGATGACCTGGCGAAACGACAGGATGGTGCCGATCAACAGCACCGCGCCGATCAACGCGTTGAGACCGGGATTGGCGAAGAAAGCGAGGACGATCTGCTTGTAGAGCACGACCATTACGAGCGCGCACAGCACCAGAAACACGACCATCCGCACCAGGAAGATCCGTGGCGAGGACAGTTTGGTCAGTTCGATCTCCATCGCGGAGCGGGAAGAGGGGCCTGAAGGCATTGCCAATGTCATCCGTTGCGAGGAACCGCTTTCGGCCACCAATATGGCACAGCGGTGTCGGGAAAAAAGGCCGGTTGCGGTCTGTCGGGGAAGGAAACATGGAACTTCGGCGTGAAACCGGGCTTAGGACCTGAGCGTATTTCACAAATGTTTGGCGCCTGAAGCTTTTGGCGGGATTTCGCATGGCCGTTTTGTATCTCGAAGCTCTGGCTGGGATCGCACTGTCGCTGTCGGTCCTGATGGGCCTCGCCTGGCTGGTGCAGCAGCGCACCGGCAATTCCGGCTGGGCCGACACCATCCGGACGTTCTCGGTGGGGCTGGTCGGGGCCGGCAGCGCGCTGTGGCCGGTAGCGGGCGCTGCGCGCTATCGCGACTATCAGTCACGCACCAGCACGTTCTTTCCACTGCCACCACAAAAGGGAGTGGTCACATGAGCGTCGTATCCAGAATAATCGGCACCGCCGAACGGGTGCCGCTGCCCGATCTCGTGATCCGTGCCGCGATCCAGCGGCTGTGTTCGCGCACCGCGACGCGGCTTGCCAGCGGCAATGGGGAGAACGATGCCATGTTCGCGCAGGAGATGGCGGCACGCGCCTTCGCCGAACATACCGACGCCGCCAATACCCAGCATTACGAGGTGCCAGCGGCATTCTTTGCTCACGTGCTCGGGCCGAACCGCAAATATTCTTCATGTTATTACAAGGAGCCGGAGTCCACGCTGCAGGAGGCCGAGGAAGAAGCGCTGCGCCAGACCGTGGAGCACGCCGATCTCGCCGACGGGCAATCGATCCTCGAACTTGGCTGCGGCTGGGGCTCGCTGTCGCTGTGGATGGCGCGGCAATTCCCCAATTCCGAGATATCAGCGGTGTCGAATTCGCATTCGCAGCGGATCTACATCGAGGGCGAGGCGGCGTCGCGCGGATTGAAAAATCTTCGTGTGATCACGAAAGATATGAATGCGTTCGCCCCGGAGCGGCAGTGCGACCGCATCGTGTCGGTTGAAATGTTCGAGCACATGATGAACTGGCGCGAATTGATGACGCGGGTGAGGTCATGGCCCGCGCCGGACGGCCGCTTCTTCATGCATATCTTCACGCACCGCTCAGGCGCCTATCTGTTCGATCGCGCCGACAGAGACGACTGGATCGCGCAGCATTTCTTTACCGGCGGCGTGATGCCGAGCCATCATCTGATCCGGCAATATGCCGATTTGTTCGAGGTCGAGAAGGAATGGCGCTGGAGCGGCAGGCATTACCAGCGCACCGCGCTCGACTGGCTCGGCAATTTCGATGCCCATCGCGACGAGATCGAAGCCATTCTTCGTACCGTGAATGGCAACGACACCGCGTTGTGGATGCGGCGCTGGCGCTGGTTCTTCCTCGCCACCGCGGGGCTGTTCGGTTACGCCGACGGCAGCGAATGGGGCGTCAGCCATTATCGGATGAAGGCGGCGTCATAACAGTCGTCATGCCCGCGAAGGCGTGCATCCAGTAGTCCGTGACACTGGAATTTAACATCATCGGTGCGGCGTACCAGATCATCCGCTTTCGCGGATGATGACGGCGAAAATGCCGTCACTTCCCCAGCGGCTTCAGAATCTTCACCAGTTCGGCGTGGACGAACTCATTGCCGCAGATCACGCTGCCGGTCTTGAGCGGGTCGTCGTCGCCCTCAATACCGCTGACGATGCCACCGGCCTCGCGGACGATAATCTGTCCGGCCGCCATGTCCCATGGCGACAGGTTGCGTTCCCAATAGCCGTCGAGGCGGCCCGACGCGACGAAAGCCATATCGAGCGAGGCCGCGCCGAACCGGCGCAGACCCGCCACCCTGGCCTGAATTTCGGTCATCTCGGCGCGCGACAGTTCGAGGTCGCCGCGTCCGATATGCGGCAGCCCGCACGCGATCACGCATTCGCCAAGTTTGCGCCGGCCGGCGACGCGCAGCCGCTGATCGTTGAGGAAGGCGCCCTTGCCGCGCTCGGCGATATAGAGGTCGTCATTGGCGGGATTGTAGATCAGGCCCGCGATGATGGTGCCCTCGCGCTGCAGGCCGATCGAAATCGCGAATTGCGGGATGCCGTGCAGGAAATTCGTGGTGCCGTCGAGCGGATCGACGATCCAGGTGTGGCTCTTGTCGTCGCCTTCGCGGATGCCGCCTTCCTCGCCGATAAAGCCGTAACCCGGCCGCGCCTTGGTGAGGTCGCTATGCAGCATCTCCTCGGCGCGCCTGTCGGCCATGGTGACGAAATTGGCAGGCCCCTTCAGCGAGACCTGAAGATTTTCGACCTCGCCGAGGTCGCGCTTGAGACTGCGGCCGGCGCGGCGCGCGGTCTTGACCATGACGTTGATAAGGGCTGAATGCAGCATGATCTCGGCTCAAGACGACCTGATCGCCAGGTCAGGACAGGGATTAATGGGATGCTTCCCAGTGGGTGCCCTGCCGTTGTGGTGGCGTCAAGGCGGATCATTTGGTGCCGAGCCATTTGCGCGCGGCCGCCTCGACCCTGGCGCGATCCTCAGGGCTTAGATCCGCGAATGCCTCGTCGAGCATGGGGTCGCCCTTGCCGGCGGTTTTCGCGACAATGTGCCATTTGAGGCCCTCGATCTTGTCCATCGGCGCGCCCTGTCCGGTCACCAGCACGCGCGCGAGGCGGTTTTGGGCGATCGGACTGTCTTGTTTGGCGGCCTTGCGCAACAGCGCCACCGCGGCGGCTTCGTTCTTCGGCGTGCCGGTGCCGTTGTAAAGCGCGATGGCATATTCGACCTCGGCGTCGACATTGTCGGCGAGCGAAGCCGCCTGCAGCAGCCGGACCGCCTTTTCAATGTCCTTCTCGACGCCGGTGCCCTCCTTGTAGAAGGTCGCCAGCGCGTATTGCGCTTCCGGATTGCCGGCGTCGGCGGCGACGCGAAACAATTGCGCCGCGCGTTTGAGGTCCTGCGGCAGCGTCTGTCCGTCGAGATAGAGCAGCGCGAGATTGTACGCCGCCTTCGGGTTGCCGAGCTTGGCCGAGGACGCCAGCAATTTCGCGGCTTCCTCGCGGTTGACCGGGCCGCCGCGGCCGCTGAGCCGAAGCATCGCAAGAGCGAACATGGCTTCGCGGTCGCCGCCGTCAGCGGCGCGCTTGTACCAGTCCGCGGCCTTGGCATAGTCGCGCTTGATGCCCATCGCATTGGCGTAGAGCTCGCCGAGCATTGTCATCGCCTTCGGATCGCCGTTGTCCTGCGCGCGCTTGGTCGCGAGATCGAATGCGGTTTTGTACTGGCCGCGCTGATAGGCGCCGTACACCAGATCGACATTGGGATCATCGGGCGCGGGGGCAGGAGTTACGGTCGCCGTCGGAGCCGGAGTTGCCGCGGGCTTCGGCGTCGCGGCAGAAGCTGTCGGCTTCTTGGCTGCCGCGGCTGGTTTTGCTTTCGGTTTCGAAGCGGGATTGCCTGCCGCGGGGGGCGTTTGCGCGCCGGGAGGCGTCAGCGAGATTTGCGCCACAGCACTTGCCGTCAACATCAGACAGCTGACGAGGATTGCTATGGGACGCAGGATCTTCATTTCCTATTCCTGTTCGGCTTTGGCTTTTCCGGACCTTGCGGCATGCGCCTGCCTGATGGTCTGCTCCGCATCCATCAATGCCGCCGCCGCGCCGCGCGGATCGGCCCAGATGAAATCGCCGACCAGAACGAAATCCGCGCCGGCTGCCGCAAATTCGTAGGCCTCCTCGCGCGACTCCGCAAAGCCGACACATGGAGGCTCGAACAGTTCGGCCCACCATTGCAGGCGCTCCGTGATCGCCTCAATCGAAGGCCGCTGCCCCCTCGCATCGGGCTCGCCGAACAGCACGTAATCCGCACCGGCTTCGCCCGCGGCCATCGAATCGTGCCGCGTCGTCAGCGCGCCGACGCCGGCGATGCGGTCAGGCTTCAACGTCGGCAGCGCATCCTCCATGGCTTCGATGCCGGTCAGATGCGCGCCGTCGGCGCCGGCGCGGGCGACCAGTTCGACATGACCATCGAGCAAGAGCGCCGCGCCGCTGTCCTGGATCGCAGGCGCCAGGGCCTTGATGCGCGAGATCATGGTGCGCTGGTCCGTCGGCTTAAGCCGTACCAGTACCGCAGCGACATCGGCTCCGGCGAGCAGGCCCGGAAGGCTTGCCAGCAAAGCCGCAGTATCGTCCACAACGGGCGTCGCGAGATAGAGGCGCGGCACCGGGCGCGGCGGAACAGGTTTAGTGGCCAAATCTATGCCGCCTTCTTCTTTTCCAGATCGGCCTTCCATTCGCCCTTGCTCGCCAGCGAATTCATCCGCGCGCGGTGGGTTAATGCCCGCTGGGCCGCGGCGACGTTCTCGGCCTTGCCCGACCACGCCTTCTGCGGCGCCGCCTGCAGCGCGCGACCGTAGGAGAAGGTGAGACGCCACGGCAGGCCGCCGATCCGGTTCATGGCGTCGAGATGCGCAGTGGCGTCCTCGTCGGACTGCCCACCGGAGAGGAAGGCAATGCCGGGCACCGCCGCGGGGACGCAGCGCTTCAATAGCCGAATGGTTTTCTCCGCGACCTCTTCAACGGAGGATTGCTTGGTGCTTTTCTTGCCGGAGATCGCCATGTTGGGTTTCAGGATCATGCCTTCCAGTGCGACGCGCTGAATCCGCAATTCCTGAAAAGTCTTGTTGAGAACGCGCTGGGTGACCTCATAACAGCGGTCGATGTCATGATCGCCATCCATCAGGACTTCCGGCTCGACGATCGGAACAATCTGCGCGGCCTGGCATAACGCGGCGTAACGCGCGAGCGCGTGGGCATTGACGTGTATCGCGGTCATGGTCGGGACGCCCTGGCCGATATCGATCACCGCGCGCCATTTTGCGAACCGCGCGCCCCGTTCGTAATATTTCTTCAGTCGCTCGGCGAGCCTGTCTAACCCCGTGGTGACCAATTCACCCGGGCAGTTCGACAAAGCCTGCGTGCCCTCATCGACCTTGATGCCGGGGATCGCCCCTGATTGCTCGATGATCTTTATCAGCGGCGTGCCATCCTTGGCATTTTGCCAGATGGTCTCGTCGTAGAGAATGACACCGGAGATGTACTGGGCCATCGCCTCGCTGGAGCGGAACAGCATTTCGCGATAGTCGCGGCGAGACTCCTCGGTCGATGCGACGTTGATGTTGTCGAAGCGCTTCTTGATCGTGCCCGAGGATTCGTCGGCGGCGAGCAGGCCCTTGCCCGGCGCGACCATGGCCAGGGCGACCTTGTTGAGATCGGCGAGATTCATCGATGCCTCCTCCAGAGCAATATCCTTGCAAGTCAAACTAGACGGTTCTCAGGCAATTCCCAAGAAAACCTGCGGGAAAAAACGTGCGCGGGCGCGGGGTAGCTGGCGACGCGCTCAGGAGCAGCTGCCTGTCACGCGACTTTCGGATCGAGTTCGCCCTTGACGTAACGCTTGGCCATCTCGGCGGTGGTCAGCACCTTCTTGATCTTGCTGGCTTGCCCCGCGGTGTTGAATTCCTGCAGCCGCTGTTTGCAGAGCTTGGCCATCGCCTCCATCGCCGGTTTAAGATATTTGCGCGGATCGAATTCTTCCGGATTGTCCTTCAGCACCTTGCGGATCTGTCCGGTCATCGCCATGCGGTTGTCGGTGTCGATGTTGATCTTGCGGACGCCGTTCTTGATGCCGCGCTGGATCTCGGAAACCGGCACGCCCCAGGTCGGCTTCATCTTGCCGCCGTTGGCGTTG
>Ga0097691_1000650_pt1 | contig 28909 bp, 26 predicted proteins | sample NGESurdeep072012_8_FD_72858 | JGI IMG/M metagenome (GOLD analysis project Ga0097691, IMG submission 72858) | Arctic peat soil microbial communities from Barrow, Alaska - NGEE Surface sample 210-1 deep-072012 | ecosystem: Environmental > Terrestrial > Soil > Wetlands > Peat ... | reverse complement strand
TGAAGGTAGGTGACACCGTAACGATGTCTGGCGACGAGTGGACCCGCCGCAAGACTCAGGCGAACCACACGGGGACGCACCTGTTGCATGCGGCGCTGCGGAAGGTGCTCGGGGAGAGCGTTCGGCAGATGGGCTCGCTCGTCGCGCCCGACCGCCTGCGCTTCGACTACGCCGCGTCGCGCCCGACGACCGCGGAGGAGATCCGCGAGATCGAACGCCTCGTGAACGAGGAGGTCCTGCGCGATCGCGAGGTCGGCAAGGCCGTCATGTCCATGGACGACGCGAAGAAGACGGGCGCCATGATGTTCTTCGGCGAGAAGTACGGCGAGCGCGTCCGCGTCGTGGACGTGCCCGGCTTCTCGACGGAGCTGTGCGGCGGCTGCCACGTCGGGCGCACGGGGGAGATCGGCGCCTTCAAGGTCCTCTCGGACAAGGGTCTCGCGGCCGGCGTCCGGCGCATCGAGGCCGCGACGGCGCTAAACGCCGTCGAGAGGCTTCAGAAAGACGAAGAGATTCTGGCGAGGTTGGCGCAGACGGCGAACGTTACGCCGGAAGAGCTGCCTACGAAGCTCCGCGAGACGCTGGATTCTCTTAGAAGGAAAGAGAAGGAGATCGCGGTGCTGAAGCGCGATCTTGCCTCCGGTTTTTCACCTTCTAAGAAGTCTTTCTCTTCCGGCGCCCCGGCAAGCGACATCGATGGGATCGAGGAGATCGCCGGCGTCAAGGTCCTCGCGCGGCGCGTTCCCTCCCTCCCGACGAACGAGCTTCGCAACCTCGCCGACACGTTTCGCAGCAAGCTGAAGTCCGGCGTGGTGCTCCTCGGAACCGAGCTTGAGGGCAAGGTGACGCTGCTCGCGGCCGTCACGTCCGACCTCGTGTCGCGGGTGTCGGCGCACGAGCTCGCGCAGGTGATGGCGCCGGCGGTGGGGGGCAAAGGCGGCGGCAAGCCGGACCTTGCGCAGGCCGGCGGCAAGGACGCGGCGCAGATCGAGCCGGCTCTCGCGCTGGGCGTCGCAAAGGTGCGGGAGAAGCTCTCCGCCTGAGGGGCTGTATCGGGCTGGTCTATAATCTTCGGGCAATGCCGTCTCGCGGGATTGGTTTGGTCCGGGTGTCGGTGGCCGCTTTGCTTGCCGCCTCCGGCGCGCTCCGCGCGGACGTCCATCTCGTGCGGCAGGCGAACGGCTCGGCGCTGATCTTCAACGACAGCGTCGGCAGCGGCTGGCGCGTGAACGGGGGCGTGCCATCGGACGGCTATCTCGTCTCGCGCCGAAACGCACCGACCCCTTACGACACCGCGATCGAGAGCGAGGCCCGGGCGGCCGGCGTCGACCCGGCTCTCGTCAAGAGCGTCATGCTCGTCGAGTCCAACTACAACCCGCGCGCGGTGTCCCGAAAGGGCGCCCGTGGCCTCATGCAGCTCATGCCGGAGACGGCCCGCCGCTTCGGAGTCTCGGACCGTCACGATGCGGGCCAGAGCATCCGGGCCGGCGTCCATTATCTGGCCGCCCTGCTCGAGCAATTCAAGGGCGATGTTTCGCTTGCGCTTGCCGGATACAACGCCGGCGAAGGCGCCGTGGCGCGGCACTCGGGCGTTCCTCCGTATCGTGAGACGCGGGAATACATTCGGCGCGTCCTCGTGGCGCGGCACGGTGAGGGCGCCGCGTCTCCCTCGATCGGAGGCGGATTCCGCGGGACGCCGACCGGCTCCGTCGTGCGCACGGCCTCGGTGCGCGTCTCGAGCCAGAACGGAACCCCCGTGCTCTCGAACACGGCCGTGAATCTTGCTGAGCGACAGGCGCCGGCACTCGGGCGCGTGCGCTGAGGCGGGCGGAGGCGGGATGACGTCGACGCGGGGATCCGAGACGACGAGGGCTTTTCGGCCCGCCCCTTTCTTCGATCACGGGCTCTTCCTTCTCCATCTGAACCGCGGAAAGGAGGAGATGGGGCGCGGGTATCACGAGACCGCGCGGCGCGAGTTCGAGGAAGCGCGGCGGCTCCGTCCGCGCGACCCGGAGGTTCTCCTCGACCTCTCGATCACGTTCTTTCATCTCGGGCATTTCGACGAGGCCGAGACGATGACGCGCGATCTCCTCGCCGAGCACGCCGAGTCGGTGCCGTTGTTGTTCAACCTCGGCCTTATCCTCTTCAAGTCGGGCCGGGACCGGGAGGCGCGCGAGCCGCTCGAGAAGGTGCTCGGATTCGCGCCGGCCCATCGCAAGGCTCATCTCACGCTCGGGCTTCTCGCACAGCGGCGTGGGGCGTGGGACGAGGCACAGCGGCACTTCCGCATTGCGGGCGCCGAATTGAAAGATGGCTCCGAGGGGGACGACTCGGTGGCCCGGACGGCGCGCGCGGCGGCCGCCGAGGTGCGCATGGCCACGGCTACGGTCACCGCCACCCGGCCGACCGCGAACGACACACGGCCGAGTCCCGTAGTGGTCGTAAAGCCCGAGCCACTGGACTCGCTTACGGCGAGCGGGAAGCTCAAGTTCTCCTCGGGTGCGAGACCGCGGCCGTCCGCGGCCGTTCTCGCCGGAATGGACGCCGCGGTCGCCGCCGTGGCCCGGCCCCTCGGGCCTTTCTCTCCCAAGCCGGGCGGGTTTCTCTCGGTGGCCTGCGGCGCGGGTGTGCGCGTGAGGCGCGGCATCGTCGTGGGACGATCCGGGGCGCCCGTCTTCGACGGCTCTCCCTCTCAGGCGCCCGACGGGCTCGACCGGATCCTCATCGGAGCGTCGGGGGACGGCGTCCTCCTCCTCGCGGACGCCGGCCGTGTGCCGTGGCTCAAGGCGCTCGCAGGCGAGGCTCTCTCCGTGCATCCCGAGCGCCTCCTCGCCTTCGAGAGCGCCCTCACGTGCCGCGCGGACGTGACGCCGGACGCGGGCGACCGGACGGCGCCGCCGTTCCTGAAGCTGGCGGGCAGCGGAGCCGTGGCCCTCGCCGTCTCGTCCGAACCCGCCCGCTTCGACGTCGAACGCGGGCAGCCTCTCGCGATCGCCGCGCGCGCGGTCGTCGCATACGGGGGCGAGGTCGTGGCGGAGCTCCTCGAAGTGTCGGATCCGCTCTCCGGCCTCGGAGCGGGCGTGTTGATGCGCTTTACGGGCGCCGGGTTCGTTCTGGCGGACGCGCGCTGAGCCGCCAGCGGCTTAGCGCGCGCCTTTCCCGAGCTCGACTTTCCCGAGCTCCCTCTCCGTCTCGTCGAGAAGAGCGCGGATCATTCCCGGGTCCTCATGCTCGGCGTAGATCCGGATGATGGGCTCGGTGCCCGAGAGGCGGTGCAGGAGCCAGCCGTGGGATCCGAAGATCAGCTTCACGCCGTCCCGGTCGTCGATGCCGGTCACGCGCTGGCCGCATCGCGAGGCCGGTGGACGGGACTTCAGGCCGTCGAGGAACGCGCGGAGCACGGGCATCGGGAGTTGAAGGTCGCGCCGGCCGTAGTGGAGGACGCCGTAGGCGGCGTCCTGCCGGGCGACGATGGCCTCGAGCGTGCCGCCCGAGTGCGCGATGGCCTCGAGGACGAGAAGGGCCGAGAGGATGCCGTCGCGCTCGGGCAGGTGAAACGCGACGCCGAGGCCCCCGGACTCCTCGCCGCCGATCGCGACCTCGCCGGAGATCATCTTCTCCGCGATGTACTTGAAGCCGATCGGCGTGACGTGGAGCCTGACACCGAGGCCCGCGGCGACGCGGTCGAGGAGTAACGACGTCGAGAACGTCTTCGCGATGCCTCCCCGGATCCGGCCGCGGCGCGTGAGGCTTTCGGCGAGGAGGGCGAGCACGCGGTGGGGCGTGACGAAGCGGCCGGATGCGTCCAGCACGCCGAGCCGGTCCCCGTCGCCGTCGCTCGCGAGCACGACGTCGAAACGCCCGCCGGAGAGGGCCTCCCGCGCGGCGGCGAGATTCTCGGGAATAGGCTCGGGATGGACGCCTCCGAAGAGAGGATCGCGGGTCGCGCGCATGGAGACGACGGTCGTGGGATGTCCGGTCCCAACGATCTCCTCGAGGAGCGTCCCTGCGGCTCCGTGAATCGCGTCGAAGAGCACGCGGATCCCCGCCCTGCGGATCGCGTCGAGGTCGACGAGGGCCGAGAGCGCGTCGCGGTACGGGGTGGCGAGGTCCAGCGTTTCGACCGAGCCGCCGGCACGCTCGAGCAGCGGTTGCCCCGCCGCGCGGGCGATGGCGTCGTAGGTCGCGGGCATCGCGCTGCCGCCGAACGATGACTTCACCTTGACGCCGTTCCAGAGCGCCGGATTGTGCGAGGCGGTGATGGCGAGCCCGGCTCTCAGCCCCCGCGTCGCCACGTGCCACGACGCGCACGGCGTCGGGACAGGCCGGTCGGAGAGGAGCACCCGGAATCCGCGCGTGGCGAGGAAGGCCGCGCTGTCGGCCGCGAGCTCGGGAGACAGGAAGCGCGTGTCGAAGACCAGAGGGAGCGTCCAGGGGTCGCCCGGCTCGGTGTTCTCGTCGTCGGTCGTCCAGACGCCCGCCGCCGTCACGACGTTTCGGACGCTGTCGAAGGTGAGCTCTCGGGCGATGCGGCCTCGCCAGCCGTCGGTTCCGAAGACAATGGGAGGCGCCAGCATGAGAGGGCTGATTCTCGGGGAGAGCGCGGTGCCTGTCCAGCGCGGGCCGTGCTTCGACGCTGCCGCGCGCGGGTCTAGAATCCCGTCCTAAGTGTTCGTCAACGTCCCCAACGCGCTCACGCTGTTCCGCATTTTTCTTGTTCCGTTTCTCGTCGTCCTTCTCCTGACGAAGCTCCCGGCCCGCGAATACATCGCGCTCGCCATCTTCCTCCTGGCCGCCCTGACCGACTGGCTGGACGGCTACTGGGCACGGCGCTTCAAGAAGGTCACGACGATGGGAACGCTCCTGGACCCCATCGCGGACAAGCTCCTCGTCTCGGCGGCGCTCATCTCGCTCGTCGACCTTCAGGAGGCGGATGCCTGGGCCGTGTGCATCATCATCGGGCGGGAGTTCGCGGTGTCGGGTCTGCGCACGATCGCCTCGAGCCGCGGCATCACGATCGCCGCCTCGAAGCTCGGCAAGTGGAAGATGGCGACGCAGATCGTCGGGATCTCGCTCATGATCCTCGGCGGGAAGCTCGATGACATCGGGCTCTGGCGCAAGACGGGACGCGCGGCTCTCTACGTGATGACGGCGATGGCGCTCATCTCGGGAATCGACTATTTCCGCAGGTTCCTGAAACCTCTGCTCGCGCGCGAGTACGAGGAGAAGGCACTCCAGCGCTCTGGAGCGTCCGCGAAGACTCAGCCCGCGGAGCCGGAGGCGCGCCTTCGAAAGACCGCCTTGTAGATCGGCCGGCCCGTCTTCAGGAACTTCAGCTCATAGCTCGTTCCCGTCGACCAGTCACCCGCCTCATCCGGAGTGAGCTTCTCGAGGAGAGGCTCGTTCGAGAGAACGTCGTCGATCACCCCGAAATACTCCTCGTGATCCGAGGCGACGCGGAGGAGAGACGCTGGGGCGAGGGCCCGCGCGGCGGCTTCGGCCCAGGCGGGGTCCACGAGGCGGCGCTTGTGGTGTCGCTTCTTCGGCCAGGGATCCGGGAAGTAGACGTGCAGGCCCGCGAGGCAGCCGAGAGGAAGGCGCCTCTCTACGAACGCCTTTCCGTCGATCCGTTCGATGCGGAGGTTGAGAAGGCCCGCGCGCTCGGCTTTGAGGCGCACGATCTGGGCGTACTCGGGCTCGATCTCGAGACCGAACCAGTTCCGGTCCCGGTGCGCGGCCGCGGCGGCGAGGAGAAAACGGCCCTTGCCGACGCCGATCTCCATCTCGACCGGGGCGACGCGCCCGAACACCGCGGAGAAATCGACGGCGCCCGCGTCCTCCGTCTCGCCCGGCAGGAAGATCTTCGGCGGAGGAATCCGCCCCAGATTGCGGGGACCTTCGCCACGGGGCGGGCGTTGCGGCGGCTCGACTCCCGCGCGGCGCAGCGCCCGCCGGACGGACGGCCTAGACAAGGATCGCCCTCGGGATCGCGACGACGTGTGCGCGCCTGCCCTCGTTCAGGAAAACGATCCTGGGCAATGCGTCCCTCAGAACCTCGAGACGACCGACCGCGTGAACGTGTCCGTGGTCGCGGTTCCGCCGACGTCGCGTGTCCGGGCCGTCCCTTCCTCGAGAGCCGCGAAGAGGGCTTTCTCGACGCGCGCCGCGCACGCCTCGTCCTTGAGGTGGCGGAGCATCATCACGGCCGAGAGGAGGAGCGCGGTGGGGTTCGCGATCCCCTTGCCGGCGATGTCGGGGGCCGATCCGTGCACCGACTCGAAGACGGCGCACGTCTCGCCCAGATTCGCGCCGGGCGTCACGCCGAGGCCGCCCACGAGGCCGGAGGCGAGGTCGCTGACGATGTCGCCGTAGAGGTTGTCGAGGAGAAGAATGTCGAACTGCGCCGGGTTCATGACGAGCTTCATGCAGGCGGCGTCCACGATGACGTCGTTCACCTCGATGTCCGGGTAGCCGGCCGCGATGTTTCGGCAGGAGTCGAGGAAGAGCCCGTCCGAGAGCTTCATGATGTTCGCCTTGTGCACGATCGTCACCTTCCGGCGCCCGTGCGCGCGGGCGAACTCGAACGCGAAGCGCGCGATGCGGCTGGACGCCTTCTCGGTGATGATCTTGATGGACTCCACGACTCCCGGCACGACGACGTGCTCGATGCCCGAGTAGAGGCTCTCGGTGTTCTCGCGCACGACGATGAGGTCGAGGTCGCCGTAGCGCGCAGGGACGCCGGGCACGTTCTTCACGGGCCGAAGGTTCGCGTAAAGGTCGAGCGTCTGGCGGAGCGTGACGTTCACGCTCTTGAAGCCCTTGCCGATCGGGGTCCCGATGGGGCCCTTCAGGCAGACCCTGGTGCGCTGGATGGAGGCGAGCGTCGCCGGAGGGAGCGGCATCCCGGCGAGCTTGATGCTCTCCTCCCCGGCGTCATGGCGCTCCCAGGCGAGGTTGGCACCGGCCGCATCGAGGATGGACGTCACGGACGCGGTGATTTCGGGACCGATACCGTCGCCGGGGAGAAGGGTCACGGTGCGGGGGGATGGGGTCACGTTCTTCAGGCCTTTCGTGTGTCGGCCGGCGCCGCGGAATGGGCCGGGACGCGGAGGATGCGGATGCGTTCGATCGCGCGAGGCGACGCGCGTTCCACGAGAAACTCGACATCGCCTTCCCGGGTCTTGGCTCCGGCTCGCGGGATGCGCCCGAACTTGCGGAGTAGAAAACCGGCGACGGTCTCGTCGTCCGGATCGTCGAACGAGGCTCCGAGGTCCCGCTCGAGCGAGGCCAGAGGATACGCTCCTTCCACGAGCAGCGACGTCCCGTCGCGCTCGGGCCGTTTGGCGGGCTCGTCGTGTTCGTCGAAAATGTCGCCGACGATCTGCTCGATGAGATCTTCCAGCGTCACGAGGCCGGCCACGGCGCCGCTCTCGTCGACGACGACGGCCATGTGAGAGCGCCGGCGCCGCATCTCGCGGAAGAGATCCTCGGAGCGCTTGAGCTCGGGGACGAAGATCGCCGGGCGAAGGTAGCGGACCAGATCGAACGCCTTTTCCTCCGAGTCCGAGACGTCGAACAGGTCCTTGACGTGCAGGATCCCGATGATGTCGTCGGAGTTCTGGCGGTACACGGGATAGCGGCTGTACCGGTGCTCGCGGCACGCGGCCTCGACCTCCGCGAAGGTCGCGGCGACGGGCAGGAGGACGATCCGCGCGCGGGGCACCATCGCTTCCTTGACCGGCGTCTGCCCGAAGGCGAGGACGGCGTGCAGAAGCTCGCTCTCCTCGCGCTTGATGCCGCCCTGTTCGCGCGAGAGGTCGATGACGCTCTTGACGTCGTCCCCCGTGACGTCCGCCGGCGCATCGGCCCCGAACGGGCCCAGGATCCATCGCGCGACGGCCGAGAGGAGGCGCGTCACGGGCGCGAGCAGGCGCACGAAGAGCTCAATCGGGCCGACGAAGAGGAGTGCCACCTGCTCGGGGCGCCGCGCCGCGATCGTCTTGGGGGTCACCTCCGCGACGACGAGAAGAAGCACGGACGTCAGGACCGTCGCGACGAGGACGCCCCACTTCTCGCCGAAGGCGGCGATGGCGAGGCCGGCGCCGAGCGAGCCCGCGGCCGCGTTCGAGAGCGTGTTGCCGACGAGAAGCGTTCCGATCGTGCGCGGCAGATCGTCCCGCAGTCGCTCGAGCCGCTTGGCTTTCCTCTCGCCTGAATTCCGGAGCCGGAAAACGGCCGCCTCGGAGAGGGACGTGATCGCCGTCTCGGCCGAAGAGAAAAACGCGGACGCCGCCGCGCAGAGGAAGTAGAGGACGATGAGAATCGGAAAGGTCATCGGGTTGGGAGTATCCGCGCCTCGCGGCGCAGCGCGGCGGCCGCGTTCCGGGCGAGCCCCCGGGGCGTGGCGCGCCAGACGGCGGAACCGAAGAAACGCCCGCGAAAGGCTTCTTCCGAGAGCGCGAGGATCTCGCCGGGGTCGACGGAGGCAGCCGGGCCGGAGGGTCCCGTGCCCCGTGCCTTGTTGAAGGGACAGACGTCCTGGCAGTCGTCGCAGCCGAAAAGGCGACCGCTGAGGGCGGCCTCCTCTGCCGCCGTGAAAGGCGTCCGCTTCTCGATCGTGAGATAGGAAAGGCATTTCCGCGCGTCGAGAACGCGCGGTGCGACGAAGGCCCGCGTCGGGCAGGCGTCGAGGCACGCCGTGCACGAACCGCAACGGTAGGCTCCCGGGTCGGCCGGCGCCGCGGTCGGGGCGAGCACGACGTCGGTCAGGATCTCGCCGAGGACGACGTGTGAGCCGAGACCCGGAACGATCAGAAGTCCGTTCTTCCCGATGAACCCGAGGCCGGCGCGGGCGGCGAGCTCACGTTCGAGAAGCGGCGCCGTGTCGACGCACACGCGCCAATTCGAGCCCCGGGGCGCGAGGGGCCTGAGGTCTTCGATGACCGCCTTCAGGTGCCGGCGGACGACGAGGTGATAGTCCTCTCCGCGGGCGTACTGCGCCACGTTTCCGGGGCCGCGGCCGGGGATCGCACGGGCGACGGCGAGGACCGATCGCGTGAACGGAAGGATCGCGTCGAAACGCATGCGGGCCGCGGCATCACGCTCGAGATACGCCATTTCCCCGTGGAACCCCTGCTCGAGCCACGCGCGGTAGCGCTCGAAAGAGACCGGGCGGGACGCCGCGAGGACTCCGGCGGCCACGAACCCACGCGCACGCGCCGCCTCGACCGCGGCCCGGGAAAGGCCGGCGGGATCGTCCGGGAGCGGGGGAGGAGGCCGGCGCGGAACGCGCGAGGCGGCAGGCCGCATGACACTCCAGTCTAGCAACCCATTTCGTATCATCCTCACGCCCGATGCCTCCACGCGCACACACCCATCCATACGCACTCGCCTTCTTCCTGCTTCTCGTGCTGGGGACGGGCGCTCTTTGTTTCGTCATCCTCCGGCCTTTCCTGAAGGGGATCGCCTGGGGCGCGATCCTCGCGGTCGCCCTCTGGCCGCTTTGGCGGCGCCTGAAGGCGCGCGTCCCCCGGCGCACGACGCTCGCTGCAGCCGCCTTCTCGGTCTCGGCGGGACTCGTCGTCCTCCTGCCGGCCGTCCTCCTCGGAAAGGCGATTGTGAATCAGGCGTCGGCGGCGGTGACGAGCATCGAAGGAAAACTCCGCGCCCGGGAGCTGCGGTCGCTCGGGGATGTGCTGGCGGTGCCGGGTGTCGGGAGAGCGATCGCGTGGGTCCAGGAGCGAACCGGGCTCTCGGCCGACGAGCTCCAGGCGAAAGGCGCCGACTTCGCGACGCGCGCGTCGGCGGCGCTCGCGGCCCAGGGCGGTAACGTCGCGCTCTCGTTTCTCGACGCGATCCTGACGTTCGTCCTCACCTTGTTCCTGCTCTTCTTCCTGCTCGTCGATGGCGAGAGCATGGCCGAGGCCGTCAGCGACCTCATCCCGATCGACGACGCTGACCGCCGCAAGATCATCCAGTCGCTCGGCGGGATGATGGAGTCCATCTTCAAGGGGTCCCTCGTGTGCGCGGTGGTTCAGGGCGCGTGCGGCGGGTTCTCCTGGCTCGTCGCGGGCCTCCCGTCGGCGATTCTCGCGGGCGTCGCGATGGGGATCCTCTCCCTGCTTCCCATCGGCGGCACGGCGATCGTCTGGCTGCCGGGGCTCGTCGCGCTCTTCGTCCAGGGGCGGACCGGGATGGCGATCTTCTTCCTCCTCTGGAACGTGCTCGTGACGTCCACGCTGGCCGACAATGTGCTGAAGCCGCTCCTCATCGGCAGCAAGGACACGGAGCTGTCGACTCTGATGGTGTTTCTGGGGGTTTTCGGCGGCATCCCGGCCTTCGGGCTCCTGGGCGTCTTCATCGGCCCGATGGCGCTCGCCATGGGGGTGATGCTCGTCCGCGTGCTGCGCGCGCTCGCGCGTGAGGCGCGGGTCAGCGGATCAGCTTGACGATCAGCAGCTGAAGGACGGCCCCCGTGACTCCGAGCACGAGCGCGAGAATCACCCAGGGGATCAGGTGGTCGTAGCGGGCCGCCGCGGTCCTGATTTTCTGCATGAGACTCCTCATCTTCGATCCCGCTTAATATAGGCGACGGATGAGCGGCAAGCCTGAGGACGCGGCGAAACGCGACGTCGCGGCCCTCGCCGCCGAGCTCGCAGGTCAAATTGCGTCGCTTTCGGCGTTCGCGGGCTCGGGTCTCGCGTCACAGGGATTCGCGGGGGCGCGCCCCGGTTCCACGGCCGGGGCTCCCGCGTTCACGGGTCCGCGGACGATGCTGGAAAACGCCGCGCGCTTCGTGTCGCCCGTGCTCCCCGCCGGGGCCGCGCTGCGCCCCGTCAAGGCCGCCCTCCTGCGCGTCCTCCGGATCGTCACGCGGGACCAGACGACGTTCAATTCCGCGCTCCTCGAGGCCTTGCGCGGGGCGCTGCTCGAGACGGAGGCGAGCCTCAACGGCTTCGCCTCGGTGTCCGCGGAGGCGAGGGAGGCCGCGCGGCACGCGGAGGCCGCGACGGTCGCGGCGCGGGAGCGCCTGGAGCGGGTGGTCACCGACCTCTCGGATCTCTCGGTGAGGGTCGGAAGGGAAGCCGCGGCCCGCGAGAGCGCGGGCCGGGACCTCGGCGCGAGCCAGCGCCGGCTGGATGCCCTCGAAAAGGACCGCGATGCGCGCTTCGAGGCGCTGGCCCGCGAACGAGAACAGGAAGCCGCGGGGCGGAAATCCCTCGTCGACCGGCTCGACGCCACGGCGGAAAATCTGCGCAACCTCAAACTCGAATGGTCTTCCCTTCGAAGCAATTTACAGAACCTTTCTGAAGGACGGGCGCCGGTCGGAGCGGCCGTGCGGACCGAACCCTCCTCCGGCGTCCGGCCCGACGACCCCTTGCGCGCGGGCCTCTACGTCGACTTCGAGGAGCACTTCCGCGGCAGTGAGGCCGACATCCGCGCGCGCCAGGCGAAGGACGCGGCGCGGTTCCGGGGCGCGACGCGGCCCGTGGCCGACCTCGGCTGCGGCCGGGGGGAATTTCTCGAAGCGCTGAAGGCGGAAGGCGTGACGGGAATCGGCTGCGACGCGAATCCCGTCATGGCGGCGCGCGCGGCCGAGAAGGGTCTCGCGGTCGACGCCGCGGACCTTTTCTCGTGGCTCGGCGCGCGCCCGGACGAATCGCTCTCGGGCATCACGGCGTTCCAGGTCGTCGAGCACCTCGCTCCGGTCTTGCTCTTCGACCTCGTGGAACTGTCCGTCCGGAAGCTCGCTCGGGGAGGCCGTGTCCTCTTCGAAACCGTGAACCCGGAGTCCGTCTACGCGATGCGATGGTTCTGGATGGACCTCACGCACGTGCGGCCCGTGCCGGCGCCCTCGCTCGCGCAGCTTCTCCGGGCGTCGGGCCTCAAGGACGTCGCGGTGGACTTCCGCTCGCCCGTGCCGGACGCGGAAGCCCTGCCCGCGGGCCTTGCGGAGGACCCCCGCTTCGCGCCGCTCGCGCGCCTGCTTTTCGCGCCGCAGGACTACGCCGTCACGGGCGTGAAATAAGGGGAAGCGGGAGACCGATGGCGCGCGTCCTCGTCTGCACCGCGCAGGTGCCGTTCGCCTCGGGCGGCGCCGAGCGTCACGCCGAGGGTCTCGTGCGCGAGATCGTCGCGTTCGGACACGAGGCCGAGCTCGTGCGCCTCCCGTTCAAGTGGTACCCGCGCGCGGAAATCCTGACCTCGGCGCTCGCGTGGAGGCTCCTGGACCTCTCGGAGGCCGACGGGAAACGTGTCGATCTCGTGATTCCGATGAAGTTCCCGTCCTACCTCGTGAGGCACGAGAACAAGGTCGTGTGGCTGATCCACCAGTTCCGTCAGGCTTACGACCGGTTCGGAACGGCAGAGAGCGACTTCACCGCTTCTCCCGAGGACACGCGCTGGCGCGAGCTCATCGCCGAGTCGGATCGCACGGGCCTCACGGAAGCGCGGAAGATCTTCACGAACGCGCGGAACACCGCGGACCGCCTGGCGCGGTTCAACGGGATCGAGGCCGAGGCGCTCTACCATCCGCCGCCGCTCGCGGGCCGTTATCGCACGGAGGCGCCGCAGGGCTTCGCGCTCGCCGCGGGCCGCCTCGACGCGTGGAAGCGGATGGACCTCGCGATCGGCGCCGCGGCGGCGGGGAAGTTCCGGCTCGTGATCGCGGGCGACGGCGCCGACCGGGCGAGACTCGAAGCGTTGGCAAGAAAGAGCGGCGCCGACGTGCGTTTTGCGGGCCGCGTGTCCGACGACGAGCTTCTCGGCCTCTACGCAACGTGCGGCGCGGTGATCTTCCCGCCCGCCGACGAGGATTACGGCTACATCGCGCTCGAAGCGTTTCTGTCGAAGAAGCCCGTGGTGACGTGCACGGATTCGGGTGGGCCGCTGGAGTTCGTCATCGACGGGGAGAACGGCCGCGTCGTCGCGCCGGACGCGGCCGCACTCGCCGAGGCGACGGGTGCGCTTCTTGCCGACCCGGAGAGGTCGAGGGAATTCGGAGAAAGAGGCTTTGAAAGGGTCAGAGAGATACGCTGGGAGAATGCCGTGCGGGCCCTGCTCGAGGCGGGCGGCATCCGGTGACGGCCCAGGGCCCGAAGCGGCCGCTCTCGATCGGCTTCATCGGTCCCCTTCCGCCCACGCGGTCAGGCATTGCGGATTACGACGCGGAGATTCTCTCTTCCCTTTCAAAGAATCTTTCTTTCTCTTTTCTTTCCTATGAACCATCAGCTGCCTCCGAAGCCCTGAACGCCCGGCACGACGTCCTCCTCTTCCAGATCGGAAACGACCCGCTGCACGCGCCGTCCGTCGAGGCGCTCTTCGACACCCGGAGGCAAACGCCCGCCGTCGTCGTACTTCACGACTTCGTGCTCCACCATCTTTTTGCCGCGGCGTATCTCGACCGGGGGCGCGAGGACGACTACGCGAAGGAGCTCGAGCGCTCGCACGGCGCCCGGGGACGCGCCTTCGCGGAGCGCAGCCGCCGCGGCGCGCGCAATCCGCTGTGGGACCTCGACCCGTGGGCGTTTCCGATGTCGGCGGGCGTGATCCGTGCGGCGAACGCGGTCGTCGCCCACTCGGCGCTCGTGAAGGGCGCGGTTCTCGACGAGAGCCCGGAGACGCGCGCCGTCCTCCTCCCGCATCACGTCGTCCCGGCCCCGCGCACGGAGCGCGCCGCTGCGCGCCGCGCGCTCGGCTTGCCGCCCGATCGTCCGGTCGCCGTTACGCTCGGCGTCGTGACGCCGGCCAAGCGTGTCGGCCAGATTCTCGAGGCCCTCGCCGCGCTGCCTCCCGCCAGGCGTCCATTCCTCTTCGTGGGCGGCGCCGTGGCCGACGACGACCCGCTCCACCTCTTCGTGGAGGCGCACGGCCTCGCGGGCGACGTCGCGTTCGGCGGCTACCTGAGCGATGCCGATTTCTGGCGCGCCGCTTCCGCCGCGGACTTCGGCGTGAACCTTCGCCATCCGACCATGGGGGAGACGTCGGGCGCCGTCTGCCGTCTCGCGGGCAGCGGTCTTCCTCTGATCGTCTCGGACACGGGATGGTTCCGGGAGTTGCCCGACTCGTTTGCCGCGAAGGTTCCCGTGGGCGGAGACGAAGTCGCCCGGCTGGCCGAAGAAATGGCCCGGCTCGCCTTCGAGCCGGACGTCGCGAGGCTCCGCGCGCGCGCGGCTTCGGAGTGGGGAGAGGAGCGGCGTCCCGACCGGGTCGCGCTCTCCTATCGGGACATGCTGGAGAGCGTCGCGGGAGAACGTGTGAGGCAGCCGGGAAGACACGCGGCGGCGGCCCGGCCCTCGTCGCGGCTCTCGGTTGGGTTCATCGGTCCCTTCCCTCCGGTGCGTTCCGGGATCGCCGATTACGACGCGGAGCTGTTTCCGGCTCTCGCGGCCCTCGTGGACGCGAGGGCCTGGCAGCCCGAAAAGGCCCGCGAGGCCCTGACGGCGGGTCACGACGTCCTGCTCTTCGAGATCGGGAACGATCCCCTTCACGTGCCCTCCCTCGAAGCCCTCTTCGATCCCGGCCGGCGCACTCCGGCCGTCGTGGTCCTCCATGAATTCGTGCTTCACCACCTCTTCGCGGCGGGCTATCTCACGCGCGGGCGCGAGGAGGATTACGAGCGGGAGCTCGAGCGGGCGCACGGCGCGCGCGGGAAGGCATTCGCGGCTTCCCGGCGGCGCGAACCGCTCGTCCCCGTCTGGGACCTCGACCCGTGGGCGTTTCCGATGTCAGCCGGGGTGATTCGCGCCGCGGAGGCGGTCATCGCGCACTCCGCGCTCGTGACGGGCGCGGTCCTGGACGCGTGTCCGGGCACCCGCGTCGTGACGATCCCGCAGCACGTCGCGCTCACGCCCCGCTCGTCGCCCGCCCAAGCGCGCGCGGCCCTGGGCCTGCCCCTCCACCGGCCCGTTGCCATCACGCTCGGCATCGTCGGGCCGGCGAAGCGCATCGGGAGAATTCTCGAGGCCCTCGCGGCTCTGCCGCCCGGGCGCCGGCCCTTCCTTTTCGTGGGCGGCGCCGTCGCCGAGGACGATCCCCTCCGGAGCTTCGTGAAGGAGAACGGCCTCGCGGCGGACGTGAAGTTCGGAGGCTATCTCTCCGAGGAGGAGATCTTCCAGGCGGCGTCCGCGGCGACGTTCGCCGTGAACCTCCGATTCCCGACGCTCGGCGAGACGTCGCATGCCGTCTGCCGGCTCGCGGGCTACGGACTTCCGCTCATCGTCTCGGACACGGGCTGGTTCCGCGAGCTGCCGGATGCGTTCACGGACAAGATTCCCATCGGAGGTGACGAGGTCGCGCTTCTCGCGCGGGCGATGGAGCGCCGTTCGTTCGAGGAAGACCTCGCGCTCGACCGCGGGGCCGCGGCGGCCGCCTGGGCCGTCCCCCTCCGGCCGGAACGCATCGCGGAAGCCACCCGGGACGTGCTGGAGGAGGCCGCGGCAGGCTGGTCACGGCCCCGCGGCGTCTCCGGGCGCGTCTCGGAAGCGCTCACGCGCCTCGGCGTCGCGCGGCCGGGCCCTCACGGCGCGACGAGCCGCGTGCCCGACGGCATCCTCGTCGCGGAGGTTGCGGCCCGCGCGGCAGGCGTCTTGCCGAAGTACGGCGAGTCATCCTAGAACGGGAAGAGCGAGTCGATCTTGATTCCCGCCTGATCATCTTCGAAGCGACGCGCCGCCTGAAAAGCGCCTCGGGGCCTCCCGCGACAGAAAGCCCCGCCGCTGAAGCTCACCCGGGAGGTCGTCCGGGTTCGCCACGACGAAACCGTCGATGCCGAGGTTCCGGGCCGCCGCGATGAGCTCCGGCCGGTCGTCGGCGTACAGCGCGTCTGCTGCCCGGGCGCCGGCGCGCGCGAGGGCAGCCCGAAAGTGCGCGGCCTCCGGCTTCGCGGCTCCAATCTCGAACGAGAGAGCCCGCAGGGGGACGAGGCCGGGAAGCTCCGGTAGGACGGCGAGAACGCCTTCCCAGTGAAGGGAATTCGTGTTCGAGATGAGGACCGGCGTGACGTCTTGCGCGAGGTGGCTGAGAGCGGCGAGGGCGGCAGGGACCGGCGTAAAGATGTCGCGCCACGCCGGGATCCAGATGGCGTCGGGGAGGCGACGCAGGCCGGCGCCGCGCTCGACGGCGCGAAAAAAGGCGTCGGCCGTCAGGCGCCCGAGATCGAGCTCCGCCTCGAGCGGCCCGAAGAGGTGCGGGCGCAGGGCTTCCGCGGGGAGGCCGGTCGCCGTCGCGAGCCGGCGGAGGGTGACTCCGTGGTCGAAGCGGACGAGGACGTTTCCGAGGTCGACGAGGAGCGTGCGCAGAAGTCCCGCCTCTTCAGGGGTGGGCGAGCTGGCCGGTCAGAAGGTAGGGGTCGCCCGTGCGGAGATCCGTCACGGTCGCATAGCAGAGAGCGCGCGCCCCGTTCGAGACGTTCACGAAGACGCTCAGCCGCCAGGGGCCGCCGGCCGGCGGAGACGCCGAGGCGGCCGGCCCGCGGAGAAGGCAGGTCCCGAAGAGGATCGCCGCGAGAAGTGACGAGGGCTTCATCGATTCCTCCGTTCCCCTCGATTGTCGCAAGGAGGAGGGCGGAAAAGAAAAACGCCCCGGCTCGCCGGGGCGTTTCGAGACGGTTCGAAGGAACCGCTTACCTTGTGGCGGGGACGGAGGTTGTCGTGGTTCCGGACGTCGTGGTGGTCGTGGAGGCCGTGGTCGCCGTGGCGGCGCCGGGGAAGGTGCTCGTCGTGCTCGTGGTCGTCGTCTTGGTGGTTTCCTCGACGACCTTAGGGGCCTCCACCCTGACTTCGGGCTTCTTCTCCTCGGGCTTGTTGCAGGCCACGAGGGAGGTGGCGATGGCGACGAGGGCGAGGGCGGACGTGAACTTCTTCATTTCGGGGTACTCCTTGCTGTTTGATCGATCAGGTCGTTGGCGGCCTGTCTGAGAGGGAAAACTTCGGGACTCGAGGGACGTCTTTCGGGAACACAATAACCATATAGACGGACGGGACCGCCTCGAGCTTCCCCAAGAGCATACGGGGATTCGGCCTTCTGTCAAGCCCATGAATGAGTTGGCCCCGCGCGGCAGCTCCGGCCGGCCTGATAGACTCCGCAGCCCGGGCGATGTTCGAATCCCTCTCAAATCGACTCCAGCGCGTCTTCAAGGAGCTTCGCGGCGAGGGCCACCTCACCGAGTTCCACGTGGATGAGGCGCTCAAGGAGATCCGGACGGCGCTCCTTGAAGCCGACGTCAACCTCCAGGTTGTCAAGGACTTCACGGCCCGCGTGAGGGAGAGGGCCGTCGGTCAGGAGGTCCTGACCTCGTTTTCGCCGACGCAGCAGGTCATCAAGATCGTCCGGGACGAGCTCACGCGCGTCCTCGGGGGCGAACAGGCCCCGCTCTCCCTCAAGAGGCGTCCGTCCGTGATCCTGCTCGTGGGTCTTCAGGGCTCGGGCAAGACGACGACGGCCGCGAAGCTGGCTCTCTATCTGAAGACCTCGTTTCGCAAGCAGGTGCTCCTCGTGCCCGCGGACGTCCACCGGCCCGCCGCGACGGAGCAGCTTCGCACGCTCGCGAAGGAGAACGGCCTCATGGCGTTCGACCCGAAAGGCGAGCCGGACGCCGTCAAGCGCACGAAGTCTGCGGTGAAGGACGCGAAACTCCTCGGCTACGACGTCGCGATCGTCGACACGGCGGGGCGCCTTCACATCGACGACGTGCTGATGGACGAGGTGGCCCGGATCCGCGAGGCGTCCGAGCCCGACGAGATCCTCTTCGTGGCCGACGCGATGACCGGCCAGGACGCCGTGCGCTCGGCGGAGGCCTTTGCCGCGAAGCTGCCGCTCACGGGCGTCATCCTCACGAAGACGGACGGCGACGCCAGGGGAGGCGCCGCGCTTTCGATCGCGACGGTCTTGGGCAAGCCGCTGAAGTTCGTGGGCACGGGTGAAAGGGTGAGTGAGCTGGACCTTTTCCATCCCGATCGCGCGGCCTCGCGCCTTCTGGGCCTTGGCGACGTCCTCACGCTCATCGAGAAGGTCTCGGCCGAGACCGACGAGGCCGCCGCCCTCCGCGCCGCCGAGAAGCTGCGCAAGAACACGTTCACGCTGACCGACCTCCGCGAGCAGATGGCGCAGCTCAAGAAGATGGGTCCTTTGGGCGGGCTTCTCGGGCACCTGCCGAAGGTGGGCCCCCTGAAGGGGCTCGCGAACCTCGAGATTCCGGAGAACGCGACGAAGAGCCTCGAGGCGATGATCGATTCGATGACGCCGGCGGAGCGCGAGGATCCGAAGCTCCTCGACGGAGGCCGCAAGAAGCGCATCGCGAGGGGCTCGGGCACGTCCGTGCCCGAGGTGAACCAGCTCCTCAAGCAATATCTGTCGATGAAGAAGATGATGAAGGGGGCCGCGCGCATGCGCGGCTGACCTCGTCTCCGAGGAAAACGGAAGGAATCGCCATGCTCAAGATCCGTCTGCGCCGCGTCGGCGGCACCAACGCTCCTGCCTATCGCATCGTCGTCTCCGACGGGCGCCGCACTCCCACCGCGAAGATCGTCGAGGAGCTCGGTCACTTCGACCCCACGAAGAACCCGCCGATCGTCGACTTCGACCGCGACAAGGCGAAGGCCTGGATCGCGAAGGGCGCGACCGCGTCCGAGACGGTCAAGCGCCTGATCGCCCAGAAGGCCTGAGCGCCCCCGAAAGAGGCGGGACGACTCCGATGGCGCCCGCGCCTGACGACCGGATCGTCATCGGCCGCGTCGTGAGGCCTCACGGCCTTCTCGGGGAGGTCTCCGTCGAAATCCTCACGGACTTTCCCGAGCGCTTCAAAGAAGGGCTCGCCGTCCGGCTGTCCGGGCCCGGCGGCGAAACGCGTGACGCCCGGATCGCGAGCGTGCGTCCGCACGGCGGCCGGGCCCTCGTGAAGTTCGAGGGAATCGCGGATCCCGAAGGCGCGGAATCGCTTCGCAACTTCGATCTGTCCGTCGCCCGGGATGAGGTCGCGGCCCGCCCGGAAGGCTTCGTCTTCCATTGGGAAGTCGAGGGCTGCGAAGCCCTCGATCGCGCGGGCCGTCCGCTCGGCGTCGTGACCGAGCTCGCCGATGTCGGCGGCCGCTTCCTGCTCGTCGTCGCGACGCCGGGCGGAGCCCGGGACGTGCCCTTCGCGCGGCCGATCGTCGTGTCGGTCGACGTTGCGAAGAAGCGCATCGTTCTCGACCCGCCGCCGGGCCTCCTGGACTAGGCTGGGCGCCTTGCGTTTCGACGTCGTCACGCTGTTCCCCGGCTATTTCGCCTCGCCGCTCGGGGAGTCTCTTGTCGGGCGCGCGGTCGAGTCGGGAATACTCGAGGTGCATCTCGTCGACCTGCGGGATTTCTCGGACGATCCGCACCGCAAGGTGGACGACGAGCCGTACGGGGGAGGGCCCGGCATGGTGCTAACCGCGCCGCCGGTCTTCGCCGCCGTCGAGGCTCTGCGCAAAGAGCCCGGCGCGCCGCCGCCTCACGTCGCCTTCCTGTCGCCCCAGGGCCGCCGCTTCGACGCGCCGCTCGCGAAGGAGCTCGCCGCGCGCCCGCGCGTGGCGCTCGTCTGCGGCCGCTACGAAGGGATCGACGAAAGGACGCGCACGGCGGGCCTCTTCGACGCGGAGATCTCGCTCGGCGACTTCGTCCTGTCCGGCGGCGAGGTCGCGGCGCTCGCGATCCTCGAGGCCGTCTCCCGGTATCTGCCCGGCGTGGTCCAGGCTGCCGCAAGCGTGGAGGCGGACAGCTTCGAGGACGGGCTTCTCGATTACCCGCACTTCAGCCGCCCGCGCTCGTTCCGCGGCCTCGAGGTCCCCGAGGTTCTGTTCTCGGGCCACCACGGGGAGATCCGGCGCTGGCGGAGGGAGCAGCAGCTTCGCGCCACACTCGAGAGGCGCCCGGACCTGCTCGAAAGAGCCCCGCTCGACGAAGAGGAAAGGGCACTCCTGGAGAGACTTGCGGGGGAGCGACGTTCCCCTTAGAATCGCCGCTTACGGGTGAACGGTCTTCGGGGTGCTAGTTGTCGTGTCCCCGTCTGATTCCTCCCGTCACCACGATTTTGGAGGTTCCGCGATGACGGACAAGCTGTTGATGGCCGAGAAGGCCGCCCTGAGACTCGACGTTCCCCCGTTCTCGCCCGGAGACACGGTCAAGGTTCACGTGAAGGTCAAGGAAGGCGAGAAGGAACGCATCCAGGTGTTCCAGGGCCTCGTGATCGCCCGCAAAGGCGGTGGCGCGCGCGAGACGTTCACCGTTCGCAAGATCTCGCAGGGTGTCGGCGTGGAACGCACCTTCCCGGTGCACTCGCCCGTGCTCGAAAGGATCGAGGTCGAGAGGCACGGTCAGGTGCGGCGCGCGAAGCTGTACTACCTGCGGGATCGTCGCGGCAAGGCCGCCCGCATCGCGGAGAAGCGCGACAACTGACCTCGGGAGCGCCGCGCCGGGGCACCGCTTCGATGAAAGGAAGCCCAGGCGGAAGGAGGCGAGGCACGATGGGATCTGGCGGGAGTCGGAACGCATGCAACCTCGCGGCGGAGCGGGACCGGGTGGCAGGCCTCTTCGCCATCGAGGATGAGGCGCGTGCCGAAGGCCACGCGTTAATCGCCGGTGTGGACGAGGTCGGCAGGGGCTGTGTCGCCGGTCCCGTGTATGCGGGCGTGGTCGTGTTCGAAGGCCCGTCGACGCTGCCGGGGCTCGACGACTCGAAGGCCCTTCTTCCAGAAGTGCGCGAGGCCCTCGCGATCCGGATCCGGGGAGCGGCCCGGGGCGCCGCGGTCGGAGCAGCGACGGCGGCCGAGATCGACGCGATCGGAATCGTCGCCGCCACGTTCCTCGCGATGCGGCGCGCCCTCGATCTCGTGCGCACCTCGTCGTGTATGCCGTCGCTCGTCCTCGTCGATGCGTTCCGCATTCCGGGGCTCGACGTTCCGCAGCGGGCTTATATCCGCGGCGACCGGCGCGTGGCGGCCATCGCGGCGGCCTCCATCGTCGCGAAGGTGGCCCGTGATGCACGCATGGACGAGCTCGAGCGACGATTCCCCGTCTACGGATTCGGCTCGCACCGCGGGTATGCGACGCCCGAGCACCTCTCCGCGCTCCGGCGCCATGGTCCCTGCCCGGAACACCGGCTGACATTCGATCGCGTCGTCGTGCGTCGCGGCGCGGCGAAGGCGGCGTGACGGAGTCATGGCGAGTAAACGCGACGCGCTCGTAGCTTCGGCCGAGAAGTCCCTCGCGAAGGGAAAGGTCGATTCCGCTCTCAAGGACTACCAGAAGGTCCTCGTGGAGACGCCGGGCGACGTCAACATCCTGAACAAGGCAGGCGACCTCCTCACGCGCCTGAACCGGAACGAGGAAGCGATCCCGTATTTCACCAAGATCGCCGAGCACTTCGCGCGTGACGGATTCTTCCTGCGCGGGATCGCGATCTACAAGAAGATCAACCGGCTGGATCCGTCGCGCCTCGACGTGTACGAACGGCTTGCCGAGCTCTACGCCAAGCAAGGCCTCACCACCGAAGCGAAGAGCCAGTACCAGGTTCTCGCGGATTACCACGCGAAGAACAACAACGTCGTCGGCGCGGTCGGGATCTACCAGAAGATGGTCCAGACGGATCCTTCGAACATCCAGCTGCACGTGAAGCTGGCGGACCTCTACACGCAGGCCCGGCGCAAGGTCGACGCCCTGAAGGAATACGCCGTCGTCGCGGCTCTCCTGCGCGACCGCGGCGCCATCGACGAATCGATCCAGGTTTACGAGAAGGCGCTCCAGATGGCGCCGGACAACGCCGAGATCCTGCGGTCGTTCGTCCCGATCCTCCTGACGGCCGGCCGCGCGAAGGACGCGCGGACGGCCGTGCGCCGCGCGCTCGAAACCACGCCACGCTCGGTCCCGCTGTTCCTCTTGTCGGCCGAGGCCGCGCTCGCCGACGGCGACACGGCGGACGCCCAGGAATGGCTCTCCAAGGCCCAGTCGATCGAGCCCTCCGGAGCCGACGTGCTCGCGCTCGCGCTGAAGGTTCAGCAGGCCGGGGGCACGACGACGCTGTCGTTCGAGTCCGCCGCGGTCCTCGCGGACCAGGCGATGCGGCGGGGCGAGGCGAAGAAGGCTCTCGCAATCCTCTCGCCGCTCGCGGAGGCGAATCCGGGCCGGGAAGACGTGCTTCAGCGCGTCATCCAGGTCGCGGAGGCGGCCGGCGACGCGCCCACGGTGATCCGCTGGCGGTCGGCGCTCGTCGATCTCCACAAGGCTCAGGGCCGCGTCGGGGATGCCGCGACCGGCCTGCGCGTCCTCCTGCAGCTCGTGCCCGACTCCGCGGAGTTCCGGACGCGACTTTCCCAACTGGAGGTGCCGGCTGCCCGGGTCGACGCGGATCGAACCGGGTCGCGGGGCGCTCCGACGCTTCCGGTGGTTCCGTCGCTCGAGACGAGCGGGAAGCGGCCGCGACCCTCCGTCGAGACGACCGGACAAAGGCGGCTTCCCGTCGAGCCCGTGGCGCCGATTCCGCCGCCTCCGTCCTTCGCTCCTTCACCTCCGGCCGCGGACGCCGCGGAAGGGGAGTTCATTCTCGACCTCGAGGACGACCAGCTCGTCCACGACCCGGGCTCGACGGGACCGGTTCCGAACGCCGTCCGCCGCCTCTCGCAGTCCGGGATGGCGTCGTTCGCGTCTCCGCCGCCCGCCGCGGTCGTGCCGCCTCGGGTGCCCCTTCCCCCCGTGAGGCATCTCGAGAGCGCGGCCGAGGCGGAGCCGGGTCCGTTGCCGCTGTCCCTCGAGGAGCCCGGCTTCAACTGGTCCGATGCGCCTCGTCCCGCGCCCCGCGAGACCGACCTCGAAGTCTCGGCAGGGCTGCCTGACGAGGTTTTCCGGCCGCCGTCCGGATTCGCTCCGCTTCCGGACGAGGGCGACGGGGTCGAATTCCCCGGCGAGCCTCTTCCGCCCCTCGAGCCGGCGCCACCGCCTGCCCCGGAGGCCGAAGTGCTTGCCGAGGCCCTCGCCCCGGACGCGGTCGAGTCCGCGCTCGCTGAGGCCGATGTCTTCCGCAAGTACGGCCTCTATGACAAGGCCGTCGACCATCTTCGGGGAATCCTGAAGCGCGCGCCGGACACACTTCCGCTCAGGGAGAAGCTCTTCGAACTCGCCCTCGAGGGCGGGAGAAAGAAAGTCGCTCTCGCGGAGGCGGAACGGCTGAAGACTCTTTACCGGGCCGCCGGGCGAGACGACCGCGTCTCGGCGATCGACGCCCTCCTCGTCGAACGCACGAGCGCTGAGATGGGAGAGGGGACGGACTCGTCGCGGGGACTTCCCGCGACTCTCCGGCAGACGCTTCCGCAGCCGACCCCCGCCGTCCCGGGTCCGGGAGCATCGGCGGCGGGAGCGTCGGCGAAGCCCGCGGAGCAGGCCGAAACGCCGGAGACGGAACCGCCGGCGGACGAGCTTCTCGAGATCGACTTCTGTCTCGAGCAGGGCATGGTCGTGGACGCTTCCGAGAGACTCCAGGCGCTCGAACGCAAGTTCGCCGGACACCCCCAACTCGTGAGCCGGCGCACTCGACTCGACGGCGGGGGAGGCGAGGATTCGCGCCCCGCCCTCCGCGACATCCTCTCGGAGGATTTCGAGTCTGTCCTGGATGCCGAGCTGGGGCGCGCGCTCACCGACGAGATGGCGCGTGGAGCCGAGAGTGCGCCTCCTGAGGCGCCGCCCTCTCCGCCGTCGCCGCCGCTGGACGAGTCGGCGCTCTTCTCGGACGAACAGGAGTTCTTCAACTTCGCGGGCGAGCTGCAGACGGAGATGAAGCAGGAGTCCGGCGCTCCGGACGCTCCCGAGGTCGGTGGAGGAGACGTCCCGCTCGAAGAGATCTTCCGGGAGTTCAAGAGAGGCGTCGAGCAGCAGCTTTCGCCCGAGGACTACGAGACGCACTACAACCTCGGCATCGCGTACAAGGAAATGTCTCTCACGGACGAGGCGATCAGCGAGTTCCAGCGCGCCGCGAAAAGCCCTCAGTACGCGGTGGAATGCTGCTCGATGCTCGGTTTGTGCTTCCTCGAGAAGGGCCTCCCGCAGCTCGCGATCAAGTGGTACCGCAAGGGTCTCGAGGCCCCGAACATCCGCGAGGACGACCGCATGGGCCTGCAGTACGACCTCGCGAACATCTACGCCGACACGGGCGATCGCGAGAACGCCTACCGGACGTTCCTCGAGATCTATGGATCGAACGCCTCGTTCCGGGACGTCGGCGAACGGCTGAAGGAGCTCGCGCCAGCTTGAGACGCGGCGGGCTCTCCTGAGATCTGCCGTGTCCGGCGCCGCCGCTCCGCTCCTTTCCGTCCGCGCCCTCACGATCGCGGTGCCGGGCCCCTCCGGAGAGGAAGTCTCGGCGGTCGACGGCGTTTCGTTCGACGTCGACGCGGGAGAGATCGTCGCGCTCGTGGGCGAGTCCGGGTGCGGCAAGACGCTGACGTCGCTCGCGCTCGTCGACCTCCTGCCTCCGCCGGTGCACATGGCCTCGGGGGACGTGTTCTTCGAGGGCCGGGACGTCCAGGCGCTTTCGGCCCGCGAAAAAGAACGCCTCCGCGGCGGCGGCATCGGGCTCGTCTTCCAGGAGCCCGCCTCCGCGCTCGACCCGGTGCGGACGATCGGCAGCGAGCTCGCGGCGGTCGTCGCGCGGCACCGCGGGTTCGCGCGCGCGGCCGCCGAGTCCGAGGCCGAGCGCTGGTTAAAGCGCGTGGCGCTACCCGATCCCGCGCGCCAGATGCGGGCGTATCCGTACCAGCTCTCGGGCGGAATGCGGCAGCGTGCGCTCCTCGCGCTGGCCCTCGCGGGCGGCCCGCGGCTCCTCGTCGCCGACGAGCCGACGGCCGCCCTGGACGTCACGGTCCAGGCGCAGATCCTGGACCTCCTCCTCGCGCTCCGGCAGGAGTTCGCGCTCGCCATTCTCCTCGTCACGCACGATCTAGCCGTCGTCGCGGAAGCCGCCGACCGGGTGCTCGTGATGTATGCCGGCGAGATCGTCGAGAGTGCGCCCGCTCCGGAGCTCTTCTCCCGCCCCCGGCATCCCTACACCCGCGCGCTGCTGGCGGCGAGGCCGGGACTCGCAGCGGTTGGAGCGGGGCGCCTCACGGCTCTCGAGGGCTCGGTTCCCGAGCCGGGCAAGCGGCCCCCGGGATGCGCGTTCGAGCCGCGATGCGAGGAGGCCTTTGGGCGTTGCGCCGCGGCGCGCCCGACGCTCGTTCCTTCGGGAGCTCTCTCCGAGGCCGCCTGTTTTCTTCTCGATGAACCGCCGGGAGCGCGCCTCCGATGAGCGTGAGTGTGGACGCGCCGCTTCTTTCCGTTCGCGATCTGCACAAGACGTTCGCGACGCGGCACGGCCGCATGACCGTCCTGAACGGCGTCGCCTTCGATCTCGCGGCGGGATCCACGCTCGCCCTCGTGGGGGAGTCGGGCTCCGGAAAAACGACGACGGCGCGCCTCATTCTCCGGCTGGCGGCGGCGGACCGGGGCTCGGTCGAGTTCGACGGGACCGACTGGCTCGCGCTTCCGCGCCGGGAGCTCGATCGCCGGCGCCGGGAGGTCGGCGTCGTGTTCCAGGATCCCGCGACCTCTCTGGATCCGCGGCTCACCATCGGCGAGATCGTGGCGGAGCCTCTCGCGATTCACGCGATCGGCTCCAGGGCCGGGCGCCGGGAGAAGGCGGCGGACCTTGTCGCGTCGGTGGGGCTGCCCGCCTCGGCCCTCGCCCGCCATCCGAGCGAGCTCTCGGGCGGCCAGCGGCAGCGCGTGGCCATCGCGCGCGCCCTCGCGACCGAGCCGCGTCTCGTGGTGCTCGACGAGCCGGTCTCGGCGCTCGACGTCTCGGTCCGGTCCCAGATCCTCAATGTGCTCAGGAGTCTCCAGAAGGACACGCCATCGCGTCCCGCGTATCTCTTCATCGGCCACGACCTTTCCGTCGTGAGGTGGATCGCCGACCGCACGGCGGTGATGTACATGGGGCGGATCGTCGAGGAGGCCGCGACGGCCGCCCTCTTTTCCTCTCCGCGCCACCCGTACACGGCGCTGCTCCTGGCCTCCCGGCCCCGGGAGACGCCGGGGCCGAGGGCCGCACCGCGTCCTTACCTCGGCGAGCCTCCTTCGCCCGCCGCCCCTCCTTCCGGATGCCCGTTTCATCCGCGCTGTACCTCGGTACGGCCGGTCTGCTCGCAGGAGGTGCCCGCCCTGGTCGCGGGGCCCGCGGAGGGCGGGCGAAGCGTCGCCTGCCATGCCCCGCTCGGAGGCGACTGAAGGGGCATCGAGGGAAACTTTTTCGCCCCGGCTCCGTACTGTCTCACGAATGGTCTTCCACTATTATCCTCTTCGGTTTCAGGAGGTTCTCGTGATTCGTGACCGCTCGTCGAACCCCGCACGTCCGCGCCAGACCGGCCTCGGCTGGGCAAGCCTCGTCGTGCTGGCCCTCGCCGCATCCGTTGCTCCCGCCGCTCGTGCGAGCGACGCCGTTACCGTGCCCGTGGCTGCGAAGGCCCGCCGGGCCGTGCCGCTGCCCTCGGGCGAGAAGATCGAGCTTTCGCTCGACCAGACGGTCGCGCTCACTCTCCAGAACGTCCTGGACCTCGACGTGGCGTCCTACACGCTCGACGAAGCCCGCTTCGGCATCCAAGCGGCGAGGGGCGCTTTCGACCCCTACGTCCAGCTCGATCTCGGGCTGACGAATGCGCAGACCCCTACGACCTCGACGTTCCAGGCCAACGAGACGAAGACGGCGACCGGGAACTTCACGTTCGCGGGTCTCCTCCCGTTCGGAACGACCTACGCGCTCGGCTGGACGAACAGGCGGCTCGACCAGACCGTTACCCAATTCACGACCGCCAATCCCACGTATGGAAGCGGGCTGACGGCCAGCTTCACGCAGCCCCTCCTGCGCAACTTCGGCCTGGCCGTGAACGAGCGGTTCGTGGTTCAGGCGAAGCTCTCGCGCGACGCGTCGGCCTACGACTTCGTGCGCGCGGTCCAGTTGGCGATCCAGCTCTCCGAAAACGCCTACTGGGATCTCGTCTATGCCGTCGAGAACCTGCGCGCCAAGCAGGAGGCCCTCGCGCGCGCGCAGGATCTCAACCGCATCACGAAAATCAAGATCGACGTCGGCGCGCTCGCCCCGATCGACATCGTCCAGACCGAGGTCACGATCGCGCAGCGCGAACAGGACATCATCACGGCGGAGGGCCTCATCGGCGATGCCCAGGACCGGCTGCGCCGCCTCCTGAACGTGCAGGCCCAGCCGGACTGGTCGCGGCCCATCGTTCCCACGGACCGGCCGACGCGCGAATCCCTTCGCGAGGGCTTTCAGGCGGACGTGGAAGCCGGCGTCAAGAGGGCGATGGAGACCCGTCCCGAGGTCCGGCAGGCGCTCATCTCGATCGAGTCGAAGAAGGTCACGCGCGCCTACACGAAGAATCAGCTTCGGCCGCGCCTCGATCTTTCGGGCAGCTACGGTTTCAACGGCCTCGGCGCGCAGGCGCTCGTCCAGAATCCCGACGGCACGCTCACGCAGCTGAACTACAGCGACGCGGTCCAGGACATCTTCCACCGGACGTACCCGGGCTGGACGCTGGGCGTCGCGTTCGTCGTGCCGATCGGCAACAACGTCGCGCGCGGAAACGACGCCGTCGCGAACGCCGACCTCGAGCTTTCGCGGACGAACTTCGCGATCACGAAGGCGAACCTGCAGGTCGAGGTGCGCGCCGCGGCCCGCGCGATCGACACGGCCTACCGCAGCGTGCAGGCCGCCGCGAAGGCCCGCGAGCTCGCCGAGCGGAACCTCGACGCCGAGAAGAAGAAATACGAGAACGGCATGACCACTTCGTTCCAGGTCGCGCAGATCCAGAACGATCTCACGACGGCCATCACGAGCGAGCTGCAGGCGATCGCGACCTACTTGAAGGACATCACGGCCTGGCACAAGTCCGTCGGCGACATCCTCGAGGTGAAGGGCGTGGTCATCGAGGGCCTGCCCGTCTCCACGGCCGCCGCGCCAGCAGAAGAAGGAGCGACGAAGTGAGCGACGCGGCCTCTCCCGTCCCCGCGGCAGAGCCTCCGATCTCACCGGTCTCGGCGGTCGTCGGGACCTTCGCGAACCCGTCCGAGACGTTCCGGCGCCTCGTCGCCCGGCCGACCTGGTGGTTGCCCTTTCTCCTGAGCCTCGTTCTCGGCACGCTCACGTACGCGGTGGCCTCTCCCAAGATCGACCTCGAAGGGACCATTCGGGAGTCCATCGAAAAGTCCGGCCGTTCGGTTCCGGCCGGCACGGTCGAGCGGCAGGTCGCCTTCATGCAGAAGTGGTCCGCGGTCGTCACCGCGGGGGTCTTCGTCTTCTTAACCGGCGCATTCTTCTTCGTCGCGTTGATCCTCTGGGGCGCTGCGAAGATGATGGGAGCCGACGCGCGGTACTCGCAGCTGCTGGCGATCTGGGCGCACTCCGGACTCCCGAGTGCGATCGGGTCCCTCGTCGCGATTCCCCTCTTCCTGAGGTTGTCGGACGGCTCGCTCACGCAAACGGCCGCGCAGAACGTGGTGGCGTCGAACCTCGGAGCCTTCCTCGACGATTCGGCACCCGCGGCGCTCCGAGCGTTTGGCAGCTCGATCGACATCTTCTCGTTTGCCGTGCTCTTCCTGCTCGTCCTCGGCTTCCGCCGCCTTCCGGGGCTCTCGAAGGGAGCCGCGACGGCCATTCCGGTCGTGCTCTGGGCTCTCTTCGTCGCCGGCAAGGTCGCGTGGCGCGCGGTCATGGGCTGAGGCCGCCGATGCTCATCGAGATGGTCGACATCGAAAAGACATACTCCGTCGGCGAAGAGAAGGTGCGCGCGCTCCGGGGCGTGACGTTCTCGATCGACCGGGGCGAGTACGTGGCGATCATGGGGCCCTCCGGCTC
>Ga0097691_1000649_pt1 | contig 28933 bp, 22 predicted proteins | sample NGESurdeep072012_8_FD_72858 | JGI IMG/M metagenome (GOLD analysis project Ga0097691, IMG submission 72858) | Arctic peat soil microbial communities from Barrow, Alaska - NGEE Surface sample 210-1 deep-072012 | ecosystem: Environmental > Terrestrial > Soil > Wetlands > Peat ... | reverse complement strand
TTCCTTCCTCTCAACCGCCAAGAAGCAGGGTTGGACCATCATCGAAGCCTTGGCCCAAAACCCCTCCGAATTGGCCAGGTCCCTTCGTCTGTCGTAAACTGAAACCAGAACCTGGGCAGTTACCCAAAATCTGCTAAAAGACCATAGCTGACATCGTATGATGGCCGCTTCAACTGAGCTGGAACCCTAATGAACCGCGACGACCTGCCTTCAACCGAGTCCGCTGAAGACCTGCCGCCGCTGCCGGATGCCCCGCGCGGATTCATGGCCCGGTTCCGCAACTACTTCCTTACCGGCCTCATTGTCGCCGGTCCGATTGCGATCACGTTTTATCTGACCTGGTGGTTCGTGAACTGGGTCGATGGACTGGTGCGGCCGTTCGTGCCCACGGCCTATCGGCCGGAAACCTATCTGCCGTTCGGGCTGCCGGGATCGGGCCTCATTGTCGCGGTCGTCGCGCTGACGCTGCTGGGCTTCCTCACCGCGAACCTGATCGGGCGGACGCTGGTCGATCTCGGCGAGAGATTGCTTGGGCGGATGCCGGTGGTGCGCGCGATCTATCGCGGCCTGAAGCAGGTATTCGAGACGCTGTTCTCGGGGCAGGGATCGAGCTTTCGCCGGGTCGGTCTGGTCGAATTTCCCTCGCCGGGGATGTGGTCGATTGTGCTGATCTCGCAGGCGCCGAGCGTGGAGATCGCCAACAGTCTTCCCGGCCAGGATGAGCACATTTCGGTGTTCCTGCCGTGCGCGCCGAACCCGACCACGGGTTTCTTCTTCTATGTGCCCAAGAGCAAAATCATCGAAGTCGAGATGAGCGCCGAGGACGCCGCGACCCTGATCATGTCCTGCGGCGTGGTGCAGCCAGGCTCCGACCCGCAGAAGAAAATTGCCGCATTGGCGGGAATGGCCAATGCCGCGCGGGTTGCGAATGCATCCCCGCTGCAGCCGGTGCCGGCGAAGGCGGATTAGATTCGATCATCGGAAGGTGCCGCAAGTTCGGTGTCACCTCTCCCGTTGGGAGAGGTCGGATTGCGAAGCAATCCGGGTGAGGGGTTTCGGACCTACCGAGAGACCGTAACCCCTCACCCCAACCCTCTCCCAACGGGAGAGGGAGCGCAGCTGCATTGTCGGAAACGTCGGGTAACGCTCTGACGTTCAACCCGCCCCGATCAGCGGCAGGGCTTCATCGCGCTCGAACAGATAGAGCAGGCAGCGCAGCGCGGCGCCGCGCGCGCCCACTAGCTTCGGATTGTCCTTCATGATGCGCAGGGCTTCGTCGCGCGCCTGCGTGATGAGTTGGGCGTGTACGTCGGAGCGCGCGATACGGTAGCCGGGCAGGCCGCTCTGTCTTACGCCAAGCACGTCGCCTTCGCCGCGCAGCTTCAGGTCCTCCTCGGCGATGCGGAACCCGTCGGTGGTTTCCCTGATGACTTTCAGCCGCGCCGTGGACATCTCGTTCAGCGGCTCCTTGTAAAGCAACAGACAGGTCGATGCCTCCGAGCCGCGGCCGATCCGGCCGCGCAACTGGTGCAGTTGCGCGAGGCCAAAGCGCTCGGCATTCTCGATCACCATGATGGTGGCGGCGGGAACGTCGACGCCGACCTCGACCACGGTGGTTGCGACCAGAAGACCGATCTCGCGCGCGGCGAACTGCGCCATCACGCGATCCTTCTCGGTGCCGCGCATCTTGCCATGCACCAGGCCAACCTTGTCGCCGAAACGCGCTTTCAGGCTGTCGAAGCGCGCTTCGGCGTCGGTGAGATTGACGGTCTCGGATTCCTCCACCAGCGGGCAGATCCAGTAAACAAGCTTACCCGCTGATAGCGCGCGGCCGACGGCATCCATCACTTCGCTGAGACGGCTGGTCGGTACCGCGCGGGTATCGATCGGCTGCCGTCCCGCCGGCTTCTCGCGCAGCTCCGAAACGTCCATGTCGCCGAAATAAGTCAGCACCAGCGTGCGCGGGATCGGCGTCGCGCTCAGCACCAGCACATCGACAGCCTCTCCCTTGGCGGTAAGTGCCAGACGTTCGCGCACCCCGAAGCGATGCTGCTCGTCAACAACGGCCAGCGCCAGTGCCTTGAACACCACGTCGTCCTGGATCAGCGCATGGGTGCCGACCAGAAAATCGATCTCGCCGGCCGCAAGCCGCGCCAGGATATCGCGCCGCTCCTTGCCCTTTTCGCGGCCGGTGAGGATCGCGACCCGCAGGCCGGCGCGCTCGGCCAGCGGCGTGATGGTCTTGATGTGCTGGCGCGCGAGGATTTCCGTCGGCGCCATCAACGCCGCCTGCTTGCCGACCTCGGTCACAGCGGCGGCGGCCAGCAGCGCCACCACGGTCTTGCCCGATCCGACATCGCCCTGCAGCAGCCGCAACATGCGGACCGGCTGGCGCAGATCGTCTGATATCGCGGCGGAGGCCTCTCGCTGCGAAGTCGTCAGCGCGTAGGGCAGCGCGTCGATGATCTTCTTGCGCAGCTGGCCGTCGCCGGCATGACGCTCGCCCGCGGGGCGGCGCAACTGCGCACGCACCAGCGCCAGCGCCAGCTGACCAGCCAGCAGTTCATCGAAGGCAAGCCGGGACCAAAAGGGACCATTAGGCAAGATATCCGTCAGCTCGACCGGCATGTGTACGCGGTTCAGCGCCTCCGCGATGTCAGGAAATTTGCAGCGCCGGATGACCTCCGGGCTGATCCATTCCGGAAGATCCGGCAGCTTTTGCAGCGCCTGCGCCATCGCGCGTCGCAGCGAGCCCAGCGCCAGGCCTTCCGTGAGCGGATAGACCGGATCGATGCCCGACAGCTTTGCGAAGCCGGCTTCATCGACCACGCGATCGGGATGCGTGATCTGCAGGGTACCGTCGTACATCTGCGCGGTGCCGGAGACGTAACGCTTTGAGCCGACCGGCAGCAGTTTCTCGACATAGCCCGGCTGCGCGCGGAAATAGGTCAGCACCACGTCGCCGGTCTCGTCGCTGGCGTAGACCAGATGCGGCGCGCGCGGATTCCGCCCCGGCGTCGGACGATGCCGGTCGACGGTCACCTCCAGCGTCACCACGGTTCCCGGAACCGCGTCGCGGATTTTCGGCCGCGCCCGGCGGTCGATCACGCTCGCCGGCAAATGCAGCAGGAGATCGACCAGGCGCGGCGTCTCATCGCGGTCGAGCAGATAGCGGAACAGTTTGTCCTGCTTCGGCCCGACGCCACTGAGGCTGGTGACCGGCGCAAACAACGGATTGAGCAGAGCAGGGCGCATGACACGACTCGAGGGAATAGACCGGTACTCGATTTGCGAAGGCTTGATGCATTTTGGCGCGAATGCAATGCGAGAACAGCTACTGACATTCGCCGATACCAACGTTATATCAACACCGCCCGGCACGTCCGGGCTTTTGGCGTTTGGATTGGAATCGAGAGATGACGGGATCGACACGATCGAGCGGCGGCCTCGATGACCGCCGCAAGCGGCTATTATTTCGCTGCTGGCATCGCGGCACCCGCGAGATGGATCTTATCCTGGGCCGCTTTGCGGACGCCGAGATCGCCAGCCTGACAGAAGACGAACTGGCTCAATTCGAGCAGTTGATCGACCTGCCCGACCCCGATCTATATGCCGCGCTGACCGGCAACAGGCCGCTGGCGCCGGAATACGCCAGCAGCCTGTTCGACCGCATCAAGTCGTTTCGCTCGGCGGATCACGACGCATGAAGTCGCCGACGCGATCGCCTGCCGAATTGCTGGCGCCCGGCCGCGCGTTGACCTTTGCCAATGTCGCCGAGGGCGCGGAAGGCCTGGTTGTTTCGGACCTGGCACGCGCGGTGGCGGCGCGGCCGAAGCCGCCGGCGGTCAGTCTCGCCGTGGTCTGCCGCGACGGCCCGCGGATGCAGCAACTGGCCCGGGCGCTGGAATTCTTCGCGCCGGATTTGCCGGTCATGCAATTTCCGGCCTGGGATTGCCAGCCCTACGACCGGGTGTCGCCGCATGGCGGCATCCTGGCGCAGCGGCTGACCACGCTGGCGCGGCTGTCGCGGCTTGCCGGCAGCGAGAAGCCGCTGATCGTGCTGACCACGGTCAACGCCATCGTGCAGCGGGTGCCGGCGCGCGAAATCATCGCGGCGCAGGCGCTATCGGTGGCACCCGGCCACGTGGTGCCGATGGACTCCATCGTGTCGTGGCTGGAGCACAACGGCTACAACCGCTCTTCCACCGTGCGCGAACCCGGCGAGTATGCCGTGCGCGGCGGCATCCTCGATCTGTTTCCGGCCGGGCTCGATCAGCCCGTACGATTCGATTTTTTCGGCGACACGCTGGAGTCGATCCGCTCTTTCGACGCGGAAACCCAGCGCACGCTGCTCGACATGCGCTCGCTCGATCTGGTGCCGATCTCGGAATTCCAGCTGGTTACCGAGACCATCCGCCGCTTTCGGATGGGCTATGTCGCAGCGTTCGGCGCGCCTGACCGCGACGATCTCCTGTACGAGGCGGTGAGCGAAGGCCGCCGCCATCCCGGCATGGAGCATTGGCTGCCGCTGTTTGCCGAGCGGATGGATACTTTGTTCGATTATCTCGGCGATGCGCCGGTTGCGATCGAGCCGCAGTGCGAGGACGCCGCGCGCGAGCGCTTCAGGCAGATCGCCGATTACTACGAGGCGCGGCGCGAGGCGATGGAGCATCCGGGCGGCGGTGCGGTCTACAAGCCCTTGCCGCCGGACCGGCTCTATCTGACCGAAGACGAGTGGACCAGGCGCCTGGATCAGGCGGCGCTGGCGCGGCTGACCCCGTTCGCAGTGCCCGACGGCAGCGCCGACACGGTCGATGCCGGCGCACGGCAGGGACGCAATTTTGCGCCGGAGCGCACTGACGGCTCCGTCAACGTGTTCGAAGCCGTCGTTGCCCATGTCGGGGCGCTGCAAGCCCTGCGCAAGAAAGTGGTGATCGCGCTGTGGAGCGAAGGCTCGCGCGACCGCATGGGCAGCATGTTGAAAGATCACAAGCTGCTCAACCTCACCAGCGTCAACACCTGGCGCACCGTGCAGGCTACGCCGCGCAATGAGGCGATGCTGGCGGTGGTCGGCATGGAATCCGGTTTCGAGACCGACAATGTCGCCGTCATCAGCGAGCAGGACATTCTCGGCGACCGACTGGTGCGGCCGCGCAAGGCCAGCCGCAAGCTCGACAATTTCATCTCCGAGGTCACCAGCCTCAGTGCCGGCGATCTCGTGGTTCATGTCGAGCACGGCATCGGCCGTTTCGTCGGTCTGCAGACGCTCGACGTCGCCGGCGCGCCGCACGATTGTCTGGAGCTGCATTATGCCGCCGACACCAAGCTGTTTCTGCCGGTCGAGAACATCGAACTGCTGTCGCGCTACGGTTCCGACCACGCCAACGTCGAACTGGACCGGCTCGGCGGCAGCGGCTGGCAGGCGCGCAAGGCCAAGCTCAAGAACCGCATCCGCGAGATCGCCGGCGAGCTGATCAAGATCGCCGCCGAGCGGTATTTGCATGAAGCACCGAAAATGCCGGTGCAGCCCCATGTCTATGACGAGTTCTGCGCGCGCTTTCCCTATGAGGAAACCGAAGACCAGCTCGGTGCGATTAATGCCACGCTGAAGGACCTCGAAAGCGGCCGGCCGATGGACCGGCTGATCTGTGGCGACGTCGGATTCGGCAAGACCGAGGTGGCGCTGCGCGCGGCATTCGCGGTCGCGCTCGAGGGTAAACAGGTCGCCGTCGTGGTCCCGACCACGCTGCTCGCGCGGCAGCATACCAAAACCTTCGCCGAGCGTTTCAGGGGCTTTCCGGTCAACGTCGCGCAGGCCTCGCGCCTGATCCCGCCGAAGCAGCTGGCGCAGGTCAAGAAAGGCCTCACCGACGGCTCGGTCGATATCGTGGTCGGCACCCATGCGCTGCTCGGCAAATCCATCAAGTTCCGGGATCTCGGTCTTGTGATCGTCGACGAGGAACAGCATTTCGGCGTCAGCCACAAGGAGCGGCTGAAGCAGCTGCGGGCCGAAGTGCACGTGCTGACGCTGAGCGCGACGCCGATCCCGCGCACGCTGCAACTGGCGCTGACGGGGGTGCGCGATCTCTCGATCATCGCCTCGCCGCCGGTCGATCGGCTGGCGGTCCGCACCTTCGTGGCGCCGCACGATCCCCTGATGATCCGCGAGGCACTGTTGCGCGAGCGCTATCGCGGCGGGCAGGCATTCTACGTTGTGCCGCGCATCGAAGACCTCCCGGGAGTAAAAGACTTTCTCGACAAGAACGTGCCGGAGATGAAGGTCGCGGTCGCGCATGGACAGATGCCGCCGACGGTCATCGAGGACATCATGTCGGCGTTCTATGACGGCAAATACGATATCCTGCTCTCGACCACCATCATCGAGTCCGGCCTCGATATTCCCACCGCCAATACGCTGATCGTGCACCGTGCCGACATGTTCGGGCTGGCGCAGCTGTATCAATTGCGCGGCAGGGTCGGGCGCTCGAAGCTGCGGGCCTATTCGCTGTTCACGCTGCCGGCGCAACAGAAGATCACCGCGCAGGCCGAGCGGCGGCTGAAAGTGCTGCAGTCCCTGGAAACGCTTGGCGCCGGATTTCAGCTGGCGTCGCACGATCTCGATATCCGCGGCGCCGGCAATTTGCTCGGCGAGGAGCAATCCGGGCACATCAAGGAAGTCGGTTTCGAACTGTACCAATCGATGCTGGAGGAGGCGATCCTCAACCTCAAGGCGGGCGTGGTCGAACCGGCAGCGGACCGTTGGTCGCCGCAGATCACCGTCGGCATGCCCGTGTTGATTCCGGAGGAGTACGTCACCGACCTTGCGGTGCGGCTGTCGCTGTACCGGCGGCTGGCCGATCTCGACACCGACGACGAGATCGACAATTTCGCCGCCGAACTGCGGGACCGCTTCGGCGTGTTGCCGGACGAGGTGCGCTATCTCTTCAAGATCGCCGCGATCAAGGGCTATTGCCGCCGCGCCAATGTCGAGAAAGTCGATGCCGGGCCGAAGGGCGTGGTGATCACGTTCCGCGACAACAAGTTCGCGCAGCCGGACCGGCTGGTCTATTTCATCCGCCAGCACGGCAAGGCGGCGAGGGTACGGCCGGATATGAAGGTGGTGTTCTTCCAGGAATGGGAGACGCCGGAGGAACGTCTGACCGGCACCACCGAAATCCTGCGCCAGCTCGCCAACCTCGCCGAGGATCGCAAGGCGGCGTAGGTCAATTGAGCCGCAGGGGTGGCAAAGCGAGCTGCCCGCCGCAACGCTGCAATGGTGGGCAAGGCGCAAGCGCGCCTTTGCTCACGCTACGTTCTCAATGTCGGGAGCGTCAGGACGCGGCGCGGCGGGCTTCGTCGTAAAGCCGCGCCAGCAGCGATTTCGCCGTATCTGATGGCAGCATGGTCGCCAGCGTAACTACCGGCTCCGACCGCGCGTCGCGTTTGCCGTGGCTGGTATGGCGCATCACGCTGGAAAGCCGCCGCGCAATCATATGGGCGGTGCGCAAATCGGTCTCGGCGAACACCACGACGATAGATCCGTCTTCCTGAACAGCGCCGAAATCCATTTGCCGCATCAAGCGGCTGAGAATCCGCGCACCGTCGAGCTGGGCGCGCGCGTGGTCTGGATCGAAGGCAAAGCGAGCCACCGACAGTCCGCCGCCGCGCGACAGCGTCTGATAGACCGCGGTTGCGAAATCGCGGTCGAATGCCGCTGATGTCAGCAGACCGGTCTTGGGATCGAGCAGGCCGCCGGCGTCGATCGACCGCAGCGTGCGGCTCAAATGGGCCTCGAAGGCGTGCTGGCGGATCAGCGGCAATGCGTTGGCGGCCACGCGCTCGGGGTCACCGGATATGATTTCGAGATTTGGCAGATCATAGGCCGGCGCCAGTGCATCTGACGTCACCACGACAGGCAGATTGCGGAAGCGCGCATCCTCGGCCAGCACCGTGAGGAAGGCATCCACCACGCGCGTGCTGAACCCTTCGCCGAGCACGATGCCGTCGATGTCGCGTGTGTTGAGGTGTTTCGCGGCGGCTTCGATGCTGAGCGCGCCGACTATTCCCATCCGCTCGCCGAGCGATACGGAAAGCGCGGGGTAGGCGGCGCCACGGCCGATCAGCAGCACGGTGGCGTCGCGAGCCGGATTGGTGTCCGGTAGCGTTGTTCGCGCCGCCGGGTCGTCGTCAAGCCGCCGCATCACGGTGGCGTGCAACGTCCTGATGCGCAGCGCTGCGCGCAGGCGCGCAATCAGACGGTCGAAATTCCCTCCGGTTTGCGAAAACGGAATGGCGTTCTCGGGCAACGGTGTCCTGGGGTCGATAGCGATCAGCGGACGATAGGGCTGCCGCGCGGCGATCTGTTTCGCCAGCGCCTCGAAGCCGGGTTCAGCGGTTTCGGACATCGCGACGAGAACCGCAGCCGGCTGCATCTGCTCGACGGCGCGTGACGCGTCGGCCCATTCTGTCTCGATGATCGGAAACATCTTTGCATCGTCAAGCGCTGTCACAAAGGACGGCCGCTCGGCGGTCGATACGACGATGATCGGGCCTTGCTGGGACATCTCAGAAACTCGTATCAACGCGATCGATTGAACGCGGGATCCTAGATTGCGGGCCTTAATGCCGCGTCAACGAAGCCATCCGATTTCAATCAGGTCGGGTATGCCCGATCGCGAAACGCTTCCACCATCAGCGGGTTGAGCCCGAGTTCCGCCAGCGCCTCGCGGGCGCGGGCATTGTCCTGGGCGCGGCCGGCAAGACGGTGGCCGCTCAACCGGTCGGGCAAAGCCGTCAGCAGCGCGCCCTGTCCAAGCCGCTTGGCCCATTCCTGCAGATCCTGCGACAAAAACCGGTACCCGCCGACCGCCATGATCCCCGAGGGCGGCGCGGTAATACAGATCGCCCCGGTCGAACGGTCGAGCCGCACGGCATAGTCGGTATCGACGTGATCGCGCGGCGGCTGCGCCACCAGCGAGTCGCTCGGTGGCGGAGCGGGCCCGTAAACCGCCGCCGCGACCATCGGTCCCCGCAATGCCAGTGTTCCCCTTGGCGTCAGCAGGATTTCGCCGGCGATCGACGAACTCGGGACGTCGCGGGGTGCGCCGTGGGGCCCCGGCAGGATCAGTGCCGGCGCGCCGTCGGCGGCACGGCAGGCGCCGAACAGTCCGGCTTCACCGAACAGGTAAACGTCCGTCAGCCTGGCGTGCTGGGTCGTCCAAAGCGGACTCGATGCGATCTGTTCCGGCGCGCGCCAAAGACCGATCACATTGCGCAACGTCGGCAGGCGCGACGGCATGTCGATCTCGGCCAATCGCAACGCCAGCGGCGCGGGTGCGATCAGCGTATCGCAGCAATCGTCGTTGATCTGCTGCTCAAGCACATCGGCGTCGAATGGATGACGCAGCGCAAGCGTTCCGCCTGACAGCAGCCAGATCAGAAGCGAAGAGGTCAGGCCCGCGAACGATGACGGCGCGAATGCCGACAGCACGGTTGCGCCCTGCGGCACGTCGCCTTCGAGGAAAAGTGCGAGGCCGCCGGCGATCAAATTGAGATGGGTGCGCGGTACCGCGCGAAAACCATCAGCCGTCACATCGAAAGAGATAATCGCCGCCCTGCGGCCGTCCTGTGTGACGGCGCGGGTGGTTGCCGATTCACCTGATATCGCGAGGTCGAGCGATGCCATGCCTTCGGGCAGGTCATTGCCGAAGCCACAGACATGGCGAATCGAAAATGCCTCGGCCGCGGCGTTCATGGCGACGTCGGCGTAATTCACCCCGTCGATCTTGCTCGTGGTCACAATCGCCCGGGCGCCGCTGCGATTGAGCGCTACCGTCAATTCCGCCTGCCGCCAGAGCAGCGGAAGCAAGGCGACAACCAACCCGGCGCGATGCGCCGCAAGCACCGTCAGCATGAATTCGACGGTGTTCGGCAGTTGAACCGCGATCACGGAATTGGTCGGCAACCCCGCTTCGATGAAATGCGCCGATAGCGCGGAGATTGCGCGATCGGCCTCCGAGAATGTCAGGCGTTTTGGCGCCTGACCCGTGACGCGCTGCTTGTTGAGCGGATCGAGCAGCGCCAGCGCATCCGGCTGCCGAGCCAGGATCCGTCGAAACAGTCCGTCGAGCGTTGGCGATGCGTTGGTCTGGATCACGGGATCACTTTGGTTGAAGGTCCGGCTTTTGCCACCAGGTTTCCGGGAGATACCCCGTCAGCGCGGTGGCTACCGGCCGTTCTATCCGATTCCAGCGCGCGATCCATTGCTCTTGAACGCTAAATAACGGAATAGCGTAGAAGCCCGACATCAGGGTCCGGTCAAGCGCCCGCACCGCCGAAACGAAGGCCGGATGCTCGCGCGCCTCCAGCAATGCCGCGATCAGGGCGTCGATGGCGGGGTCTTTTGCGCCCATGTAGTTTCGCGTGCCTTGAAGATCCGCGGCCTCGCTTCCCCAATAGAACGACTGCTCGTTGCCCGGCGACAACGACTGATCCCAGCGGTTCTGGATCATGTCGAAATCGAAACCGAGCCGGCGTTGATCGAATTGAACGGCATCGACCGCGCGCACCGAGGCCTCGATACCTGCGCGCTTGAGATCGCGCATATAGGCCAGCGCGATCCGTTCCTGATCGCGTGTCGTCACCAGAATTTCGAAGCTGAGGGGCGCCTTGGTCGAGCGCTGCCGCAATACCGTGCCGTCAAGATCGTAGCCGGCCTGCGATAACAATTTCAGCGCGCTACGAAGCGTTGCGCGATCACGGCCGGAGCCGTCGCTGACAGGAAGGCGGTAGCTGCCATCGAGAATATCGGATGGTATATGCGACGCGAAGGGTTTCAGAAGCGCTCGCTCGCGGTCGTCAGGGCTGCGGGTGTACGCCGATAATTCGGACCCGGCGAAGAAGCTCGCTGAGCGGCCATAGAGCCCAAAGAAGTAATTGCGGTTGATCCATTCGAAATCGAACAGCAGGGTCAAGGCCTGGCGCACGCGGAGATCGGAAAACACCGGACGCCGGGTGTTGAACACCAGGAATTCCGAAGGCTGCGGCATCCCGGTCTTGATGGTATCGCGGATCACCTCGCCATGGCGGGCTGCCGGAAAATCGTATCCGTCGTGCCAGCGCAACGGTTCGGTCTCGACGCGAAAGTCATAGAGGCCGCGCTTGAACGCTTCGAACGCGCCGTTGGCCTCGCGATAGAAATCGAGCCTGATCTCGTCGAAGTTCCACAAGCCGCTGTTAACCGGCAGGTCGCGGCCCCAATAGTCGGGATTGCGCGTCAGCGTCACGCTGGCGCCGGGTTTGACCGCGCTGACGCGGTAGGGGCCAGAACCGATCGGCGCGGTCATCGAGGTTTCCTCGAAAGTCGCGACATCGACGGCATGCTTGGGCAATACCGGCATCAGACCAAGGATCAACGGCAGCTCGCGGTCGTTGGCGCCGCCAAAATCGAATCGCACCGTCAGCGGGTCGGGCGCTTCGGCCTTTACGACCTTGGAATAAAACTCGCGATGATTGGGACGGCCCTTGTCGCGCAGCAACGCCCACGAAAACAGCACGTCCTCGGCAGTCACCGGCTGGCCGTCGGAGAAGCGCGCCTTGGGATCGAGATGGAAGGTGACATAGCTCCTGGTGTCGTCGGTCTCCACGCTCTGTGCCAATAGACCATAGAGTGTGAAAGCCTCGTCATTGCCCCGCGCCATCAGGCTTTCGACCACAAAACCCCTGATTTGCTGCACGGCGAGGCCCCTGACGATGAGGGGATTGAGGCTGTCGAAGGTGCCGGGAATGCCCTGCACCAGCCGGCCACCCTTCGGGGCGTCTGGATTGGCATAAGACATGTGGGTGAAATCGGCCGGCAGGGCTGGCGCGCCATGCATGGCGATGGCGTAACTCTGCTCCGCCGATACCTTGTGGGCGTCCAACGCCAGCCAGACGGCGAATGCGAGGGCACCACAGACAAGAACTCGAACACGCAAGCCGCTTCGCGAAACAGCACGCCGATTTGATTCGATATGGCTCACAGGCGGGTCTTACCATAGCCGCCACATCCGGTCCCGGCGCGTGGCAACGAAGCCTGTCAGCATTGATCTTTTCGCCCGCCGCTGTATTGAAGGCGTGCAATTGACCGAGACGGCAGGGCCTGTCACGTATCCGCCTCATTTGGCAAGGAGACAGCCGCCCAAACGGCTGGGTGTCGGTGCCTGCAGCGGTTTCGGCCGTCTCCGTTCAGAAAGGGTTTTCCGCAATGAATTTCCGTATCTTGGCCGCGCCTGTCTGGCCGCGTGGGCGGGTTTTCGCCTTGTTGGCGGCAACCGCACTGGCTGCTTCGTTACTCGCCCCCGACGCACAGGCCCAGGCTCCTGCCCCCGCGCCAAAAGCCAAGGCCGCACCGAAGGCCGCTCCGAAGGCCGCTCCTGCGGCGCCCGCACCGGCCGCTCAGGCGCCCGCGCCGGCCGCCGGAGCCCCTGCTGCAGGCGCTCAACCCGCAGACCAGCAGGTTCAGCTGATCTATGCGCCGTGGACGAAATTCTGCCTGAAGGGCCAGGATGCCAATGCCAAGCAGGTGTGCTTCACCGGCAAGGACGGCCGCATCGAGTCCGGCCAGCCTGTGATCGCAGCCGTTATCATCGAGCCCGAAGGCGAGCCGAAGAAGATCCTGCGCGTCACGCTCCCGCTGGGCATGCAGCTGGTTCACGGCACCCGCGTGATCGTCGACAGCAATCCCCCGGCGCAAAGCCCCTATGTGATCTGCTTCGCCAATGGCTGCATGTCGGACTATGAAGTGACCCCGGAACTGCTCGCGAATATGAAGAAGGGGCAGAATTTGGTGGTTCAGGCCATCAACTCCAACGGCGCGCCACTCACTTTGCCGCTGCCGCTTGCCGAATTCGCCAAGGCCTATGATGGCCCGCCGACCGACCCCAAGGTGTTCGAGGAAACCCAGAAGAAGCTGCAGGAAGAGTTGCAGAAACGCGCTGAGGAAGCGCGCAAGAAACTCGAGGCCAACCCGCCCGCGGGCGGCGCTCCGGCCAATCCGGCTGCGAAATAAGACTTTAGAACTACTCGTTATCGACCAACGAAAAGGCGCCCGGATCGGGCGCCTTTTTTTGTTGGCTGAAGGAATGTTGGTAGCCCGCATGGAGCGAAGCGCAATGCGGGGTGTGCCGTGGCCCGAGATTTCGCGGAGTTTATCATCGGACGCGCATTCGCGCGACCCGTTGGCTTCATCCGGGCTACGAAGCCAGCAGGACGCGCTCCCTAATTCAGCGACGGATTGCGCGGGCGATAGCCGCCGGATTTGTCCTTCACGAAAATCTCGGCGACTTGCGAATGCCGGATCGGCTCGCCGGAATCGTCAGGCAACAGATTCTGCTCGGAGACGTAGGCGACGTATTCCGATTCTGAATTCTCCGCGAGCAGATGATAGAACGGCTGATCCTTGTGAGGTCGGACATCCTCAGGGATCGACAACCACCATTCTTCGGTATTGTTGAATTCCGGATCGATATCGAAGATCACGCCCCGGAACGAGAAGATCCGGTGACGGACGATCTGTCCGATCTGAAACTTGGCGGTCCGCGCTTTTATCATATCTCGTCGAATAGACCATGATTGTGGCCGATGCTAGAGGCAAACGGGCGAATTAACCTTTGCTGTGGCCGGTCCGTCCAAGGTGCCGATCGGGGCCAATAACGATGAAAAAGACCCATCCCCATGATCGACATTCTCAATCTCGCATTACCCTATTTCGGCCTGATCTTCATCGGCTTCGCCTGCGGCAAGGCGAGGGGTCTGCCGGAGCAGGGTTTGGCGTGGATGAACTTCTTCCTGCTCTATGTTTCGCTGCCCGCCCTGCTGTTCGGAATCATGTCGAAGACGCCGTTTGAGGAACTCAACAACCCGCCGTTCCTGATTGCGACCACCCTCGGCACGGCCGGCGCCTTCGTCCTCGCCCTGTTCGCAGGCCGTCTGATCGGACGGCTGCCATTGCGCGAGGCGACGCTGGCGGGCCTTTCCGGCGCTTACGGCAATATCGGCTATATGGGCCCCGGTCTGGCGCTGGCCGTGCTCGGCTCAAAGGCCGCCGCGCCGACCGCTTTGATCTTCTGCTGCGACAGCATCTTCCTGTTCACGATCGTGCCGCTGTTGATTGCGCTGACCGATCGAGAACACCAGTCCCTGTTACACACGTTCGGTCTGGTGGTGCAGCAGATCGTTCTGAATCCGCTGATCATGTCGGCATGCGCTGGAGCGCTCGCCGCGGCGCTCCATATCCATCCGCCGGTGGCGATCGACAATACGCTGTTGTTTCTGCAAAACGCCGCCGCGCCGGTGGCGCTGTTTGTGCTCGGCGTGACGGTCGCGCTGCGTCCGTTTGGCCGCGTGCCCTGGGAAGTGCCCGGCGTCATCGCGGTCAAACTCCTGATCCATCCGCTCGTCGTCTTCGGATTGATGTTGCTGCTGGGACCGTTCGCGCAGCCTTGGGCGGCCACCGCGGTGCTGATGGCGTCGCTGCCGCCGGCGCTGAATGTGTTTGTGATCGCCCGGCAAAACGACACCTGGATCGAGCCAGCGTCGGTCGCCGTTCTGATCGGAACCTTCGCGTCTGTCGTCACGCTCACCAGCGTGATGTGGTTCATGCAGACCGGCCGGCTGGTGTTTCCCTAGAACCTAGCCGACCCGCGGCGTCGATCGCCACGAAGGCGCCAGGCCCTCGCGCATGGCAATACGTCGAAGCGGTCCTAATGAGCCGATCAGATGCAGGCCCGCCGCGCGCAGGGATTGCATCGGCAAAAAATCGCTGAGCAAGGAACGGTTCGCCACATCGATGGCGAAGGTCCGGCTGGCGACATCGGCGCGCCGCGCCGAATCGTAACGTTTCAGCGCTTGCGGCGAGCCGGGATCTTCGCCTGAGAGTATCGCCTCCCGCACGATGTCGGCGATATCGGCGGCATCGCGCAGTCCCATGTTCAGGCCCTGCGCGCCGATCGGCGGCAGCACATGGGCGGCCTCGCCGACCAGCGCGATACGATGCTGTGCGAATTTTCTGGGCTGCTCGATCGCAAGCGGAAACAGATGGCGTCCCGGTTCGACACTGATACGGCCGAGAATGGAATGCGATTGCGTTTCCGCGGCCGCGGAGAGTTCATCATCGCTCAACGCGATCAGCCGTTCGGCTTCCCTCGGTGCCGCGACCCACACTACGCTGGAGCGGTCGCCGGGCAGCGGCACAAATACGCACGGACCTTGCGGGGTGTGAAACTCCGTGGAGATGTTCCGATGTGGCCGCGAATGGCTGATGTTGAAGGTCAGTGCCGCCTGATTGAGTTCGCGGCGCCTGACCTCGATGCCGGCGGCCTCACGGCAGAGCGATTGCCGCCCGTCGGCTCCGACTACCAGACGCGCGGACAGTGATTTGTCGTGGCCGATGCGAATGGCAACATCGGCCTCTTCCGGGCTGATCGCATCAGCCTCATCGTCGAACCGTGTCAGACCGGAGAGTTCGGCTGCGCGCTGCTCCAGCGCTGATATCAGCGCGCGGTTGTCGATATTGTAGCCAAACACATCGAGACCGATTTCGTCGCACGAGAACCGAACCTCGGGTGCACGGATCAGGCGGCCGGTATCGTCGACCAGGCGCATCACCTGCAATGGCGCCGCCTTGTCCTTGCAGCGCGGCCAGACGTCCAACTGTTCCAGAAAGTCGACGGAGCCGCCCAGCAGCGCCGTGGTGCGATTGTCGGCATAAGGCGCGCGGCGGGCGATCAAGGCCGTGTTCGCGCCGGTTTGCGCCAATGCGATCGCGGCCGCAAGTCCCGCGGGGCCGCCGCCGATCACGACGACGTCGAATGGTGCTGATGCATCGCTCATGTCAGGACAATTGACGTTCCCGGCGGCATTTTCAAGCCCGCATCACGCCCCCGATATTTCCACTGATTTGCGCGGCGGAACGCCGCAACTGCGGATGTGCAAATCGCGCCGATTCCTGATAGCACTGCTGCGCAAATGGACCAGTTAAACCAGCAGAAATCTTCGTCAGCATCGCCGGGAATACGGGCCGCCGCATTTTCCGTGCATATCTTCACCGCAATGGGGGCGGGCATTGCCCTGATCGCGCTGCTTGAGGCCGTGCGCGAGCACTGGGCTGCGATGTTTGGGTGGCTCGGGGTCGCCCTGGTGATCGACGCGCTCGATGGCCCGATCGCGCGGCGGCTGGATGTCGCGCGCCTGCAGCCGAACTGGTCGGGCGACGTGCTCGACCTCGTGGTCGATTTCGTGACCTACGTCTTTGTTCCGGCCTATGCCATCACCGCAAGCGGCCTGCTGCTGCCGCTGGCGGCGCCGCTGCTGGGTGTGGGCATCACCGTGTCAGGCGCGCTCTATTTCGGGGATCGCCGCCTGAAGAGCGCAGATAATCATTTTCGCGGATTTCCGGGACTGTGGAATGTCGCGGCGTTCTATCTGTTTCTCCTTCATCCGCGGCCGGCACTCTCGAGCCTCGGGGTCGCCATTCTGATTGCGCTGACGTTTGTTCCCTTTCACGTCGTTCACCCGATCCGCGTGGTGCGCCTGCGTGCGCTCACCCTGTCTCTGATCGCCGTTTGGGCGGTGCTTGTGGTGACCACGCTGGCATACGATTTCGATGTGGGTACACCGGTAACCGTCGGACTTTGTGCGATCGCCGCCTATATCGTGGCAAGCGATGCAGCGATCCGGCTCGTGAGATCGCTCAAGGCATGATCAAGTTGTTGACCAGCCCGGAAGCATGGGCGGCATTGTTGACCCTGACGGCGCTGGAGATCGTTCTTGGCATCGACAATGTTATTTTTCTGTCGGTCATCGTCTCGCGCATCCCGAAACGGCAGGCGAAGCGAGCGCGGCAGATCGGACTGGCACTGGCGCTGGTGTTCCGCATTCTGCTGCTCAGCCTGCTGGTGTGGCTGATCGGCCTGACGCAAGCCCTCCTCACCGTGAAGGGCATGGCGTTTTCGTGGCGCGACATCATTCTGATGGGCGGCGGATTGTTTCTGATCGGCAAGGCGACCCACGAAATTCACGCCGAGGTCGAAGCGCGCGATGAGGAGAACGACGACGCGCCAAAGCCAAGCGCATTCTTCTGGGTGATCGTCCAGATCATCGTCATCGATATGATTTTCTCGCTGGATTCCATCATCACCGCGATTGGCATGGCGCAGGATCTCGAAATCATGATCGCAGCGGTCGTCATCGCCTGCCTCATCATGTATCTGTCGTCTGGTCCGGTTGCGAGATTCGTGGCGGAGCATCCTACCACCAAGATGCTGGCGCTGGCGTTTCTGGTGCTGATCGGCGTTGCGCTGGTCGCTGACGGATTCCAGTTTCATATTCCGCGCGGCTACATCTATTTTGCCATCGTGTTTTCGGCGGCGGTCGAATTCTTCAATGTGCTGGCCAAGCGCAACCGCAAAAAGACCGTTAACTAGGCAAGCAGAGACGTTCACGCGGTCATTGAGTTGACAACGCGGCCTCGATGGCTATCGCTTGATCTTAAGGAAATACGGGAGAACATGATATGACCAAGGCCGTGCGGGTGCACAAGGTAGGGGGTCCGGAAGCCCTGGTTTATGAAGCCGTGGACGTGCCCGCGCCGGGAGCCGGCGAGGTTCGCATCCGCCAGCATGCCGTCGGCCTCAACTTCATCGATGTGTACTATCGCACCGGCCTCTACAAGGCGCCGGGACTGCCGTTTATCGTCGGCAATGAGGCTGCGGGCGAGGTGCTGTCGGTTGGACCCGGCGTGACCAATTTTCACCCCGGTGACCGCGTCGCCTATTATTTCAACCTCGGCGGCTATGCCAGCGAGCGGAACATCCCCGCGGAGAAGCTGGTCAAGCTGCCTGACCACATCACGTACGAGCAGGGCGCGGTCCTGATGCTCAAGGGGCTCACGGTCTGGTACCTCCTGCACAAGACGTTCAAGGTCGAGCCGCACCATCGGGTGCTGATTCATGCCGCGGCCGGCGGCATCGGCTTGCTGGCGTGCCAGTGGGCGAGGGCGATGGGAGCGCATGTCATCGGCACCGTCGGCACCAAGGCGAAGGCCGATCTCGCGCTCGCCAACGGCTGCGATCACGTCATCCTCTACAACGACGAGGATTTCGTGGCGCGGGTGAAACAGATCAGCCGCAACGAGCTTTGCGACGTCGTCTACGATGGCGTCGGCAAGACCACATTTCCGGGCTCGCTGTCCTGCCTGAAGCCGCGGGGCTTGTTCGTGAGTTTCGGCAACGCGTCGGGTCCGGTGCCGCCATTCTCGATTGCCGAACTCAACAATCATGGTTCCCTGTTCGCGACCCGGCCAAAACTCAACGACTATATCGGCAAGCGCTCGGAACTGCTTGAAGGCGCCGATACCCTGTTTGCCGCCGTCATCAACGGCAAACTGCACGTTCCGATCAATCACGCCTACGCGCTGAAGGATGCGGCAAAGGCGCACATCGATCTGGAAAGCCGGGCCACGACCGGGGCGTCGATCCTGAAGCCGTAGCGAAGTGGATGGATAGACCTGATCAGTTCGAGACTGACCGGCTCGTACTACTCAGGCCTCGCCTTTCTCATGCTTGCGCACTTTTGCGATTCTTCGCCGACAGTGACGCAATGCGATATACTTTGACATTCAAGGATATTCGTGCGTGCCGGCGTCATATTGTAGGGCACGAATGTCAACGTCGGAAAAACGGATATGGGCCGTGGACCGTGGTTGAACGAAGCTCTGGGCAGATCATCGGCTTCGGTGGAATTTATGACGATCCGTTCGAACCAGGTTGGGGTATCGAGATTGGATATCATTTCGACCGATCGGCCTGGGGCAACGGTTATGCAACCGAACTCGTAAGATTTTGCCTTCAAATGGCGCGGAGACAGCACGGCGCTCGCGAACTTCAAGGCTTCGTACACCCCGATAATGCAGCATCCCAAAGAGTTCTTGAACGCACCGGTTTTGAACAACAGCAATTTGTGACGGAGCTAAACAGATACCGCTACATACGCCGGCTGGGATGATTTTTCCAGACTCTCTGCCACGCTGCTTCTCTTCATCACGCCTGCCACATCCGCTGCCACTTGTCGGCGAGCGCCCAGAAATCCTTCGGCATGATTTCGAAGCATTCCGCGTCACCTGCGAGTTGCTCCCACGGCTGGGCGCTCCGCATGTGGACGTGAGCGACCGGCCGCAGCCAGGAGGTGTCGTCGAGCGTTCCGGCGCGGACAGCCCTGATATCGAGGCGGGCGTCCCGTTCGCCGTAGACCCTGCCGCCGCAATCACCGCAGAACCAATAGGTGCTCTGCACGCCACTGGTGCCGGTGCGGTGCCACGGCTTGGGCTCACCTCGCACAATACGAAATGATTTCGAGGCAACCGGCATCGACATGCTGAACGCGCTGCCCGACCAACGCTGACATTCCGTGCAATGACAGGCGTATATCAGCAGCGGCATTGCTGTAACTTCAAACCGCACGGCTTCGCAGGGACACCCGCCGGTCAAGGGTAACGCCGGTCGTTTCATTTCCGTCATTGGAATGCTCCGTTACGCCACACGCCTTGCCGCGCCCATCTTGGTCAGCATCGCGTCCAGGCAATCGATCATCCCGGCGATTTCGCCCTTGGTGACGTTGAGCGCCGGCATGAAACGCAGCGCGTCCGGCCGTGGCGCGTTGAGCAGCACGCCCTCCTCAAACGCTTGCGCGACGATCGACGCGGCGATCGGATGTTTTAAGTCGAGTGCGAGCAGCAGTCCCGTGCCACGGACCTCGCCGAGACCATGCCGCGCGGATATTCGCTGCAATTCGCTTTCCAGATACAGGCCGGTATCAACAACCGATCTAAGAAATTCCGGGTTGCTGACCTGCCCAAGAACGGCGAGCCCGGCCGCGCACATCAGCGGGTTGCCGTTGAACGTGCCACCCTGGTCGCCATGTTCGAAACAGGAAGCCGCCTCGGTAGCCAGCAACGCTGCCAGCGGCACGCCTCCACCGATTCCTTTTCCCAGCGTCATGATGTCAGGCTCGATCCCGGCATGCTCGTAATGGAAAAGTTTTCCGGTGCGGCCCATGCCGGTCTGGATCTCGTCGAGGATGAGCAACAGGCCATGCGCTTTGGTCAGGTCGCGCAGATCGCGCAGGAATTGATCGGTCGCAGGCCAGACGCCGGCTTCACCCTGGATCGGCTCCAGCATCACGGCGATGGTCTTGTCATTGATCAACCGCTTGACCGATGCGAGATCGTTCAGCCGTGCCTTGGGAAAGCCCGGCACCTTGGGCTCGAACAGGGGTTCGAAGGCTTTCTTGCCGGATGCCGACATCGTCGCCAGCGTCCGGCCGTGAAACGCGCCGTCGAACGTGATGATCTCATAGGCGCCGTTCCGGTGCAGCGATCCGTGCCTGCGCGCAAGTTTGATGGCGCCCTCATTGGCTTCCGCGCCCGAATTGGTGAAGAACACCCGGTCGAAACAACTGTGATCGACCAGGGCCTTGGCGAGCTTGAGGCTGGGGCCATTGTAGAAAGCAGGGCTCGGCGTCAGCAGCAGTTTTGCCTGCGCCGCGAGCGCCTCGACGACGACGGGCGGCGAATGGCCCAGGCAATTGACCGCCCAACCCTGCATAAAGTCGAGGGCGATCATCGTCCGACAAAGGAAGCGGCCACGCTTCCTACTCCGCCACCTGAAAGCAAAAGGCGTCATAGCGCTTGCCGCTGTCATCCCACAGAAACGAGCCTTCGCCCCGGACGAAAACGACCGGCGGTCGGGCTGTAATATCCATCAGTGAATCAAACGGATGGGTAGCGATGTTCATGTCGAAACTCCTGCGGTTGAATGAAAAAAGGTGGCAAAACGCAAGAAGGCCGCACTTTGCGGGTGCGGCCTTCTCGAAAACTTAGCTGTTTATCTGTTCAGCTCTGTCGTCGGACACGGCGCGACCCATCATCGTCGAGCGAGCGACGACGGAAGGTGGCGCGGAGTTGGGTCCGGTTGAGTTTCATGACGCCGCCATACATCGAGAGGGCCGGCGCTGTCAAGATCGTACGGTCAGAAGCCGGCGACGCTGCCGTGCAGGTCGTATTGGTCGGCGCGCTCGATCTTGGCGGTGACGATCTCGCCGACACGCAGCGGACGACGGCTTGAGACGTAGACCGCGCCATCGATTTGCGGCGCGTCGGCTTTGGAGCGGCCCTTCGATACGGTAGGACCGACTTCGTCGATGATGATTTGCTGCCGCGTGCCGATCTTGCGCTTCAACCGGCGCGCGGAAATCTTTTGCTGCCGCGCCATCAGCGCGTTCCAGCGCTCCTGCTTTATCTCATCGGGCACGGCATGGCCGAGCGCATTCGAGGACGCTCCCGCGACCGGCTCATATTTGAAACAGCCGACCCGATCGATCTCGGCTTCTTCGAGCCAGTCGAGCAGATAGGCAAAATCGGAATCGGTCTCGCCCGGAAAACCCACGATAAAAGTGGAGCGCAGCGTCAGCTCGGGGCATTCCTCACGCCACTGCTTGATCCGTGCCAGCGTCTTGTCCTGCGCGGCCGGACGTTTCATTGCTTTAAGGATTTCAGGGCTCGCGTGCTGAAAGGGAATATCGAGATAGGGCAGGACCTTGCCTTGGGTCATCAGGCCAATGACTTCGTCGACATGCGGGTAGGGGTAGACATATTGCAGCCGCACCCAGGCGCCGAATTCGCCGAGCTCCTTTGCCAGATCGAAAAACTTCGCGCGGACCTCGCGGTCCTTCCACGGGCTCGCGGCATATTTCAGATCGACGCCATAGGCTGAGGTGTCCTGCGAAATGACCAGCAATTCCTTCACCCCGGCGGTAACCAGTTTCTCCGCCTCGCGCAGCACGTCATTGGCCGGACGCGACACCAGGTCGCCGCGCAGCTTCGGGATGATGCAGAAGCTGCAGCGGTTGTTGCAGCCTTCGGAAATCTTCAAGTAAGCGTAATGCCGCGGCGTCAGCTTGATGCCCTGCGGCGGCACAAGATCGAGGTGGGGATTATGGACCGGCGGCAGCGCCCGATGAACCGCATCGAGCACACTTTCATATTGCTGCGGCCCCGTGATCGACAGCACGCCGGGATAAGCCGCCTCGATCTGCTCGGGTTCCGCGCCCATGCAGCCGGTGACGATCACCTTGCCATTCTCGGCCATCGCTTGGCCGATGGCGCCCAGCGATTCCTGTTTGGCGCTGTCGAGAAAGCCGCAGGTGTTGACAATGACCAGATCGGCGCCGTCATGCTTGCGCGCCAGTTCATAGCCTTCCGCACGCAGCCGCGTGATGATGCGCTCGGAATCCACCAGCGCCTTGGGGCATCCCAGCGAAACAAAGCTGACTTTGGGCGCGGCGGCCTGTTGCATGTTTGATCTGCCTCGTGTCCCGGCTTTAAGATTCGCATCCCGTTGCGGCAGGCTCTTTGCGAATGTTAGAGCCAAAGGGACACGAGAAAAAATGATTCTAGTGCGGCCCTGGATTTGACATTCGCCATGAGGAATCGCGGAGCCGGGGGGCGAATGTCAAATCCACCGCACTAGTTCATTGGCAGGAGCTAGTCCCAATTGCTCATAATTACAAGGCTTTGAGCCGGCTTGCGGCGTGCTATGGATGTCTGCCGGAATGCGAGTGATCGATGGGCGCCGAGTCGTCTCCTAAAATTGTCATTGTTGACGAAAGCCCGATCCGTGCCGCGATCCTCGAGGAGGGGTTGCGGGAAGCGGGTTTTACCGGCGTGGTCCACATCAGCGAAATGCAGAGCTTGCTGACCCGGATCTATGCGCTCGATCCCGACGTCATTCTGATCGATCTGGAAAATCCCAGCCGCGACGTTCTGGAGCAGATGTTCCAGGTCAGCCGCGCCGTGCGCCGGCCGGTCGCGATGTTCGTCGATCAGAGCGACGCGGCATCGATTCAGGCCTCGGTCGATGCCGGCGTCTCGGCCTATATCGTCGACGGATTGAAGAAGGAACTCATCAAGCCGATCCTCGACCTCTGCATTTCGCGCTTCAACGCGTTCGCAAAGCTGCAGGATGAACTCGATCGCGCCAAATCCGCGCTTGAAGACCGCAAGGTGATCGATCGCGCCAAGGGAATCCTGATGAAGCTGAAGGGCCTGACGGAAGATGAGGCTTACGTCCTGCTGCGCTCGACGGCGATGCGCGAGAAAAAGAAGATCGGCGAGATCGCACAGTCGATCCTGACGGCGTCGGAGTTGCTGAAATGACCAAACCGCTTTGCATAGGCTTCATTCCGCTGGTCGATGCCGCCGCCCTGATCGTCGCCGTCGACAAGGGATTTGCCGCCGCAGAGGGGCTCGATGTCACCCTGGTGCGGGAGGTGTCGTGGTCGAACATCCGTGACAAGCTCAATATCGGCCTGTTCGACGCCGCGCACCTGCTGGCGCCGGTTGCGATCGCGTCGAGCCTCGGACTCGGACACGTCAAGGTGCCCATCGTGGCGCCGTTCAATCTCGGCCTGAACGGCAACGCGATTACGGTGTCGCCGGCGCTGCATGCGGCGATCATGGCAGAAATCGACGGCGACCGCTTCGATCCGATGACCACGGCGCTGGCGCTCGCGCGCGTCGTCGCGAAGCGCCGCAAGAGCGGCGCCGAACCGCTGACCTTCGGCATGACCTTTCCGTTTTCGACCCACAATTATCAGCTGCGGTTCTGGATGGCGGCAGGCGGCGTGGATCCCGACGAGGAAGTCCGTCTTGTGGTGCTGCCGCCGCCCTACATGGTGGACAGTCTCGCCAACGGTCAGGTCGATGCGTTCTGCGTCGGCGCACCCTGGAATTCCGTCGCGGTCGATCTCGGGGTCGGCCATATCCTGCATTTCGTCTCGGACATTCTGGTGCGCGCGGCGGAGAAGGTCCTCGCCGTCAGGCAAAACTGGTCGGAGAAGAACCCGGAGCTTGTTGCCGCACTGATCCGGGCCGCATTTCGCGCCGCCGAATTCATTGAGGATCCGCAAAATCGTACCGAGGCGGCGCGCATTCTGGCGCAGCCGGAACGCATCGGCGTCGATGCGGACGTTATCCAGCGGACGCTCGATGGCCGTCTGAAGATTTCGCCTGATGGTACGATGCGCGAAAGCAGCTGCTATCTGCTGGTGGGGCGGGAGGGCGCGGCGCGGCCCGATCCGGTGCAGGCTGTCTGGCTCTATGCGCAGATGCTCCGTTGGGGGCAGGCCGCGATCAGCCCTGACGCTCTCAAGATCGCTAGAGCGGTATTCAGACCGGACCTTTACGATGCGGCGCTGGGACTGGGCGGGGAGGCGGAACGCGGCGCGTTCGGTTCAGTCGGCGCGTTTGCCGGGCCCGCATTCGATCCAGCCGACGTCGCGGGATATCTGGCCTCGTTCAAGGTCTTTCGTCTGATGCCGTGAGCCGGGAAAAGATCGTAGCTTAAATAATAGGCGCGATGATTCGAAGTCTAATTTTTAGGCTGATGCTCTCTTAAACGGCACGAACGCCAGTTTATCCACGCTAAATTGTTGCGCTGCAAAACAAATATGTCATTGAATATCAAGAGTTATTTCAACATTTCTGCAATGGCACACTATTTGAATAGGTGAGTGCGAGCCAGCCGCCGTAGATGCCCGCTGGCCGTGGTCCAAGATGGATTTCCGCAGCAACGAGGCTGATCGGATCGCTCCGAAACTTCCGATACGGCGCTGCCTTTCGAATCGAATTTCCGAGCGATCACACGCCCCTTTCCTCGTTGTGGCCACGCCTGCGCGTGGCGGCTGGAGCTTCGATATGGATTACGCAAAACCTGCCGACGTCGTCGACACGATGATCGATGTCAGTTTGAAGAAACTGGCGCTTGCCCCGCGGGATCTCCTCATTCGTGGCGCGCTTTCCGGTGCGCTGCTGGGTGCCGCCACCAGTCTGGCGTTCACCGGCGCCGTCACGACCGGGCAACCGCTGGTGGGCGCGATCATATTTCCCGTCAGCCTCATCATCATCGTGCTGCTCGGGCTCGAACTCGTGACCGGAAGTTTCGGGTTGCTGCCGCTCGCGCGCCTCGAGGGCAAAACCACCTGGAGTGCCATCGGCGTAAACTGGTCGTGGGTGTTCCTTGGAAATCTCCTTGGCAGCATAGCGTACGGCATCCTGCTCGCGATCGCGCTGACCAATATGGGCAAGATCGAACCGGCGGGCGTCGCGGCGCGCATCGTCAGCATCGCCGAGGCCAAGACCGTTGCCAACGAAGCAATCGGGCTGGCCGGAATGGTCAGCGTTTTCGTCAAAGCCATCCTCTGTAACTGGCTGGTTTGTCTCGGCGTCGTCATGGCCATGACGACAAGCTCCACGATCGGAAAGATCGTCGCCACCTGGATGCCGATCTTCATGTTCTTCGCGCTGGGATTTGAGCACGCCGTCGTCAACATGTTCATCATTCCGACCGGCATGTTGCTCGGCGCAAAAGTCAGCGTTTACGAGTGGTGGGTGTGGAATCAGATTCCGGTAACGCTCGGCAATCTCGTCGGCGGCTTCGTCTTTACCGGTTTGGCGCTGTACTCGACCTACAAGCCCGCGACACTGCTGACGCCGGCGGCGGCGCCGATCGCAGCGCAAGTCCCTGCAGAATAACGGCATCGCATCGCTGCGCATCATGAAGCTTGAAACAACAACAGCCGATTTTAGCGACGAGCAGAAGCGCTATCTGGAAGGCTTCATGTCTGGCCTCCAGGTCGGGCGCGTCGGCCGAGCCGCCGGTCTCGCTGGCGCAGGCGCGGCGCCCGACAAGGCCGCGGCGGAACCGGTGGGTCCGGACGCCGCCGGCCTCAAAGCTCAGGACAGATTTCTCCAGGACGGCAAGAAGCTGTCCGATCCGGAGAAATTCAAGCGCGAGCAGCATCCCTTCGATGCCTATGAGCGCCTGAAAGAGCAGGCGAGACACAACACGCCGCCGCCGCCACCGGACAATTTCCGGTGGCGCTATTACGGCCTGTTTTATGTCGCGCCGACGCAGAATTCCTTCATGTGCCGCTTGCGCATTCCGAACGGCATTCTCAAGCATTGGCAATTCGCAGGCGTCTCCGATCTCGCCGAACGCTACGGCGGCGGCTATTCGCACATCACTACCCGCGCCAATATCCAGATCAGGGAGATACTGCCGAAGCACACCGTGGCATTGATCGAGGGGATCCAGGACATTGGACTGTGCTCGCGCGGTTCGGGCGCCGACAATATCCGCAATGTCACGGGCACGCCGACGGCGGGGATCGATCCGCAGGAATTGATCGACACACGCGAATACGCCCGCGAATGGCACTACCACATTCTCAACGACCGCTCGCTGACGGGATTGCCGCGCAAGTTCAACGTCGCATTCGACGGCGCCGGCAAGATCGCGGTGCTTGAAGACACCAACGACATCGCCTTCGCTGCGGTCGAAGTGAAGGACGGTTTCGGCGTCGAGCCCGGCGTCTGGTTCCGCCTGGGAGTAGGCGGCATTACCGGCCACAAGGATTTCGCTAGGGAAACCGGCATCATCGTCAGGCCGGAGGACGCGACCCAGGTCGCGGACGCCATCGTCCGGGTGTTCGTTGAGACCGGCGACCGCACCAATCGGCTGAAGGCGCGTCTCAAATACGTGCTCGACAGCATGGGCGTGGAAAAGTTCCTCGTCGCCGTCGAGGAGAAGCTTGGCCGCAAATTGGTGCACGCTCCAGCCGACGCGATTGCGGCCCGTCCGCAGTTCGATCGGATGGCGCATATCGGGGTCCATCCCCAGAAGCAGCCGGGACTGAACTGGATCGGCGTCGTTCTGCCGGTGGGCAAGGTGACCTGTGAACAGATGCGCGGCCTTGCCAAGATCGCACAGGACCTTGGTGACGGCGATATCCGCCTCACGGTCTGGCAAAATCTGCTGATATCGGGTGTGCGCGACGACAATTTGGCGCTGGCGACCGCTGCGATCGAGAAGCTCGGCCTTGCCGTCCAGGCATCGAGCATCCGCGCCGGGCTGGTTGCATGCACCGGCAATACAGGCTGCAAGTTCGCCGCATCCGATACCAAACGCCACGCCGCCGAGATCGGCGACTGGTGCGAAACGCGTGTGCAGATCGAAACGCCGCTCAACATCCATCTCACCGGCTGTCATCATTCCTGCGCCCAGCACTACATCAGCGATATCGGGTTGCTCGCGGCGAAGGTGCCGGGCGGGAGCGACGACGACACGGTGGAGGGTTATCACCTTTACGCCGGGGGCGGCTTCGGACCGGACGCCGATATCGGGCAGGAGGTCTATCGCGACGTCAAGGCAGAGGACGCACCAAAAACAGTGGAGCGGCTGCTCAGGGCCTATCTCGCGAACCGCGTCTCGGCCGACGAGACGTTTGTCGCCTTTTCACGCCGCCATGACGGCGAATCCCTTCGCAAACTGGCCGACGCGGAAGCAATGCCATGAACCAGATCACCCCACCGCCACGGCTTGAAATCATTCCGGCGACGGCGCCGTTCACCGCAGGACAGCGTTCGTGGCTGAACGGCTTTCTCGTCGGTATGCTGTGGCTCGACGGTTCGACCCCGCTGGCTCCCGCACAGAACGGCGCAGTGCTCGGCCCGGCAGGCGATGGCGACGACGGCGAAGCGCCCTGGCACGACCAGACCATGCCGATTACCGACCGCATGAAGCTCGCGGAAGGCCGCCCCTTGCGCCGGCGCATGATGGCGGCGATGGCGCAGCAGGATTGCGGCCAGTGCGGCTACAATTGCCAGGATTATGCTGACGCGTTGTATGTAAAGAAGGAAGAGCGGCTGAACCTCTGCGTGCCGGGCGGCAAGGAAACCGCGCGCATGCTCAAGAATTTCTATGCCGAACTCGGTGCGGCGTCACCCGCAGCACGCGCCGAGACCGCGCCGGCGCAAGGCACGCCCGCTGCACCGCTGTCCGCGCCCGGCCGCTCGCGCGATAATCCGGTTTACGCGACTTTCCACTCCCGTCGGCGTCTCAACAAGAATGGGTCGGAAAAGGAAACCTGGCATATAGAATTTGATCTTGCCGAAACAGGCCTCGGCTACGCCGTCGGAGATTCCTTCGGCATTTATCCCGCCAACGATGCCGCGCTGGTCGACTCCATTCTCGCCGCCCTCCATGCGCCGCCCGACTTTCCTATCGGCGGACGGACCTTACGCGAGACGCTCACCGACGGTGTCTCACTGTCGCCGGCGCCGGACATGCTGTTCCATCTGATTTCCTATCTCACCGGCGGCGAGCGCCGACACAAGGCAAAGGCGCTGGCGGCGGGGCAGGACCCAGACGGCGACGCGACGGTGCTCGACGTACTCGCCGCCTTGCAGAAATTTCCCGGCATCCGGCCCGACCCGGAGGCCTTCATCGAGTCGCTTGATCCCTTGCAGCCGCGCGTCTATTCAATCTCGTCGTCGCTGAAGTGCAATCCCGGCCGCGTATCGCTGACGGTTGATGCAGTGCGCTACGAAGTGGAGAAGCGCACGCGGCTCGGCGTTGCCTCGACCTTCCTCGGCAGCCGCGTATTGCCCGGCGACAAAATCAAGGTCTACGTGCAGAAGGCGCAGCACTTCGCGCTGCCGGACGATCCGAAGGTGCCGATCATCATGATCGGCCCCGGCACCGGATTGGCGCCGTTCCGCGCCTTCCTGCAGGAGCGCATGGCGATCAAGGCGCCCGGGCGTAATTGGTTGTTCTTCGGTCACCAGCGCAGCAACTTCGATTTCTTCTACGAAGATGAGCTGGTAGCGATGCGCTCAGCCGGCCTACTTACCCGGCTGACGCTTGCTTGGTCGCGCGACGCTGGCGAAAAGATTTACGTCCAGCACCGCATGCGCGAGGTCGGCCGCGATCTGTGGGCGTGGCTTAATGACGGCGCACACATCTATATTTGCGGTGATGCCACGCGAATGGCGAAGGATGTC
>Ga0097691_1000648_pt1 | contig 28944 bp, 29 predicted proteins | sample NGESurdeep072012_8_FD_72858 | JGI IMG/M metagenome (GOLD analysis project Ga0097691, IMG submission 72858) | Arctic peat soil microbial communities from Barrow, Alaska - NGEE Surface sample 210-1 deep-072012 | ecosystem: Environmental > Terrestrial > Soil > Wetlands > Peat ... | reverse complement strand
GCGCGCGGCGTCACCTTCGATCTCGAGGGCGAAGGCAACGACTATGTCGGCAAGGGCCTGTCGGGCGGCCGCATCATCGTCAAGCCGCCGCACAATTCCGGCATCGTGCCGGAGGAATCCATCATCGTCGGCAACACCGTGATGTACGGCGCGATCGAGGGCGAATGCTATTTCCGCGGCATCGCCGGCGAACGCTTCGCGGTGCGTAATTCGGGCGCCGTGGCTGTCGTCGAGGGCGCCGGCGACCACTGCTGCGAATACATGACCGGCGGCATCGTCGTGGTGCTCGGCAAGACCGGGCGCAACTTCGCGGCCGGCATGTCGGGCGGCGTCGCCTATGTGCTGGACGAGGCCGGCGACTTTCCGAAACTCTGCAACATGGCGATGGTCGAGCTCGAACCGGTGCTCTCGGAAGAGATGATCAACGAGAACAGCTATCACCAGTCAGGCGATCTCGAAGCCCATGGCCGGGTCGATGTGTTCGCCAATCTGCTGGAGTCCGATATCGAGCGGCTGCACATCCTGATCACGCGCCACGGCAAGCTGACGGGCTCCAAGCGCGCCGCCGAAATTCTGGCTAACTGGAAGAAATGGCTGCCGAAATTCCGCAAGGTGATGCCGGTGGAATACCGCCGCGCGCTGAAGGAATTGAAGGCCAACGCCGACGCCGAGCCGAAGATCGCGATCGGGGCGTAAACATCGGCCTCATCCTTCGAGACGCGACGAAGACGCCGCTCCCCAGGATGAGGGGAAAGACTAGACATTCCTCATGGTGAGGAGGCGCTTGCGCCGTCTCGAACCATCAGGCCAAGATAGGTTCAGGGACACTAGCTTTAATGGGCAAGATTACAGGTTTTCTGGAGATCGAGCGGCACGATCGCAAATATGCGCCGGTCGCCGAGCGCATCAAAAGTTATCGCGAATTCGTCATTCCGCTGAGCGAGAAAGACACCCGCGACCAGGCCGCGCGCTGCATGAATTGCGGCATTCCCTATTGCCACGGCACCGGCTCGGTGCAGCCGGGCACGCCGGGCTGCCCGGTCAACAACCAGATTCCGGATTTCAACGATCTGGTCTATCAGGGCAACTGGGAAGAAGCCTCGCGCAATTTGCACTCGACCAACAACTTTCCGGAATTCACCGGCCGCATCTGCCCGGCGCCGTGCGAAGCCTCCTGCACGCTCAACATCAACGACAACCCCGTCACCATCAAGACTATCGAATGCGCGATCGTCGATCGCGCCTGGGAAAATGGCTGGCTGAAGCCGGAAATCGCGGCGAACAAGACCGGCAAGAAGATCTCCATTGTCGGTTCCGGCCCCGCGGGGCTTGCCTGCGCGCAGCAGCTGGCGCGTGCCGGCCACGACGTGCATGTCTATGAGAAATTCGCCAAGGCCGGCGGCCTGCTGCGTTACGGCATTCCCGATTTCAAGATGGAGAAGCACGTCATCGACCGCCGCCTCGCGCAGATGGAAGCCGAGGGCGTCACCTTCCATTACGGCGTCCACGTCGGCGGCACGGCTTCCGGCGCGCTCGATCCGCGCGAGATGCTGAACCAGTACGACGCGCTGGCGCTGACCGGCGGCGCCGAAGCCGCGCGCGACCTGCCGATTCCCGGCCGCGATCTCGGGGGCATTCACTTCGCGATGGATTTCCTGCCGCAGCAGAACCGCCGCGTCAGCAACGAGCCGCTCGGCGGTGCGCCGGACATTCTCGCCGGCGGCAAACATGTGGTCGTGATCGGCGGCGGCGACACCGGATCGGACTGCATCGGCACCTCGTTCCGGCAGGGCGCCAAGTCGGTGACGCAGCTCGAGATCATGCCGGCTCCGCCGGAGCATGAGAACAAGGGCCTGACCTGGCCGGACTGGCCGCTGAAGATGCGGACCTCGTCGAGCCAGGCCGAAGGCGCCAAGCGCGAATACGCGGTGCTGACGCAGAAATTCTCCGGCGCCGATGGCAAGGTGGCAAAACTGCATTGCGTGCAGGTCGACGACAAGTTCAAGCCGATGCCATCAAGCGAATTCGAACTCGACGCGCAGCTGGTGCTGCTGGCGATGGGTTTTGTGCATCCGGTGCATGAGGGCCTGCTCAAGACCCTCGGCGTCGATCTCGACCCGCGCGGCAATGTGCGCGCCAACACCGCGGACTATCAGACGTCGCGGCCGAACGTGTTCTCAGCCGGCGACATGCGCCGCGGCCAGTCGCTTGTCGTCTGGGCGATCCGCGAAGGCCGGCTCTGCGCCCGCGCCATCGACCAGTTTTTGATGGGGACGACGAATCTGCCGAGGTGAGCTTATCCATCCCCCTTGTGGGGAGGGATAAGAAAGAAGAATCCGCAGCCCTAATTCTGCAACCGCACCCCGAGCATCACCACCGTCGACGCGGTGCTGTTGCCGGGAATGTTGGAGTTGAGAACATCGCGGCGCAGCGTGCCCTTGACCCAGAGCGAGCGGGTCATCTTGTAGACCAGGTCGCCTTCGAGCGAATAGGTCTTGTCGCGCCGGCCGTCGCCCTGATAGTCGAGCGTGCCGAAAGTGAATTTTCCGATTGCCGTGAGCCAGCGGCGGAAATCGTGATCTACTTCCACGGTGTAGACATGCGTCAGCACGCCGGAGACGCCTGGCAGCGTGGTCTCGTCGATCGAGGTGGTGGAATAGAATTTCGCCGTGGTCAGCGGCGTCGCCGTCCAGGTCAGCGAAGATGCGACGAGCAGGCCCTGCAAGCGGTCGAGCCTGACATCGACATAATCGCGCGCGGCGTAGCCGACCGAGATTTCGCCGGTCAAGAGCCGGGTGAATCCGAATGAGGTGCCGGCCTTGGCATAGCCGCCCGAGGAATCGCGCTGAAAGCCTGAGCGGTCGAACCTGACGTCGTGCACGCGGCTGTCGCCCTCGAATTCGGTGAACGGTTTCACCCCCGGCAAGAGATCGTAGCTGACCCGGCCGACGCCGCCATATTGCGAGATGTTGCGGTCGTCGTTGGTGGTCGTGGTGCCGTCGGTGAGCTTGCTATCGGTATAGACGGTGCCCGAGCGTCGAATAAACCGGATATCTGGCGAGGCCGGCCTGGATGTTCGGGCTGCCGGGATTGTCGGTGGCGACGCGCAGCCGCAGCTGCGCGGTCAGGCGGGTGTCGTGGCTGACGTCGAGACGGCCATCGACATGGCCGGTGAAATCCGGCCGGTCGACATTGGTCGGCGCCGACGACACCACGCCGTCCACCGGCGGAAAGGTGTTGCCATAGCCGGTGAACGATCCCCGCAAGTCGGCGACAACAGCGTGGCGCTCCCAGTCGGAGACGGCGAGAAATTCCGGCGCCACCACATAGAACGGCGATTCCTGCGGCACGAAGGTGCGGCCGGGATTGGTGTCGTAGCCGCCGCTGAGCTCCACCGCGGACTTGATGAGAAAGCCGCCGGCGTAATCGCCGACCGCGCCGAACGGATCATCGTCGATCCTGAGGCGCTTGCGCGGCGGCTGGCCGACCACCGTGCCGGCCATCGCAGGCGGGATCGGCGCCTTGTTGGCGGCCTCGGATGGCGGAATCGACAGTCGCGGCGGCGCGCTCGAGATCACCGGCGCCGGACTGCCGGGACCCGGCGGCGGTTTTGGCTTGGCCTGCCCCGGATAGAGTTTCGGCTTCCTGCGCGTGCGATTGAGCGAGTCGAAGCCGGAGCCGGACGCGCCGCTGGCGGCGGGAAGCCCATAGGTCGGAATCTGGCCGATGCGGGAGGGCGCGGGCTTATCCTTGTCGCGGAGCCTCGCATCGTCAGCGGCCTCCCCGGTCTTGTCGACGATGGTGTTGTCGCTGGTCCTGCGCAGCGGCGAATCCTGCGGCGACACGAATCCGTCGCGCACCGGGCGCAGCAAATCAGGGGTAAGGGCTTGGGCCTGGGCCAGCGTGCCATCGAACGCGATCAGCGCAAGGCATGGCAATAGCGCGCGTAAGCTCATCACGGGCTTGCGGCGGCCCCTTGCTGGACCCGACATCACGATGAAAATACCCCAACGAATTCATACGCTTGCCGACCGGGTTCCAGAGCAACGCGAACGCGCTCCGTGGAAAACGTCGTTAATGGAGTTAAAACAATTATGGTTAATGAGCCGTTGAGAACCGGGGCCCCGCGTCGCATCGCAGGTTGGGCCATGCTAAGGAGTGATCTAGTGTCGCCGATTTGAAGTTCCTCACCCGTTGCCGCAAGTTCGTATCAGGAACTTCAAATCGAAAAGCGGCACTAGAATCATAGATTTTCTAGTGCCCCTTTGTTTCCGAAGTTCGTGCAAGAGGGTGCCGCAACGGATCACGAACTTCGGAAACGGGGCACTAGCGCGAAGAGCGATGCCCCACCTCCGGGAATCACGCATGGCCAATTCGAAACCGCTGACGGCAAAATCATCCGTGACCGATCACGCGAACCAGGCCGTGCAGTCGGCTTTGCGCACCCTCGATGCCGAGGGCAGCGGCATATCAGCGATATCCGCGGCGCTGCAGGGCTCGCTCGGGCCGGCCTTCGCCGCCGCCGTCGATCTGATCCGCGAGGCCAAGGGCCGGGTGATCGTCACCGGGCTCGGCAAATCGGGCCATGTGGCGCGCAAGATCGCCGCCACACTGGCCTCCACCGGCACCCCCGCCTTCTTCGTGCATGCCGCCGAGGCCAGCCACGGCGATCTCGGCATGATCACGCCGGACGACGTCATCATCGCGTTGTCGTGGTCCGGCGAGCAGCCGGAGATGAAGAACCTGGTCAATTATTCGAGCCGCTTTGCGATTCCGATGATTGCGGTGACCTCGAATGCGGAGTCGTCGCTCGGCGCGGCCGCGCGGATCGTGCTGGAACTGCCGAAGGCGCGTGAGGCCTGTCCGCACAATCTGGCGCCGACCACGTCATCGCTGATGCAGTCCGCGATCGGCGACGCGCTCGCCATCGCGCTGCTCGAAGGCCGCGGCTTCACGGCGCTGGAGTTCGCCAATTTTCATCCCGGCGGCAAGCTCGGGGCGATGCTGAAATTCGTCCGCGACATCATGCATACCGGCAACGCCATCCCGGTAAAACCACTCGGCGCCAAAATGTCGGACGCGCTGGTGGAGATGTCGACCAAGGGATTCGGCTGCGTCTGCATTGTGGACAAGGCCGGCGAAATCGCCGGCATCATCACCGACGGCGATCTGCGCCGTCACATGCGGCCCGACCTGATGACGGCTGAGGTCGATGACGTGATGACGAAGAACCCCCGAACGATTCCCTCCGGCATGCTCGCGACCGAAATGCTGGAGACCATCAATTCTTCCAAGCCTGCGGTGACCGTGCTGATTGTCGCCGAGGGCAGGAAGCCGGTCGGCATCGTTCACGTCCACGACGTGCTGCGCGCCGGCGTGGCGTAATACGTCGTCCCGGCGAACGCCGGGACCCATAATCGCTGGCGTCGGTTGTTGCAGAAGGTATTTGCCGCAGTGCCAAAACGAGATGACACGGCGTATGGGTCCCGGCGTTCGCCGGGACGACCGGAGGCAGTGCGCTTCGCCGAGCGGTGGAGCAAACGCGGGCCGAACTGAATTCAGGCCGCCGCCACCGTCAGGCTGGCGCCGTCGGCCTGCACGATTTTGACACGGCTGCCGGCGGGCGCGTCGGGACCGGCGACGCGCCAGATCGTATCGTCGATCCGCACCGTGCCTGCGCCGTCGATGATCGGCTTTTCCAGCGTAAACACCCGGCCGACCAGCGCATCCGCGCGCTTGTTGAGAAACGGGTTGCTCTTGCTGACGGCTTTATTGCCAAGCGCGACGCGCCGCCACAGCGGCACCGCGGCGGCTGCGAAGATGGCGAACATCAGGATCTGCATCTGCCAGGACGGATGGATCGCGAACGACAGCAGACCGACCAGCAACGCCGCGAGCCCGAGCCAGAACAGGAAGACACCCGGCGCGAGCAGCTCCAGCGCCATCAGCACGATGCCGAAGATCAGCCAGTTCCAGGTGCCAAGCGTGGAAAACATCTCGGTCATCGTATGACCCTCTGCTACTGCGACGGAAGCGTGCTCCCTCTCCCGTTGGGAGAGGGGTGGGGTGAGGGGTTACGGTCTAACGATGGATCGTAACCCCTCACCCGGATCGCAAGGGCGATCCGACCTCTCCCCGTGGGAGAGGTGACGGAACGCGCATGCTCTGGTTCGACCATCATCAAACATGCTCTAGCGTTGCGGCGTCGCCGGCGGCGGGTTCGGTCCGGCTTGCGGCACCGAGGAGCGGCGCGCGGCCGCCTGCGCGGACGCCGCACTTTCGCCGAACGTGGCCTTGGCGATCTCGCCGATGCCGGCCAGCGAACCCAGAATGCTCATCGCCTCGATCGGCAGCATGATGATCTTCTGGTTCGGCGAATCCGCCAGTTGCCCGAACGCCTTGATATATTTGTCGGCGATGAAGTAGTTCAGCGCGGCGACGTCGCCCTTGGCGATGGCGTCGCTGACCATCTGGGTCGCCTTGGCTTCCGCCTCGGCGGAACGTTCGCGCGCCTCGGCGTCGCGGAACGCGGCCTCGCGGCGGCCTTCGGCCTGCAAGATCTGGCCCTGTTTGGCGCCTTCCGCGCGAAGAATTTCCGATTGCCGCTGGCCTTCGGCCTGCAGAATATCGGCGCGCTTGACGCGCTCGGCCTTCATCTGGCGTCCCATCGCCTCCACGAGGTCGGCGGGCGGCACGATGTCCTTGATCTCGATGCGGTTGACCTTGAGCCCCCACGGCGAAACCGCGGCATCGACCACGCGCAGCAATCGCTCGTTGATCTCGTCGCGATGCGACAGCACCTGGTCGAGGTCCATCGCGCCCATCACCGAGCGGATGTTGGTCATCGTCAGCACGATGATCGCCTGATTGAGATTGGATACCTCGTAGCTCGCCTTGGCGGCGTCGAACACCTGGAAGAACGCGACGCCGTCCACCGTCACCGTGGCGTTGTCCTTGGTGATCACCTCCTGCTCGGGAATGCTGATCACCTGCTCCATCATGTTCATCTTGCGGCCGACGCGGTCGAAATAGGGGATGATGATGTTCAGCCCCGGCGCCAGCGTGCGAGTGTATTTGCCGAACCGTTCGATGGTCCAGTCAAAGCCCTGCGGCACCGTCTTGATGCCGGCAAACAGCGTAAAAATAACCAGCAGCACCAGCGCAATGGCGAAAATGTCGAAACCGGTCATGAAAATCTCCTTGGCGGGCGGGCCAGCCTTTGAACGCAGCGCGCCGTCCTGCAAGCTTTGTCATGCGTTGCAGTGCGGCGAAACCCTCAATTGGTCGCCCAGACGGGGATGTAAGGTTCGAGGCGTGCAAAAGCCAGTCACGGCGCCGGCGATTATATCCAGCCCTGAAGCTCGCGCAGCACCAGCTGGCGGATAACGTCCATGCCGGGCTCGCTATCGTTGAGGCACGGGATCGCGGCAAACTGCTCGCCGCCATTGTGCTTGAAGATCTCGGCGTTTTCCTGCGCGATTTCTTCCAGCGTTTCCAGGCAATCGGCCGAGAAGCCGGGCATCACCACGGCGATGCGGCGCAAGCCGTCTTTCGCCAGTTGCTCGATGGTCTTGTCGGTGTAGGGCTGCAGCCACGCGTCGAAGCCGAAGCGCGACTGGAATGTCAGCAGCAGCTTCGAGGCGTCGAGGCCCATGCGCTTGCGTAGCGCATCTGTCGTCGCGATGCATTGCGCCTGGTAGGGGTCGCCCTTGTCGACATATTTCTGCGGCATGCCGTGGAACGAGGCCACGATCAGCTCCGGTTGAAACGGCAGTGTTTTGAGATGCGCATTGATCGAGACCGCCAGCGCCTCGATATAGTCAGGATCTTCGTAATAGGGCGGCGTCACCCGCAGCGTCGGCTGCGCGCGCATTTCGCCGAGCACGCGGAACACTTCGTCGCACACGGTGGCGGAGGTCGCGGCCGAATATTGCGGATAGAGCGGCACCACCAGCAGCCGGTCGCAGCCCTGCGCCGTCAGCGCCTCGATCCGCGACTTGATCGACGGGTTGCCGTAGCGCATCGCCCAGTCGACCACGACATGGTCATGGTCCGATATGGCTGCGGCGAGCTTGTCGGACTGCGCGCGGGTGATGGTCTTGAGCGGAGATTCGTTGTTCTCGGTGTTCCAGATCTTCAGGTAATCGCGCGCCTTGCGCGCCGGGCGGATGCGCAGGATGACGCCGTTCAGCACCAGCTTCCATATCAGCCCCTGATCCTCGATCACCCGGGGATCGGACAGAAATTCCTTGAGATAGACGCGCACGCCCTTGGCATCCGCGGTGTCGGGGGTGCCGAGGTTGACCAAGAGCACGCCGACGCGCTCCGGCCTGACGTCGGCTGCTGCCTTTGCACTTTCGATGGGAACGACCGCTGTCATAATGGCTGTGGCTTCGCGCGTTGTGATATCCTTGTCAAGATAATGGCCAGTTCGATACTGTCACGTATTGCCGCGCGTCGGGGGAAACCATGACGGTTGCCGAATGGTGCGTTTTCGGAACGCTGATGCTCTATCTGCTGACGATCGCAGCCGTGAAGTGGATCGGGTTCCGCCGTTTCGACAACTCCAGACCGCGCGACCCGGCGTTCTATGCCGACTCCATTGCCTCGCGCGCGCTGGGCGCGCATCAGAACGGCATCGAGGCCTTTCCGTTCTTTGCCGTAGCCGTGTTGCTGGCGGAATTTCGCGTCGGCCCGCAGAATCTGATCAACGAGCTGGCGGTGCTGTTCCTGATCGTGCGGATTGCCTATGTGCTGACCTATCTCGGCGATCGCCCCACGCTGCGCTCGATCCTGTGGAGCGTCGGCTTTGCGATCAACCTCACCATTTTCTTCATGCCGGCGATCCGAAACTATCTGCCGCTCTAGAGGCAGGTCACCCGCTCGGCGGCGATGTAGCCGAACAGCAGGCCGACGCCGAACAACAGCACCAGTCCCGCCGCGCCGAATTCCACGCCGCGCATGACCAGCGTACCGCCACCCTCGCGGCCGGCGCTCAGGCGCCGCGCCAGGTCCTTCGCGGACACCGCGATGACGGCGATGGTCGCAACCGTGATCGCGGTGCCGAGCCCCATCACGAAGGTCGCGGCGATGCCGGCCCAGAACAGGCCCTGCGCCAGCGCGAACACCAGAACCAGGATCGCGCCCGAACAGGGCCTGACGCCGACGGCGAAGATCGCACCAAACCCGCGACGCCAGCCGCCGGGGCCGGCAAGCTCGCTTGGAACCGGACCATGGGAGTGGCCGCAATGCTGGTCATGGACGTGGCTGTGGTCATGATGATGGTGATGGTCATGGCCGTGATCATGATCATGACGATGCGCAGCGGCCGCCAGCACGGCCGCCGGCTGCGGCACCTGCAGCGCGCGCATGAACCCGCCGCCCTTGGTCCAGACCAGCCGGGCGCCGAACGCCGCGATCAGGGCGTAGCTCGCAATCTCGACCGCCTTTTCAGCGCCGCACATGGTCTTGGCTGTGGCGTTGAGCAGCCAGGCGCAAATTCCGACAATCACCACCGCGACCAGCGACTGCATCAGCGCGGAGGCGAACGACAGCACGATGCCGCGCCGCGCGGTCTCCTGGTTGGCGACCAGATAGGACGAGATCACCGCCTTGCCGTGGCCGGGGCCGGCGGCGTGAAAGACCCCATAGCCAAACGAGATCGCCAGCAGCGTCCAGACCGCTGACCCGTCGGACTTCGCGGCGCGAATGGTCGAGGACATTTCGCGATAAAATTCCGATTGTTTTGACAGCAGCCATCCGACGATGCCGCCCACTTGCGGCTCGGCGCTCGGGCGCGGCGCGCCAAACGGGTTCTGCGCCATCAGCACGTTCACCGCGCCGTCGAGCATCAGAATAATGACCGCCGCCGCGAGGAAAATCGTCAGGCCGCGCGCGAAGTCCGAGCGGGTCGGTCTCACGGACAATCCACCGTGATCTTGTTGGCGAACATCGCGCCGTAATTCGAATTATCGCCGCTCATGAAGGTCTGTTCGCCGAGCTTCTGGGCATTGGCGGTGCCATCATTCGGCCGCTGGAATTTCATCTGACAGGCGGCGGGAGCCCCGACCAGCCTGACCGGGTCCTTGTCGGCGAGCTTGAAGTCGATGAAAAACGCCGGGTCAAAAACGTCCAGCACAAGTTGCTTCGGTTTCACCGGCGTCTTCAGCGGCAAGGTAAAATGCAGCGTCAGCGTGGCATCCCTGTATTCGAGGAAGTAGTCGACCGGCTCCTGAAATTTCTCCTTCTTGCCGTCGGCCTTGGCGAAGGTGAAGAATGCGAATTCTTTGAGCGATTCGACATTGGTCTGCGCCAGCGGCGCGAGTTCTTCGCGGCTGTAGACGCCCTTGGTCTTGGTCTCGATGCCCTGCAGCGCGTAGGTAGAGAACATGTCGTCGAAGGTCCAGGCATGGCGCACGCCGGTGATCGAGCCATCGGGAGCGTAGATCAACTCGCTGGTTGCGGTGATCCAGACATGCGGATGCGCCTGCGCCGCGCCGGCGCCGAGGGCTAATCCGCCGGCAAGCAGCAGCAAACCGAGCAACCGGCGCATCGCCATGTTCACCTCACGCGACCTCGGGCGTTTCCAAGAGGCCACGGCGACGCAGCAGCGCGTCGGGCTCCGGCTCACGGCCGCGGAAGGCGATATAGGCGTCTTCGGGATCGCGCGAGCCGCCCGATGAGTAGATGTCGTCGTGCAGGCGCTTGGCGACCGAGGGGTCGAAAATGTTGCCGGCCTCCTCGAATGCGCCGAACGCGTCGGCATCCATCACCTCGGACCACATGTAGCTGTAATAGCCCGACGCATAGTGATCGCCGGAAAAGATATGGCCGAATTGCTGCGGCCGGTGCCGCAGCGAGATTTCCGCGGGCATGCCGATCTTTTCCAGCTCAGTGCGTTCGAACGCCCGCACATCCCGGCTCGCCGACGCCGGCTGGGTGTGGAATTCGAGATCGATCAGCGCCGAGGAGACGAATTCCACCGTGGCGAAGCCCTGGTTGAACTTGCGCGCGGCGATGAAGCGCTTCAGCAAATCGTCCGGCAGCGGCTCGCCTGTTTGGTAATGCCGGGCAAATTGCCGCAGCACCTGCGGCTGTTCCTGCCAGTGCTCGTAAAGCTGCGAGGGCAGCTCGACGAAATCGGTGAACACGCTGGTGCCGGACAGCGAGGGATAGGTCACGTCCGACAGCATCCCGTGCAGGCCGTGGCCGAATTCGTGGAACAGCGTCCGCGCGTCATCCGGCGACAGCAGCGACGGCTGGCCGTCGGCGCCCTTGGAGAAATTGCAGACGTTGATGATCAGCGGAGCGACGTCGCCATCCAGCTTCTGCTGGTCGCGCAGCGAGGTCATCCAGGCGCCGGAGCGCTTTGAGGAACGGGCGAAGTAGTCGCCATAGAACAGCGCCTTGTGCCGCCCGGCGCTATCCCTGACTTCCCAGACCCGCACGTCCGGATGCCAGACCGGAATATCGCTGCGCTCGGAAAAGCTGAGGCCGAACAGCCGGCGTGCGGTGTCGAAGGCGGCCTCGATCATGTGGTCGAGCGCCAGATAGGGCTTGATCGCGGCGTCGTCGAAATTGGCGCGGCGCTGCCGCAGCTTTTCGGCGTAGTAGCGCCAGTCCCACGGCGCCAGCGCGAAATTGCCGCCCTCCTCGGCAACCAGCACCTGCAAGGCATCGCGATCCGCCAGCGCGCGGGCGCGCGCAGGCTTCCAGACCCGCTCCAGGAGGCCGCGCACTGCCTCGGGCGTCTTGGCCATCGAATCCTCGAGGCGATAGGCGGCGAAGGTCGGGAAGCCCAGGAGCTTGGCGCTCTCCTCGCGCAAGCTCAGGATCTCGACAATAGCGGCGTTATTGTCGTTGTCGTTGTCGTTGTCGCCGCGCGCGGTGAAGGCCTTGAACACCTTTTCGCGCAGGTCGCGCCGGGGGGAGCTCTTCAGGAACGTCTCCACTGACGACCGCGACAGCGTCACGATCGCCTTGCCGGCCATGCCGCGCTCGCTGGCTGCGGCCTGCGCCGCCGCGACAAAGCTGTCCGGGAGGCCGTCGCGGTCGGTCTCGCCGAGTTCCATGAACCAGTCCTGCTCATCGCCGAGCAGATGATGGCTGAACGCCGTGCCGAGATGCGCCAGCCGCTCGTTGATCTCAGCCATCCGCTTCTTCGCCGCCTCGTCGAGCCCGGCGCCGGAGCGGTGGAAGCGGGTGTAGGTGCGCTCCAGGAGCCGCATCTGCTCGGGTGTCAGCCCTAGCGTGGCGCGGTTATCGTGCAGCAGCGCGATCCGGCCGAACAGCACCGCGTTCATCATGATCGGGTTCCAGTGCCGCGCCATCCGCAACGACACCTCCTTGTCGATCTCAAGCAGCGCCGGATTGGAATGCGCCGACACCAGGTCGTGGAAGACGGCCGAAACCTTGGAGAGCAGCTTGCCCGAGCGCTCCAGCTCGGTGATGGCGTTGGCGAAGTCCGGCGTCGCCGGATCGTACTCGATCGCGGCGATCTCGGCCGAGTGGTCGGCGAAGGCCTGCTCGAAGGCCGGGAGGAAATGTTCCGGCGCGATCTCCGAGAACGGCGGCGTCTCGAACGGCGTCTGCCACGCCTTCAGCAGCGGGTTTGCCGCAGCCTGCGAGGCGACCGTCGTTTCCAAGGTTTCTGACATAACGATTCCCGTTTGCGGCCCAAATCCATTGAGGAAGCTATATCACGCGGTGGGGCTTTTTTAGGCCTTTTGCGCTTGATAGCGGCGGCCTTTTCAGAGAGATTGCTGCTCCCAACAGGATAGAGCCCCATGAGTTCGCAGCCCTCCCCGACTAGCGCCCGCCAGATCATCTGGCCCAGCGTCGTCACCGTGATCAGTGCCGCGATTCTGATCGGCGCCGAAGTGTTCGGCGCGGCGTTTGCCGGCGGTTGGGCGCTCGCGATCCTGTTCGGTTTCGACGACACCGGCGCGCACATCCTGCAGGCGGTGATGTTCGCGATTGGCGTCTTCGTCATGGCGGCATTCATCCGTGCCGCGCAGCGCGTCGAGCCGTTTACGCGACGCGCGTAAGTCGGCTACGCAACAAAGCCGCTCGCCGCTTGCGTGAAATACTTAGGCTTCGTTAAAGAAACTTAACGTCTGTTCACTTTCAACGCCGCTTGCGCGCGCTGAGTGCGCCGATGAAAGCACATGTTAGGGAAATTTGTGCTCAGCCCAAAAAAAACGTTGCGAAGCAGACTCAAAACCCTTATTTGCAGAATTGCCCAATTTCGCACGTGCCTGTGGTCGTGTGTCAGTCGGTAGGTATCCGGACAAGAGGCCGGACAGCCGCCAAGGGATGAAGAACCGAGGGTCACTCAAGTCATCTAAGACTTGAGAGGCCAGCATCTCTCTCAAGAGATGCCGTTGAAGGTCTCTTCGCTCCTTGCAACCGTGACTGGCAGCCGGAGGCGAACCGGCGCACCTCGTTCTCAACGGGGGACGCGACTTAAAGCAACGACGGATCGGGCTTTTTTGGTCTCTGCCGGCTTTCCACCAGCCGGCGCGAATACCGAAGAGGCTTGTCCTTCATTGCCAGGTGTGCGGGCGGGATCCTTCCCAACCAATCCACGGCAGCACAATTCGGTTTGAGTTTTTTGGCCTCATTGCGCCTCCATCGCGCAACGTGGCCGGAGCGCTCTTATCCGAGATCATTTTTGAACGTGTCCCGTCGCTGGGCCGTTTGGGAGAGTGCTACTATGACCGAACGTATTCAGGAATTCCTGCGCAACCGTCGTAACGAGGGCCAGGACGTCGAACCGTGTCTCGTCGTTGACCTCGAGGTCGTACGCGACAACTATCAGACCTTCTCGAAGGCGCTGCCGGACAGCCGCGTGTTCTACGCGGTGAAGGCCAACCCGGCGCCGGAAGTACTGTCGCTGCTGGCCTCGATGGGCTCGTGCTTCGACTGCGCGTCGGTGCCCGAAATCCAGATGGCGCTGGCCGCCGGTGCGACCCCGGAGCGGATTTCCTACGGCAATACGATCAAGAAGGAGCGTGACATCGCGCGCGCCTTCGCGCTCGGCATTCGCCTGTTTGCCGTCGATTGCACCGCCGAGGTCGAGAAGATCGCCCGCGCCGCCCCCGGCGCCAAGGTGTTCTGCCGCATCCTCTATGACTGCGCGGGCGCCGAATGGCCGCTGTCGCGCAAGTTCGGCTGCGATCCGGAGATGGCTGTCGAGGTGCTCGACCTCGCCAAGCGCCTCGGCCTGGAGCCCTGCGGCATCTCGTTCCATGTCGGCTCGCAGCAGCGCAAGGTGAAGGCGTGGGATCGCGCGCTGGCGATGGCCTCGACGGTGTTCCGCGACTGTGCCGAGCGCGGCGTCAACCTTTCCATGGTCAACATGGGCGGCGGATTCCCGACCAAGTACCTCAAAGACGTTCCTCCGGTCGTGCAATACGGCCGGTCGATCTTCCGGGCGCTGCGCAAGCACTTCGGCAACCAGATCCCGGAGACCATCATCGAGCCGGGCCGCGGCATGGTCGGCAATGCGGGCATCATCGAGACCGAAGTCGTTCTGATCTCCAAGAAGAGCGACGAGGACGATGTGCGCTGGGTGTATCTCGACATCGGCAAGTTCGGCGGCCTCGCCGAGACCATGGACGAGTCGATCCGCTACGCCATCCGCACCCCGCATGACGGCGCGGAAATGACGCCGTGCGTGCTCGCCGGTCCGACCTGCGATTCCGCCGACGTGATGTACGAGAAGCTGCCGTACCCGCTGCCGGTGACGCTCGAGATCGGAGACAAGGTGCTGATCGAGGGCACCGGCGCCTATACGTCGACTTACTCGTCGGTGGCCTTCAACGGCTTCCCGCCGCTGCGGACCTACCACATCTGAGGCCGTAACGAGCGCCGGCTCTCCCTCCCCCGCAAACGGGAGAGGGAGCAAGACAATCGGGAGCCGGTCCGCCGGCTCCCATCCCCTCACCTGCCAATTTGCTGACAACGCTCCGCTGGCCTCGTGGCCACCGGAAGCGAGGACTGACGTGCCATGACTGCCTTGCCGAACACCCCCGTTGCCCTCACTCCCGATGCCGCGCCGTTCGCGATTCGCAGCGAGCGGGCCTCGGACGTCCCTGCGCGTGAAGCGCTGCTCGATGCCTGCTTTGGCGCAAACCGCCGCTTACGCACCTGCCAGCGCCTGCGCGACGGACGCGCGCCCGCCGAAGGCCTCGCGTTTGCGGTCGTGAGCCAGGGCCGGCTGATCGGAACCGTGCGGCTGTGGCACGTCAGCGCCGGCGGCGTGCCGGCGCTGGTGCTTGGCCCGCTGGCGGTCGACCCGTCGTTCCGCAAGCTCGGCGTCGCAGCCGCGCTAATGAAGCAGGCGCTGGCGGCCGCCAGGGCGCGCGGCCATGGCGCGGTGGTTCTGCTCGGCGACGCGCCGTACTATGCCCGCTTCGGCTTCTCGGCGCTCAAGACCGGCGAGCTGTCGCTGCCCGGTCCGTTCGAACGCGACCGCCTGCTCGGTCTTGAACTGCGCGAAGGCGCTCTCGACGGTGCCTGGGGAATGATCGTGCCGACCGGAACGGCGGCGCTGCGAAGCAAGCCGCGGCTGGCGAGAAAAGCCGGAAAAATGGTGCCTCACGCGGCTTGATTTGAAGCTAAAGACGCGGCATTGCGTGACCTCAACATGGTCACGCGATGTTTCGCCCGAGGTGCACGCTATGTCCCGCCGCCTAATTTCCACCGGTTCGCCCTTTGAAAAAGCGGCTGGCTTCAGCCGCGCCGTCATCGACGGCGATTTCGCCTTCGTCGCCGGCACCACCGGCTACGACTATACAACCATGACGATGCCGGCAGATGTTACGAGCCAGACACGAAACTGCTTCAAGACCATCGAAGACGCGCTCAAGGACGGCGGTTTCGCAATGGCCGATATCGTCCGCGCGACCTATTACATCACCGACGCCAGGGATGCCGACGCCGTCTTCGCGGTCTGCGACGAAAAGCTTGGCGATATCAGGCCAGCTGCAACGATCCTCATCGTCGCCGGGCTCTACAAGCCCGAGATGAAGGTCGAGATCGAAGTCACCGCGAAGCGACGCACCGCCTGATTCCCCTCATCGCCTCAGCGCATCCATATTCCGGAGACAAATTATGAGCCCGCCCGATCAGCATATCCACGCGAAAATTTCCGGCCCCATTGTCATGATCGGCTTCGGCTCGATCGGCAAAGGCACATTGCCGCTGATCGAACGGCATTTTGCTTATGACAAATCGCGCTTCGTCATCATCGATCCGCATGAGGACGGCGAGATCGCCAAACAGCACGGCGTGCGTTTCATCAAGCAGGCCATAACCCGTGACAATTATCGCGAGGTGCTGGTGCCGCTGCTGACCGCCGGCGGCGGCCAGGGTTTTTGCGTCAATCTGTCGGTGGACACATCCTCGGTCGATATCATGACCATGTGCCGCGAGATCGGGGCGCTCTACATCGACACCGTGGTGGAGCCGTGGCTCGGCTTCTACTTCGACAAGAATATCGGCCCCGAAAAACGCTCGAATTACGCGTTGCGCGAAACCCTGCTGGCGGCAAAGCACAAGAGCCCGGGCGGGACCACCGCCGTCTCCACCTGTGGCGCCAATCCCGGCATGGTGTCCTGGTTCGTCAAGCAGGCGCTACTCGACATCGCCCGCGACACCAACACGCCGTTCAACGAGCCGAAGAGCAGGGAAGGCTGGGGCCAGCTCGCCCACAAGCTCGGCGTCAAGGGCATCCATATTGCCGAACGCGACACCCAGCGCTCCAAGAAGCCGAAGCCTATGGACGTGTTCGTCAACACCTGGTCGGTGGAGGGCTTCGTCTCCGAGGGCATGCAGCCGGCCGAACTAGGCTGGGGCACCCATGAAGAGTGGATGCCGCACAATGGCCACATCCACAATTACGGCTGCGGCGCCGCGATCTATCTGCTGCAGCCCGGCGCCAACACGCGCGTGCGCTCATGGTGTCCGACGCCGGGCGCGCAATACGGCTTCCTCGTCACCCACAATGAATCGATTTCGATCGCCGATTACTTCACCGTTCGCGACGGCGGCACTGTGATCTATCGCCCGACCTGCCATTACGCCTATCATCCCGCCAACGACGCGGTGCTGTCGTTGCACGAGATCTTCGGCGCGACCGGCAAGATGCAGCCGAAGTGGCACATCCTCGACGAGAATGAAATCGAGGACGGCATCGACGAGCTGGGCGTGCTGGTCTATGGCCACAGCAAGAACGCCTATTGGTACGGCTCGCAATTATCCATCGAGGAAACCCGCAGGATCGCGCCGTACCAGAACGCCACCGGCATGCAGGTATCGTCGGCGGTTCTCGCCGGCATGGTGTGGGCGCTGGAAAATCCTGGCGCCGGCATCGTCGAGGCCGATGAAATGGATTTCCACCGCTGCCTTGAAATCCAGAGGCCGTATCTCGGCCCCGTGAAGGGTTATTACACCGACTGGACGCCGCTCTGCGACCGGCCCGGACTGTTCCCAGAGGATATCGACACGTCAGATCCCTGGCAGTTCAGGAACGTGCTGGTGCGGTGAGCGGCGTTAGCCCCCACCGCGTCAGATAACAAGCGCGTCTGCGAAAGAACTATCTTTCCTTGATCGGTGCCGCGGTCTTTTCGGCCGGAGCGGGCGGCAGCGCCGGCGTGGCGCCCGCCTTCTGCGCCTCGGCGTCGGGGCGGGCAGGCTCGGGCGCCGGCGTGGTGGGGCGCTCGCCGCCGGGCATTGACTCGGCGGGCGCCTTGTCCTGAGCCGCGGGAGCATCAGGGGACGACTGCAACGGTTGCGTCGCCTGCGCCATCTGTGGACTACGAGCTGAGAGCTGGGCCAGCGAAAGGCCGGATACGGCAAGCCCCGACGCGACCAATGCGCATGCCAGCAGCATATCCATCCTGTAAGCGCGCGTCCTGTCGTCCGGGTTCATGATTGTCCGCCCTCGTTGGCGGGATCAACGGACGCTGGAACACATTGTTCCCTCGGGAACCCTGCAAAGGTTCGGCCGCTAAAGCTCCAGCAACCCGGCGTCGCCATCTTCCCCAGCGAACGCCAGCAGCGTGCCTTTGGCGTTCCAGGCTAGCGCCGCAACCGGCGCCGTGCCATTCCTGCGCACCAGAATCTCCGCGCCGTCGTTCAGCCGCACCATCAGGATGGTGCCGTCGCTGTAGCCTGCGGCGAGGATGTCCTGCTTCGGATGGCAGGCGACCATGGCGACCCGCGCCTGCAGCGGCGCGAGCATCGCGGGCTCCTTGCCCATCGGGCCGTCCTTGCTGCCGAAAGGCCACATGATCACGGTGTCGGCGCCTGACGTCGCCAGCGATTTGCCGCCGGCGCTCCACGACATCGACCTGACGCGTCCGGGATAACCGCTCATGCGCATGTGCCGGTTATCGGCCAACCGCCAGCCATGCAGAGCCGGCTCGTGCATCGAGGTCACCAGAAACTTGTTGTCCGGGCTGAACACGACGCCGAGATGCGAGCCCGCCCACTCCAGGAATTCCGGCTTCGCCGCCATGTTGGGAAACCACAACGTCACGCCGTTATAATGCGCGACCGCGAGCCGCAGGCCCTTCGGCGCAAACGCAAGACCGCCGACCGTCGACGGCACGTCGAGGGATTTTTCCTCGGCCCTGCCGCTGCGGACAAAGGCGGTCTTGCCGGCCGACCACGCCACCGCGCCATCGGGATGCAGCGCGACATTGTCGATCCAGCGCCGTTTTGGATCGGTCGCGAGCAGCGCGACCTCGCCTTTGGCGCTGAGCGCGACCAGCTTGCCGTCATCGCCACCCATGACGATGCGGGTCCCGTCGGACGCCGCGCACAGGATGCCGCCGCCATGGACGGCGACCTTCGAGATCTCGCCCGCCCCGTTCACCACGGCAACATTTGCCTCGGCGCCGACGAAGGCCGCGCTGTCGCCGAGAAAATGCACTGAGGTGACCGGCATCCCGATCTTGACCGGGCGCACCCGGTCGGTGACCGAAACGATGGACGCCGAATTATCGCCCGGATCGAACTCTTTCATCACGTGGTGATACAGCTCTCGAAGCCGTCGCGGATCGTCTGCTCGGGCAATTCGCGGCCGATGAAGACGAGGCGGCTCTCGCGCGCTTCGCCGTCCTTCCAGGCCCGCTGGTGATCGCCCTCGAGCATCATGTGCACGCCCTGAAAGACGTAGCGGTCGTCATCGTCGCTGAATGCGAGAATCCCCTTCGAGCGCAGAATCTTCTGGCCCTCGCTGGCGACGAGGTTTTGCAGCCAGGGCATGAACTTGGTGGCGTCAAGCGGCTTATCCGACCGCAGCGACAGCGATTGCATGTCCTCGTCATGGTAGTGCTTCAGGCCGCCATGGCTGTGGCCGTGGTCGTGGTGATGGTCATGACCGTGGTGGTGATGATCGTGGTCATCGCCGGCGTCGAGAAATTCCGGCTCGATCTCGAGGATGCGATCGAGATCGAATGCGCCGCGCTCCAGCACATCGGACAGCGCGACCTGGCAGCGCTCGGTGCGATGCAGTTTGGCGTAGGGGTTGATGGCGCGAATCCGCGCCTCGACTTCGGCAAGTTCGGCCTTGGAAACCAGATCGATCTTGTTGAGCACGATGACGTCGGCGAAAGCGATCTGGTTCTTGGCTTCCGGTGCGTCCTTCAGCCGAACACTCAGCCATTGGGCATCGGCCACCGTCACGACCGCGTCGAGCCGCGCGTTCTTCTGCACATCCTCGTCGACGAAGAAGGTCTGCGCCACCGGCGCCGGATCGGCAAGGCCGGTGGTCTCGACGATGATGGCGTCGAATTTTCCCTTGCGCTTCATCAGGCCCTCGAGGATGCGCACGAGGTCGCCGCGCACCGTGCAGCACACGCAGCCATTGTTCATTTCGAAGACTTCTTCGTCCGCGCCGATGATCAGATCGTTGTCGATGCCGATCTCGCCGAATTCGTTGACGATGACGGCGTATTTCTTGCCGTGGTTTTCCGACAGGATGCGGTTGAGAAGGGTGGTCTTGCCGGCGCCGAGATATCCGGTCAGCACCGTCACGGGAATTTTTTGGGACGTCAATTCTGGCATAATAACTCCGGAACGGTATACGCGGCGCGCCGCAGCAGGGAGGGCCCCTGTCCTAATTCGCCAGCGCGCTCGTCAGCGCCTTTATATTGTGCCTGACCATATCAATGTAAGTGGGGGCATCGCCCTTTTCACCCGTCAGGCTGTCGGAATAGAGCGTTCCGCCGATCCTGGCGCCGGTCTCGGCTGATATCCGCCGCATCAGCCTGGGATCGCTGATATTCTCAAGGAAAACCGCCGGGATTTTCTGACTTCTAACCTGGGTGATAATGCCTGCGATATCGCGCGCGCTGGCCTCGGATTCGGTGGAAACGCCCAGGGGCGCTATGAATTCGATGCCGTAGGCGGCGGCGAAATAGCCGAAGGCATCATGGGTGGAGATCACCTTGCGGCGGCTTTCCGGGATTTGCGCCACCGCTTCCCGCACCTCACGGTCAAGCACGTCGAGTTTCGCCAGATAGGTTTGCGCGTTGGCACGAAAAATCCCGGCGTCCGCGGGGTCGGCGGCAACAAGCGCGTCGCGGATATTGGCCACATATGTCTTCGCGTTGACAACCGACTGCCAGGCATGCGGATCGGCATCGGAACCTGACTTGAGCGGTGTGATGCCCTTGGTCGCGATTGTTATCGGCGCCTTGCTGCCTGAGGCTTGCAGCAGCCGCGATAGCCATCCCTCCAGACCGAGGCCGTTGATAACAAGAAGTTTGGCATCTGCGATCTTCTTGGCATCCGCCGGTGCCGGCGCATAGACGTGCACGTCGCCATCGGGACCCACCAATATCGTCACGTCGACGCGCTCGCCCCCGACATTTCCTGCGAAGTCGCCGAGGATCGAAAAGCTGGCGACCACGTTTAGATGATCCTGCGCGCGTATGGGCGCGGCTGATGTCACGAGCACCAGACAGATGAACCAAAGGTGAAGACGCCGCATCGCGCTCGCCGCTATGCTTCGAGGTGGCGGCCGGGAAACATCTGCCTGACCAGGCCGCTGACGCTGCCGAACAACACCGAGGCAATGTACAGCACCGCCGCCACCAGAATGATCGCAGGCCCCGACGGCACTTTGGTTTGAAACGACAGCACCAGTCCGGCATAACCCGACACGATTGCGCTTACGACCGCGATGCAGATCATGCCGGTAATATCGCGGGACCAGAACCGCGCGATGCCCGCGGGCAGGATCATCAGCCCCACCGCCAGCAGGGTGCCGAGCGCCTGAAAGCCATTGACCAAGTTGATGACGACAAGGGCGAGAAACGCCAGATGCGCAGGCGCGCCGGCACGGCTCACGGTGCGCAGGAACACCGGATCGACGGACTCGATCACCAGCGGGCGAAAGATCACCGCCAGCACGATCAGCGTAATCGTAGCGTTGAAGGCAATGACGAGCAGGGTCGGATCGTCCATCGCCAGGATGTTGCCGAACAGCACGTGCAAGAGATCGATATTGGTGCCCTTGATTGAAACAATCGTCACGCCGAGCGCCAATGACACCAGATAGAAGGTGGCCAGAGAGGCGTCTTCTTTCAGCTCGGTGGTGCGCGCGACCACGCCCGCGAGAATCGCCACGGCAAAACCCGCGATCAATCCGCCCGTCGTCATCGCAAACAGATTGAGGCCCGACAGCAGGAAGCCGATCGCAGCACCAGGCAGGATCGCGTGCGCCATCGCGTCGCCGACCAGGCTCATGCGCCGCAGCATCAGAAACACCCCGATCGGCGCGCCCCCGAGCGCCAGCGCGATCACGGCCGCCAGCGCGCGGCGCATGAATTCGAATTCGGTGAAGGGCGCGATCAGCGCATCATAGATCATCACGGTCAGGCGGCCCGCGACGGCAGATCGTCCACGGCGCAGGCGGCGGCGCTGTCGTCGAACGCCTCGCACATCCGCCGCGCTTCCAGAAGGTTGTCCGCAGTCAGCACGTCGGTGGTGGCGCCCCAGGCCACCGGTTCCCGCGCTAGCAGCAAGGTTTCGGGGAAATTGTCGCGCACCAAATCCATGTCGTGCAGCGCCGCCAGCACGGTGCGCTTCTCGGCGTGCCAGCGCCGCACCAGTGCGAGCAGGTCGGCCGAGGTCTTGGCGTCGATGGCGTTGAATGGCTCGTCCAGCACGATCAGGCGCGCGTCCTGCAACAGCACCCGCGCAAACAGCAGGCGCTGCATTTGCCCGCCGGACAGCGTACCGATGGGGCGGTTCTCGAAGCCGTTGAGGCCGACCGCGGCGAGCGCATGGGCGATTTTTTCGCGCGCGGGCTTGCCCATGCCGCCGAAAAACCCGGTAAAGCGCCAAAGCCCGGTGCCGACGAAATCGTACACCGAGATTGGAAAGCTGCGGTCGATATCCACCGTCTGCGGCAGATAGGCGATATCCCTGAGATCGAGATCGCCTGTCTCGATCGATCCCGCCAGCGGCTTGAGGATGCCGGCGATGCCGCGAAACAGCGTTGACTTGCCGGCGCCATTCGGGCCGACAATTGCGAGCAGCGCGCCGGAGGCGATCTCGCCGTTGAGGTGGTGCACCGCCGGATGCCTGTCGTAGCCGAGCGTGACGTCACGGAATTGCAATTGCGCAGTCATGCTCACCTCATCGCCAGCCACACGACGGCCCACAGGCCGGCGCTGACCGCGAGCGCCGCACTGATGCGAGAGATCACGGTCATGCGCAGGATCGACCAGGGTGCCGCTTGCGCCGGATGCGGCGTTGCCGGCCCGTGACTGTGGGCATGCAGATGCCCGTGGTCATGTCCGTGGCTGTTGGGATCGGAAGGAACCATCAAAAAATGTTATATTATAACATAATTGGTGTCCACCTGGCCCGCTGGCGGCCTTATGGCCTTCCGATCGCGGCGGCCAGAAACGGGAATGGCAGCGACACCGCGGCGCGGAACCAGACAAACCGCGCCGGCATGAACGGAATTTCCCACAGCAGCAGCCGCTGAAAGGCAAACAGCGCCCACGCGATCACATAGGCGATGACCTGCGGCGCGCCGCCGCCGTCCTTCAACGCCACGGCCCCGATCGAAAAGCCGACCACTGGCCCCCCAGGCGTCGCCGCGCCCGCGATCACGGCGGCGAGGATGCCGAGCCAGCCCGAGTCCGGGCCGAGCCAGCCGGTGATGATTTCCTGGGGAATGATTGCGGCGATATATCCCGAACCGATCACGCCTAGCGCGATGCGGGGAACGATGTTGATGAAGTCCATGGTGCCTTCGCGCACCGACATGGTCAGAACCAGCCGGCCACGCCGCCAGGCGATCACGCCGAGTGCTGCGACCGAACCCCACAGGATGATGTCGATGATAAGGGCGCTCATGGCGCGATCCGGCTGTACATCCGGACATAGACGAAGCGCCCTAGCGCGCCCGCCAGAACCGGCAGCGGCAGCGAGATCAGAATGCGCCACACCGTGAAGTCGGTCCCCATGATCGGCAATTCCCAGGCGACCGCCCGGCCATAGCCGATCAAAGTCCAGCTAACGACCATGGCGATGGTCGCGCCGAAATCGGCACCGACCGTGAGCAGCGCGCTCGCCACCGGATAGGCGGTAAACGGCCCGCCCGGCAGGATCGCACCGAACGCCGTTCCGATCAGCAATCCCTTCAGCCCGGACTTCGGCCCGAGCGATCTCGACACCTTCTCATGCGGCAATACCTCAGCGATGAACGCACCGAGCAGGCAGCCCGCCAGCACGCGCGGCAGAATGCCGCCGAACAGCGTCAAGTCGTGCGTGAGAATCTCCAGCACGCCGTCGATGCCGTCGCGCCGATAGACCAGGGCAGCGCTGACCGCGACCAGTACGGCGATTATGATCATCGACCAGCCGATCGGCTTGCGGATGCGGCCGGGACGCGGCTCGGCCTCCGCGGCGTCGTCGGCGGGCGCCGGGTCTTTTAAAGGGAGCTCTGACAAGGGATTGGATCGGGCGCGTAATGATGAGGCCAGACCTGCTTAGTCTCGCCGCCACAACGATGCAAATGGAGGAGCGACAACACCCATGCGCGCCTCAGGGATGCCCATGCGGGATTTGCCGCGGCCATCAAGTCTTGCCGCAAGCCTGCGGGCCCGCAAGAATCTGGAAACGGCTGAGCAAACGAAAGGGCGGCAGCTGGATGCTGCCGCCCCTGGATTCGTTGCCTGACCGGTATCAGGCCTTGGAGAACAGCTGGTCGACATACTCCCAGTTCACCAGATGATCGACAAACGCCTTCAGATAGTCCGGGCGGCGATTGCGATAATCGATGTAATAGGAATGCTCCCAGACGTCGACGCCGAGGATCGGCGTGGCGCCATGCACCAGCGGGTTTTCGCCATTGGGGGTCTTGGAGATTTCGAGTTTGCCGTTCTTCACCGACAACCACGCCCAGCCCGAACCGAACTGGCCGACACCGGCGGCGGCGAAATCGGTCTTGAATTTCTCCAGCCCGCCGAGGTCCTCGGTGATCTTCTTTTCCAGACGGCCGGGCAATTTGCTGCCGCCGCCATTGGGCTTCATCCAGTTCCAGAAATGCAGATGGTTGTAGTGCTGGCCGGCGTTGTTGAAGAGCGGCACATTCTTGCCGAACGAGCCTTTGACGATCTCCTCGAGGGACTTGCTCTCGAATTCGGTGCCCTTCAGCAGATTGTTGCCGTTGGTCACATAGGCCTGGTGATGCTTGTCGTGGTGATATTCCAGCGTTTCCTTCGACATATGGGGCGCAAGCGCGTCATAGGCATAAGGAAGGGTGGGAAGCGTGAAGGTCATGGGTGATGTCCGCAATGATGGGAGACGTGGCTTAACGGGAACCCTTATAGAAGGTTCCGCCGGTCTTAAACACCGCAATTTGGTACGATCAAGCCAGGAACGCGCCGCGCAGATGAGGGTGGAATGAGCATCGAGATCGATATTTTGAACGGCGACACATCGTGGCCAATGGCAGAACCGCTGTTCAAGGCGGTCTGGCCGCCCCATGTCGTCGAAAAGCTGCCCTGGGCCGGCATCGTCTTTGCCCATGCCGATCTGCGGGTGCTGGTTCAGGAGGAGCCAGAGGGTGTCGTCTGCCACGTCGGCATCTACCGCCGCGAGGTCAAATGGAATGGGCGCAAGATCCGGGCCGGCGGCATCGGCGGCGTTCTGACCCGCGAGGACAGCAGGCGCCAGGGATACGCCAGCATTGCGCTCAACGCGGCCATTCAAACCTTGAAGGATGAAGGCGCCACCGATTTCGCGCTGCTGTTTTGCGAGCCGCACAACGCGCCGTTCTACATGGGGCGCGGCTGGAAGCCGTTCGACGGCGAGATCTTTGCCGATCAACCCGAGGGGCGCGTTCGTTTCGATGCCATCGCGCCATACGTCTACGACCTCAGGCGCACACCGCGGCAGGGTACAATCGACCTATGCGGCCTGCCTTGGTAACCATGCGAGGCCCGGGGTGGCGTTTTGCCCGGCGCGGCTCATAATATGTTACTCATAATCTATTGCTTGTCCGCGGACGTCTGGATATCTGGTGACGCATGACGATTGATGCCCCGCTCGACGCGCGCCCGGTCGGCGTTGCCGTGAACGGCCTGCTGACGTCGTCGATCCTGCCGACGCTGTTGCGGCTTGCGCTTCCCAATACGGTCGCCATGTTCGGCAGCACTCTGGTCGCGGTGGCCGAGACGTCCTATATCGGCCGGCTTGGAATCGAGCCGCTGGCCGCGATCGCGCTGGTCTTTCCCTTCGCCATGGTGACGCAGATGATGTCGGCGGGCGCCATGGGCGGCGGCGTCTCCTCCGCCATCAGCCGCGCGCTCGGCGCCGGCAATCGCGATCGCGCGGCAACGCTTGCGCTGCACGCGGCCATCATCGGCGCGTGCGGAGAACTCTTCTTCACCGTGATGATGCTGCTGTTCGGGCGGCAGCTGTTCTCGCTATTGGGCGGACGCGGCCGCGTGCTCGAAGAGGCCTGTAACTATTCGCAGGTGCTGTTTTCCGGCGCCGTCGCGATCTGGCTGGTCAACACGCTGGCATCGGTGCTGCGCGGCACCGGCGACATGAGACTGCCGTCGCCAACCCTCATGGTCGCAGCGCTGGTTCAGATCGTCGTTGGCGGCGCACTCGGTCTCGGCCTTGCCGGCCTGCCGCAATTCGGAATGCGCGGCGTGGCCGCGGGGCAACTCATTGCGTTCTCGCTCGGAGCGATATTTCTGCTGTGGTATCTCGTCAGTGGCCGCAGCCGGCTGAAGCTGAATTTCTCCGCATTCACGTTTCAACGAGGCATGTTCATCGATATTCTGAAGGTCGGCGCGGTCTCGTGCCTGTCGCCGCTGCAGAGCGTGCTGACCATCCTGATCTTCACCAAGATCCTGGCCGGCTTCGGCACCGAGACGCTGGCCGGCTACGGGATGGGCTCGCGGCTTGAATTCCTGCTGATTCCGATTGCGTTTTCATTCGGTGTTGCCTCGGTGCCGATGGTCGGCATGGCGATCGGCGCCGGCCTCGTGACGCGGGCGCGCCAGGTGGCATGGACCGCAGGCGCCGCGGCCGGCTTGAGCGTCGGCCTGGTCGGATTGATCGTAGCGGTCAAACCAGCGCTCTGGGTCTCGTTGTTCACCCGGGATCCCGGCGTCATCGCGGCGGCCAATTCGTATTTCGCATGGGCGGGTCCGGGCTTCGGCTTTTTCGGGATGGGCGTTTGCCTCTATTTCGCCTCGCAAGGTGCTGCGAAGGTTGGGGGCCCGGTGCTGGCGTCGACCGTGAGGCTGTTGATGGTCGGCATCGGCGGCTGGTGGCTGGCGTCGATCGACGCCCCGGCCTGGACGTTGTTCGCGCTGGTCGGCGGCGCCATGATGGTGTTCGGCCTCAGCACGGCCGCCTCCATTCGCCTGACGCGCTGGGGCAAATGATCCGCGCAACCGCCGATATGGCATTGCACAAATTCGGTTTCTTGTTATGCAGGCCTGCTTTTCCGGGAGAGGTTTATGGCTTGCAGATTTGGCTTCATCATTGCGATTTTGACGGCGTTGCTTGCCGCGCCGGCAACGAAAGCGCAGGCCGGCGGAGAGGTGAGCGGTATCTGGCTGACGCAGGCGGGTGACGCAAAGGTGCGTGTCAACAAATGCGCCGGGGGAATTTGCGGAGTCGTGGTCTGGCTGAAAGACCCCATCAATCCCGCCACCGGCAAGCCTTTTGTCGACGACAAGAATCCCAATCCGTCGCTGGCAAGGCGCCCGATGATCGGGCTTCCGCTGTTCAGCGGCATGCGGCCCTCAGGTCCGAACAAATGGTCCGGCCAGATCTACAACGCCGATGACGGCAACAGCTATGTCAGCAACATTTCGGTGTCGGGTCCGGACACGTTGAAAGTCGAAGGCTGCGTTGGCGCGCTCTGCGGCGGCGAGACCTGGACGCGGTCCGCGCGGTGAAATTTCGATCGCGCGGCTAAATTCAAGCCAGCGTCGCCTTCAACGCCGTCGCCGCCGAGGCATAGCCGCCGCGCGCGCCATCGATGAAATGCACGTGATCGCTGCGAAGCGCGGACGGCGTAAAGCAGGTCATCATCGCCGCGTCCTGCCGGTGCAGGCCGTAGCTTGCGATCCCGGCGGAAGCAGCCTGGGCGAGGCGCTGCGTCAGCGCGCGCTCCAGTTCGCCTGTGCAATCGAGGATCATCCGCAATCCATCGTCGTATTTGCGGAAATCGGAATTCTCCACCACCTGCTGCACATAGGTCTTCGGAACGAAGCCACCGACGCTGATGCCGAAGCGCATGATGAGGTAGGCAAACAGCGTGTGGGCGAGCACGGCGGCGCGCCGCTTGAACAGCGATCCTCCGCGCGCGGCGCGGGCCTCGAATTCGACGCCGGCGGGCGGCCATCGAAGCGGCGGGCCGCCCGGCGGCACCGGCCGCCCCGCATCCGGACTGCGCTCGACCAGCGCAATGACGTCTTCGATGACTTTACGAAACGCACCGGGATCGGCACCGCGCGCCGACACGACCAGCACGGAGAGGATGAGACCGCGCACCGAGGGAATTTCCTCGAACCGGCACGACAGCCCGGTGAGATCGGGCTGCGTGCCGGATGGCGCTACCTGCACCGCGAACTCGCCGCGCTTCATCGCGGCTTCGGCCCAGCCCAGACCACCGCCGGAAAACATCGCATAGGACAGATTCGGCGACGGCCCGAACCGGGCGACGCGAACGTCGAGACCCTGCGCCCGCACCGCGGCGACCGGCACGAGGGCCACCCGCATCACCAGGTTGAGATCGTCCTTGACCCAGACCGCGGTCGCCGCCAGCGCATCGCAGGCGCGCTCGAGATCGTCAGGCGACACCGCAAAGCTGGCGCCGTCGCCGCCGAACACGAACGGAAACTCGCGCCCGTCCAGCGCATTGGTGACCGCCGCGATCACAGCGGCGCCGGCCATGTTGACCGCCTTGTAACGCGCTTCCGCGATCGCCCGGGTCGATTCCACGATATCGGCGACGCCGATGCTCCAGTCATCCGGCAACGGCGAATACAGCGCCGGGTCCATCAGGCTGCCGAAGCCGCGAAAGACCGGAATGCCGCCGTAGAATTTATCGCTGCCGCTGGGCGTGGTCATGGGTGCGGGATCGTCCGGATTTTGAAATCGTCAGATAGATACGGCCGGGCCTGAATTCGGTTTCGCGCCCAGCGCATGAATTGGCGCGCCGCTCGCGGATATTGAATAAAAAAGCCGCCCAAACAAAGGGGTATGTGTCTGGTTGCGGGGGCAGGATTTGAACCTGTGAACCCCTGGGTTGTGAGTACAAGAATTGTCGTTTCCCGGCGCTGGTGTTCATAGTTTTCTTAAGGGGACCTCGAATAATTGCCACCGATCATCAGGCGCCCCGAATTTACCCACGACTGATTCGGCTTTGTTCTCGTTTCGATT
>Ga0097691_1000647_pt1 | contig 28981 bp, 19 predicted proteins | sample NGESurdeep072012_8_FD_72858 | JGI IMG/M metagenome (GOLD analysis project Ga0097691, IMG submission 72858) | Arctic peat soil microbial communities from Barrow, Alaska - NGEE Surface sample 210-1 deep-072012 | ecosystem: Environmental > Terrestrial > Soil > Wetlands > Peat ... | reverse complement strand
GTCCACTCTTTTGAAAAAACCCCGCTTATCCGGGCCTTTCTAGACACCAAAGAAGATTTCCCGCTCTCGTCATCTGTTAACCAGTTGACGCTATTCGATAATTAACCGGACGCTAGTGAAAACGATTAGTCATGGAATATCTCCTCAAGTGTTTGCATTGCCCGCGCCGACAACGAAGGGAAACCTGCGATGTTCCCGACAAATTGCGGGTTCCATGCATCTTTGTTTTGCACGGGCAATATCGGGACTGTTGGCAAGAATTGGCAGAGTGCTCGAAAGGCAGCACTTGACAGATTGTAAGGTATCGCCTTACAATGGGTCATGATCAGATCGTTCCGGAGCAAGTCCCTTCGCGCAAATTTGCGGCCGAAGGTGACGCTTCGAAACTGAGTGTTCAAAACCCGGCGCGGATCCGCCGCATTCTGCTGGCGCTGGAAAAGGCCAGAATTCCGGATGCCGTGAATCTGCCAGGTCTTCGCTTTCACTCACTCAAGGGCGAGGGTAAAGGCCGTTACGCCGTAGATGCTTCCGGCAACTGGCGGATCACATTCGACTGGGATGGCGAAGACGCGATCGAGGTTGACCTGGAGGATTATCATTGATGGCATCAAATTCGTTGTTGAAAGGGCTAAAGCCTATGCATCCCGGCGAAATGCTGCGCGAGGATGTGCTGCCGGCTCTCGGCAAGACCAAGACCGAGATTGCCGGCCTGCTCGGAATTTCGCGTCAGACCCTGTTCGACATCCTCGGTGAAAAGCAACCGATCACGCCGGCGATGGCCCTGCGCTTCGGCAAGCTGCTTGGCAACGGGCCGGACCTCTGGATTGATCTGCAGCGCGCCTATGATCTGCACGTCGCCGAAAAACAGATCGGAAAGGAGCTGGCGAAGATTCCGACGATAACGGCGGGGTAGTTCGTGGATGCGCATCAAGTGTGAGGTGGGCAAAGGTGCGAAGCACCATGCCCACGCCAAAGCATTGTGACGCCGCCTGGCTCAGGTGCTCGCTTGGCTTGGCCTAGCCAAAACGCTAACCCTTCAGCACGTCGCCTTGCCGCAGCGGGCGAGGCCGATCTTTTCCCTGAGGCCATCGAGGCCGACCGCGCCGATCACGACCTGCTTGCCGATCACATAGCTCGGCGTGCCGTTCATGCCCATTGCTTCGGCGAGTTTGAAATTTTCCTCGATCGTGGCTTTTACTTCCGGGCCCGCAAGATCCTTTTCTATCCTGCCGATATCGAGGCCGGCTTCCTTGGCGGCGGCTATCGCGCGGAGCTTGTCGGCCGGGCCGCGGCCGCCGAGCAGCTTCTGGTGAAAATCAAGATATTTCTTGCCGCCGGGATCCTGCATGCGCACGGCGACCGCGACCTGTGCGGCTTCGACCGAACCCTGGCTCAGCACCGGGAATTCCTTCAGCACGACCCTCAGTTTGGGGTCGGTTTTCATCAGATCGAGCATGTCGGCCATGGCGCGTTTGCAGTAGCCGCAATTGTAGTCGAAGAATTCGACGAAGGTGACATCGCCGTCCTTGTTGCCGAGCACGACGCCGCGCGGCGAATTGAAGATCTTCTCGGCATTGGTGGCGACGCTGGCTTCATGTTTCTCGGCTTCGGCGGCTGCCTGGCGCTTGCTCAATTCGGCCATGGCCTCTTCCAGCACTTCAGGATGCGCGAGCAGATAATTCCTGACGATGACCTCGATATCGCCGCGCTGGCCGTCGGAGAAACTCTGCGCCGACGCAGCCGGCGGCGCGCCGCAGAGTGCGAGCGCGAGCAGTGCGGGAGCGAGCAAGCGGAACGAAGGCATTGGCAAATCCTCTTGGTGAAAGCCGGTTTCCGAAAACCCCGGTACTTTGGCTTAATTTATTTCTAGTCGCTTTTGGGTGGCGGCTTTGCAACGACGATGTCGTCGGCCTTGACCCATCCGGGCGTGCCGACGGCGAAACGGGTTTTCGCGCGTGACGCGAGTTCGCGCGCGGTCTTGTTGTCGCCGCGAAGATAGGCGGCCTGCGCCGATGCCAGATCGGCCTGCGCAAAATCTCCCTTTTTGCCATAGGCCATTGCGAGCTGGGTATAGCCGAGCGGCGCCTCGGTCTCTCGCGCCACCGCCGCACGCAGAATCGCAATTGCTTCCTCGGTATAAGCCTTATTATCGGTCGCCACGAGCGCCTGCCCAAGTAACATCTCGATGAGCGGTGCGTTATTCGAGAGCTGCACCGCCTTCCGCAAGGGGGCGATTGCCTCGACCGGCTTGCCGCCTTCCAAGAGCGCCTGACCGCGCAATTCATAAAAATACGGGTTGTTGGGCTGCAGCTGGATCAACCCGTCGATCTGGGCCAGCGCGGTGCGTAGATCGCCGTGCAGGTAGGTCGAGATGGCGTGGGCGTAGCGCGCAGGCAGGCTGTCGTTCGACAACGGATAGCGCCGATAGACGGTGTCCTGCCGCTCCATGAAGGCGGAGATTTTGGCGCGCACCATGTCGTGGCGCTGTTGCAGGGCCGGATCGTCTTTCTTGTCCCAATAGGGACTTGAACGCGCCATTTCCTCGAGCGCCGCGACGCGCTCGGCAGGCATCGGGTGCGACTGGAGGTAAGGATCCGCCCCGTGCGCGGCGAACAGGCTGTCATTGGTGAACCGCTTGAAGGTTTCATACATGCCCTTCGCAGACTGGCCGGTAGCGGTCAAAAACTTCACCCCGGCGCGGTCGGCGTTTTCTTCCTGCTGGCGCTGATAGGAGATCAGTGTGCGGCGGATCATTTCCTGCGGCCCGGCGACCGCGGCCGCGCCGACATTGGACAGGCCGCTATTGCTGTTGCCACCTCTTGCGCCCGCCACCATCGCGCCGGCGCCGAGCAGCATGGCGATGATCATCTGCGTCTGCGCCCGTGCCAGCTGCTCGCGAAGCTTGGCGAGATGGCCGCCGGCCAGATGGCCGGTTTCATGCGCCAGCACGCCGATGATCTGGTTCGGGGTCTCGGACTGCATCAGCGCGCCGTAATTCACGAAAATGCGGCGGCCATCCGCGACGAAGGCGTTGAACGCGCTCTCGTTGATGATCGCAACCTGGATGTTCTGCTTTTCCAGGCCCGCGGCACGCAGAACTGGTCGCGTGTAGTCGCGCAGCAGTTGCTCGGCCTCGGTATCCCGGATCGTCGGCGGGCCTTTCTCCTGCTGCGCAAGCGCGGAAATCGGCGCAATGGCGAGCGCGACCGCGGCGATGACGGCGGTCAGCTTTGAGGTTTTCTTGCGTAGGGCGATGCGGAGCAGCATTGAGCGGTCTTTAAAGGATTGGCGGCGGGTTGGATACGAGATATGCCCTAACAATGCGCCGAATGCGGCTAGTCTGGGGCACCGGTGCCCCGTTTCCGAAGTTCGTGCGCGGCGCTGGGTCAAATAGCAGATATCGATGCCTGAAGCGACAGTGAGAGACCGTGCCCGGAGCCTGCTGACGGCATCGGGGCGAAGCGATGTTCCGCCGTTCATGGTGATGGACGTGATGGCGGCGGCGGCGCGCATTGAAGCGGCCGGCGGCCATGTCATTCACATGGAAGTCGGACAACCGGCGGCTTCGGCGCCGAAGGCGGCGATAGCGGCCGCCCACGCGGCGCTCGACGGCGGGCGGATCGACTACACCTCCGCGCTGGGAACTCCCTCGCTGCGCGAACGCATCGCCCGGCACTACCGCGAGACTTATGGCTGCGCCGTGGATGCCGAGCGGATCGTGGTCACTACCGGCTCGTCGGGCGCATTCATCCTGGGCTTTCTTGCCATGTTCGAGCCGGGCGATCGTGTTGCGGTCACGGTGCCCGGCTATCCGCCGTATCGCCACATCCTCACGGCGCTGGGCTGCGAGCCGGTGCTGATCGAGACATCAAGCGAAACCCGTCACGCGCTGACCGGAGAAGCCTTGCTCGCCGCCCATCGCAGAACGCCGCTGAAGGGTGTGCTGGTCGGAAGCCCGGCCAATCCCACGGGCACGATGATGTCCCGCGAGGCGCTCACCGGCCTGATGTCGGCAGCGGAAGGTGCCGGCATTCGTTTCATCTCCGACGAAATCTATCATGGCCTCGACTATGCGTTCCCGGCGGTGACGGCGGCGGAGCTTTCTCCGCATGCGCTCGTGATCAATTCGTTCTCGAAATATTTCTGCATGACCGGCTGGCGCGTCGGCTGGATGGTGGCGCCCGAACCGCTGGTGCGGCCGATCGAGCGGCTGCAGCAGAATCTCGCCATCTCGGTCCCGACGCTGTCGCAGATTGCCGCCGAGGCTGCGTTCGAAGGCCGCGAGGAGATGGAAGCCGTCAAGCGCGGCTACCAGGAGAACCGCCGCATCCTGATTGCCGGTCTGCCGCAGGCCGGTCTCAACAAATTCCTGCCCGCCGACGGCGCATTTTACCTTTACGCCGACGTCTCGGCATTCACCTCCGACAGTTTCGAGTTTGCCAAGCAGATGCTGGAACAGGCGCGCGTCGCGGCGACCCCCGGCATCGATTTCGATCCGGTTCACGGCCATCAGTTCATCCGTTTTTCCTACGCGCGTTCGGCCGGGGAAATGCGCGAAGCCGTTGCGCGTATCGCGCGGTGGCTCGGATAGCATGAGCTCCATGCTGACATCGAAGGGCCCAGGGGATTACCGGCGCGGGCTTCATGCGCTGGTGCCAAACTCAATAAAGAGATCGATCCGTTGGACCCGGAGACTGCGGTCACAACGGGTTAGCTATTCTTGACATACAAAAACCGCCCGGTTTTGCCGGGCGGTTTTTCGTTTCACAAATCAGATCCCTTATTCGCCGTTGCCGAAGCGCCGCGACCACCATCCCGCGCGGCGGGGCTGGGTGTCGTCTGTTGCTTCGGAAGCGTGCTCAGCCGGGGCAGGGGCCGCCGATGGCCCAGGCTCGCTGCGATTAACCGGTGCCGCCGCATCAGGCTGGGCATCGACCAGGAAGCTCACCTTCTCGCGCACGGTGGAACGCCGCCGCGCGGCTCTTTCTGTCTCTTGCGCGGTCTCCACCTCGGCGGGCGCACGAGCCGGCTCCTGCTGACCGCGATCCGCATGCTGGAGCTCGGGCGGTGGCGCAATGGATTCGGGTTGAACCATCGGCAGCGAGGGCTCGGATGAATATCCGTCGAAATCGGCAACCGCGCTGGTTGCTTCCGGAACCGATGTCGGCCCGAGTTCGTCGGCGATCGATCCGGCCAGACCGTCCTCCGGCCCGCCGCGCCGGCGGCGTCCGCCACGACGTCCGCGACGGCGGGGCCGCCGCTCGCCGCCTGCCGTCTGATCGGTGCGAGCCATGCCGGGCTGCTCGTCAGCTTCGTCCTCGTCGGATTCGCTTTCATCCGCAACAGCGCCGGCAATCTCGACCGGGCTCGACGCGACGCGAGGAATATCGTTCTCGTCACGCGCGGTCCCGCCTTCGCGCGCCTCGCCGGGACGGCCGCGCCGCCGCCGCCGCCGCTTGCGCTTCTGGCCATCCGCATCGGTTTCGCCGCTGCTTGCTTCGCTGACCGGCAGATCGTCGGTCAGCCCTTCGGTCTCTTCGGTTTCCACTTCCGACTCGACCTCGATGTCGAACGGCTCTTCCTCGTCAAACGGCTCCTCGATCTGCGGCGGGAAAGCCGCAACCTGCGCTGCCAGCAGCGCCTTGGCGGCCTCCAGCGTATGCACCTGTTCGCCGCGATCGATGACGAACGACTGCTGGCCGCTGACGGTCGGGTCGGCAATTACCGCGAGCGTCACCTTGAAGCTGTTTTCGAGATCGCGCAGGTGGCCGCGCTTGTGATTGAGGACGTAAAGCGCAACATCGGTTCGGGTGCGCACCACGAGATTGTGTGTCGCGCCCTTCATCAGTATTTCCTCGAGACCGCGCAGCAACTGCAATGCCACCGAAGATACCGAACGCACATGGCCGCTGCCGCCGCATTGCGGGCAGGGTTCCGTCGAACTCTCCAGCACGCTGGCGCGAATGCGCTGGCGCGACATTTCGAGCAGGCCGAAATGCGAGATGCGCCCGACCTGGATTCGCGCGCGGTCCTGCCGCAGACAATCGCTGAGCTTGCGCTCGACCGAGCGGTTGTTGCGCTTCTCGTCCATGTCGATGAAGTCGATGACGATCAGGCCCGCGAGGTCGCGCAGGCGCAGCTGCCTTGCGACTTCCTCGGAGGCCTCAAGGTTGGTCTTGAGCGCGGTATCCTCGATGTGATGTTCGCGGGTCGAACGGCCGGAATTGACGTCGATCGAAACCAGCGCTTCGGTCTGGTTGATCACGATGTAGCCGCCGGATCGCAATTGCACGGTCGGCGAGAACATCGCGTCGAGCTGGCTCTCGACGCCCATCCGCGAGAACAGCGGCTGGCCGTCGCGATATTGCCTGACCACGCGCACATTCGACGGCATCAGCATCTTCATGAAATCGCGGGCTTCCTGATAGCCGGCTTCGCCGGCGACCTGGATTTCGTCGATTTCCTTGTTGTAGAGATCGCGCAGCGATCGCTTGATCAGCGAGCCTTCCTCGTAGACCAGGGTCGGCGCCTGCGACTTCAGGGTCATGTCGCGCACGGTTTCCCACATGCGGATCAGATATTCGAAATCGCGCTTGATCTCGGGCTTGGTGCGCGATGCGCCCGCGGTGCGCAAAATGATGCCCATGCCCTCGGGCACATCGAGATCCTGCACCACGTCCTTCAGCCGCGAGCGATCCTGCGCGGAGGTGATCTTGCGGCTGATGCCGCCGCCGCGCGCGGTGTTGGGCATCAATACCGCGTAGCGGCCGGCCAGCGAGAGATAGGTCGTCAGCGCCGCACCCTTGTTGCCGCGCTCTTCCTTGACGACCTGTACCAGCATCACCTGACGGCGCTTGATGACTTCCTGAATCTTATACTGACGACGCGGACGGAAGGCGCGCTCCGGCACCTCTTCCATGACGTCATCGCCGCCGACGGATTCAACAACTTCCTCTTCGAGGTCATCGCCCTCGTCTTCGTCATCGTGGTTCTCGTCGCCAAGCGGCGCGTCGGCCTGTTCGGCGTGATTTGATGCGGCGGGCTCGCCGCCGGCGTGTTCGAGGTGCTGCGCGTCCTCGGCATGGGCCGCGTTTTCGCGCGCGTATTCCTCGTGGGTGCGATCATCATGCGCGTGTTCTTCGCTGGCGGGCGCATCCGGCGCTGCGGCCGATGCCTCGACGGCTGCCGCAACAGGCAGATCGGGTCGGAATTCTGCCGCTTGCGTCTCATGGGCATGGTCGTGCTCACCATCCGCATGTTCGTGGTCGTGCGAATGCTCATGATCTTCATGATCATGATGCTCCGCATCATCATGGTGCTCCGCATCCGCATGGTGATGTTCGGCATCGTGCGAGTGACCGTCTTCGGCGTGCAGGCCTTCCAGGTGTTCGTGGTCGTCATGCGGCTGAGCGGCCTGCGAGGAATCGGTGCTTGCGTTCTCGATGACCTCGCTCTGGACTCGGTCGCCGTTGCTGCGGCGGCGCGAATTGCGGTGGCGCGGACGGCGGCGGTTGGAGCGGTTTTCGGTCTCTTCCTCGGCCTCGCGGTGGGCGCGTTCGTCCGCCTCGATCAGCGCCTGGCGATCGGCGACCGGAATTTGGTAATAGTCCGGGTGGATTTCGCTGAAGGCCAGAAAGCCGTGACGGTTGCCGCCGTATTCGATGAAGGCCGCCTGCAGTGACGGCTCTACGCGCGTGACCTTGGCGAGATAGATGTTGCCGCGCAGTTGCTTGCGCTGAGCGGTTTCGAAATCAAATTCTTCGACGCGATTGCCGCGGACCACAACGACCCGGGTCTCTTCCGGATGGGTGGCATCGATCAACATTTTGTTGGGCATTTTGGAACTCTTGACGGCGGCGGGCGCGTATGACCGTGAGCGCGTATCGCGCCGCCGGGTGACGCGACGGTCCACCTGATTCGGGGGTGAGGGGAAGGCCAAAACGCAACCCGGGGCGCCGCGCCGAACGCGATCCCGGCGGAGCAAAACGACGCGCGGAGCTTTCGCTCCGCGTCGGCGCGATCTTCCCGTGGATCATGGTCGGCAACACAGTCTGGCGCATCAAGCGTCGGCCCGTCTGAACACGTTGGCGGCAAAAGGCGCCGCCTTGTCTGTCGCTGAAGGCCCGGCGCGGCGCCAAAGCGCTCGCCGGCCGTCGCATATCGGACCCTGCGGCCCGGATAATCGGTTATGCCGTGTCTTGAGCCGTCCCTGGAACAAGCTGGTGACCTGGGACCGGACGCCGCTCGGGCTCGAAACCGCCACTCCTTGTCAGCCGCGCGCTGCGCTGGCTATGGAGGGGCCGGAAAGACGCTGGAATCTTCGAGATTTTGAAGGTTCCGGCGCTGCACCGGGAGGCTGAACGCGACACAACCGGGAGTTATTAGCCGTCAGCGCCCTGTACATACGTGGATTGGCCGCCGCGTGCAAGGGAGGCGTCGCAGCGCGGCAACACTCCACCTTTTTCGCTCGCAAGAGACCTAAGCTTCGGTTAACCCTGTGGTTCTATTGCGGTAAGAGGGCTGCTCGGAGGCACCGATTCGTTGGCGAGCCGCGCAAATCATCGTGTATGGCTGGGGTGCGCGCTAGTGTGCGCTGCAGCATTGCTATGTTCCGACGCCACCGCTGTCGGCGCCGCAGAGGGGCAATCGTCCAACCCGATCGCTGCCTCGAATTTTCCTATCGCCTCTGACGCCCGCCTGGCCGGCGATGCCAAGCAAACCCGCTTCGTTCTTGATCTCGACAAGACCATCAAGTTTCGTGCCTTTGCGCTTGCCGATCCGTATCGGGTGGTCGTGGATATTCCTCAGGTCAGCTTTCAGCTTGCGGCCGGAACCGGTACCGCGGGGCGCGGGCTGATCAAGGCATTCCGCTATGGGCTGGTCATGCCGGGCGGTTCGCGGATCGTTTTTGATCTGACCGGCCCGGCCAGGATCGCAAACTCCTATGTGCTCGAGGCGGCCAACGGCCAGCCACCGCGGTTGGTGCTCGAGCTGGAACAAGTGGACCGCACCACCTTCCTTCAATCGCTCGCAGCCGGAGGCCGGCCCGAGCCGAGGCCCGCGATCGCAGACGCCAAAGACACTGCTGCCGCCGCGGAGGCGGCCGCTGCGCCCAAGCCCGCCACCCCTGCACCGGCGGATTTGCGTCCCGTGGTCGTGATCGACCCCGGCCATGGCGGTATCGACAACGGCACGCAGTCCAGCGGCGAAAGCGAAAAGAACCTGGTGTTGGGGTTTGCGCTGGCGTTGCGCGATCGCATTGAGAAAAAGGGCAAATACCGTGTCGTCATGACCCGTACCGACGACACCTTCATTCCGCTCGCCGACCGGGTTCGGGTCGCTCGCAACCAGTCGGCGGCGCTGTTTGTGTCGATCCATGCCGACGCGCTTCCCCGCAGTGAGGGAGACGCCCAGGGCGCCACGATCTACACGCTATCCGACCGTGCCTCCGACACAGAGGCTGAGAGGCTCGCGGAGGCCGAGAACAAGGCTGACGCCATCGGCGGGGTTAACCTGACCGAGGAGCCGACCGAGGTCGCCGACATTCTGATCGACCTCGCGCAGCGCGAAACCCGCACATTCTCGAACCGGTTCGCGCGTCTGTTGATGGGCGAGATGAAAAAAAGCACCGTGCGGATGTACAAGCATCCCCTGAAATCCGCCGGCTTTAAGGTACTGAAGGCCCCCGACGTGCCGTCGGTGCTTATCGAGCTCGGCTATGTCTCGAACAAGGGCGACCTCGAACACCTGGTATCGGAGAACTGGCGTTCCCGCACCGTTGGATCGATGGCCCAGGCCATCGACGCCTTCTTTGCCAAACGCCTGGCGACGGCTGGGCCGGCGAATTGAAAAGGGAGCCCGTCCGATGGTGGAAGCCCTAGTTTGGCCACAGCGGCGGCCCTATAAAAAAGCTACCGCGAGGTCTTCGAAATCGATCAAAATTCCCTCTCGGCCAATATATTATACGCCTGCGCGGAATGGCCGATCGTTCCGCAACAGCGCTCACGCTGAGGAAAACGCCGGGTGCTGCGGCGCAAGGGTTGAAACGGATATTTGATAATGCGCTTGCTGGTGCGGTTCTTGGGTTTCTTGTTCGCCGCCGGAACCGTTGTGTTTCTGGTGGGCGTCGCCGCCACGGCGGGGCTGATCTGGCATTTTTCCAAGGATCTGCCTGACTATTCGCAGCTTCAGGATTATGAGCCGCCTGTGATGACGCGCGTCCATGCATCGGACGGCGCGCTGCTCGGCGAATATTCCAAGGAACGCCGGTTGTATCTGCCGATCCAGGCGGTTCCGAAACTGGTCATCAACGCGTTTCTGGCTGCCGAGGACAAGAACTTCTACGAGCATGGCGGCATCGACTTTTCCGGCATGGCGCGCGCCGCGGTGCTCTACGCGCAGAATTACGGCTCCAACCGCCGGCCGCAGGGCGCATCCACCATCACCCAGCAGGTCGCGAAGAACTTTCTTCTGACCAACGAAGTGTCGTTCACCCGCAAGATCAAGGAAGCCTTGCTGGCGATGCGGATCGAGCGCGCCTACTCCAAGGACAAGATTCTCGAACTCTATCTCAACGAAATTTATCTCGGTCTTGGCGCTTATGGAGTCGCCGCGGCATCGCTGGTCTATTTCGACAAATCGGTAAATGAACTCACCGTCTCGGAGGCGGCCTACCTGGCCGCGCTGCCGAAGGCGCCGGCCGCGCTGCATCCGGTGCGCAACCACGACCGCGCGATCGAGCGCCGCAACTACGTGGTCGACCGTCTTCTCGAAAATGGCTGGATCAAGCAGGCCGATGCCGACAAGGCCCGCAAGGACCCGTTGATCGTGACCAACCGGACCAATGCCGCGCACATTTTCGCCGGCGAGTATTTTGCCGAGGAAGTCCGCCGCGACATATTCGAGCGATACGGCGAAAGGAAACTCTATGAAGGCGGCCTGTCGGTACGGACCACGCTCGACCCGAAGATTCAGGTGATGGCACGCAAGACCATGGCGGCCGGCCTCGTCAACTATGACGAAGCGCAGGGCTGGCGGGGCGCGCTCAGCAAGCTCGATATTGCGGGGGACTGGGGCGTGAAGCTTGCCGACGTCAAATCCCTGTCGGACATCTCGCCCTGGCGGATGGCGGTGGTGCTGGAGACCAGCGATCAGTCGGCACGAATTGGTTTTCAGCCCGGCCACGAACTGGGCGGTGCCGTCAACAAGGAGCGGCAAACCGGAATCATCACGCTTGACGGCGTCAGATGGGCAAAGGCGGCGGCGGGGCCGACGCGCTTCAAGACGCCGACGACGGTGTCGCAAGTGCTTTCGCCGGGCGACGTCATCTATGCCGACCCGTTGATTGGCAAGGATGGCGCTGCTGTCGAGGGCCAGTTCCGGTTGCGCCAGTTGCCGGAGGTTTCCGGTGCGATGGTGGTGATGGATCCCTGGACCGGCCGCGTGCTCGCGATGGTCGGCGGATTCTCCTTCGACCAGAGCCAGTTCAACCGCGCGACGCAGGCCTATCGGCAGCCGGGCTCGTCGTTCAAGCCGATCGTGTACTCTTCGGCACTCGACAACGGATATACGCCCTCGACCGTCGTGGTCGATGCGCCGATCGAGATCGATCAGGGGCAGGGCGCCGGCGTCTGGCGTCCGGAGAACTATTCGGCCGGCCATTACCGTGGCCCCACGACCCTCCGTAACGCCTTGAGATGGTCGCTGAACACGGTGACGGTGCGGCTGGCGCAGGACGTCGGCATGCCCTTGATCGGCGAATATGCCAAGCGCTTTGGCGTCTATGACGAGCTGCCGAATTATCTGTCCTACGCGCTCGGCGCCGGCGAGACCACTGTGATGCGAATGGTCACGGCCTATTCGATGTTCGCCAATGGCGGCCGGCGCGTGAAGTCCACCTTGATCGATCGCATTCAGGACCGTTACGGCCATACGATCTTCAAACATGACGCGCGCGGATGCCGCGGCTGCGACGCCCCTGGCGGCTGGAAGAATCAGCCCGAGCCCCAGCTCGTCGATCGCAGAGAGCAGGTGCTGGATTCGATGACGGCCTACCAGATCACGTCGATGATGGAAGGTGTGGTGCAGGGCGGCACTGCTACGGCCTTGAAGGAGGTCGGTAAGCCGATCGCCGGCAAGACCGGTACCACCAACGATGAAAAGGATGCCTGGTTCATCGGCTTTTCGCCGGACATCGTGGTCGGTGTCTATATGGGCTACGACAAGCCGCGCAATCTCGGCAAGAACGCTACAGGCGGTCATCTGGCGGCGCCGATCGCCCGCGACTTCATGAAGCTTGCGCTCGCCGATAAACCGGCGATTCCGTTCCGGGTGCCGGCCGGGATCAAGCTGATCCGCGTCGATCAGATGACCGGCATGCGGGCCGGTCCGGGCGACAGCGGCAGGACCATTCTGGAAGCCTTCAAGCCGGGTACCGCGCCGCCGGATAATTACTCCGTCATCGGCGTGGCCGATGCCGACGGCCGGTCGCTCACGGTGTCGCCGGACGCCGACCGCACCATCCTGCGCTCCGGCACCGGCGGGCTTTACTAGCGTGTAACGAAGTTAAGCACCGGTTGGCGTGAAGAAAACGCGCGAGCCGATTGCGCTTTGCGGCGCCCGCCGCTACATCCCTCACACAATTGCACTGGCGGCTTGCGCCGCAGATCAGAGAACCCATGCGCGCCGAAGTCGAACGTTTAGTTGAAGAGATCAAGCAGTCTGTCGGGCTGCTGAGGAGGCATCTTTGACGTCGATGCATCCACGGCGCGTCTTGCGGAGCTGAACAAGCTCGCAGAGGACCCCAACCTCTGGAACGACCCGCAAAAGGCGCAGAAGCTGATGCAGGAGCGAACCTCGCTGGAGGATTCGCTCGGCGGTATCGGCAAGGTCGAGCGCGAACTTGAGGACAATATCGGGATGATCGAACTCGGCGAAGCCGAGAACGATGAAGGCGTGGTGGCGGAAGCCGAGGCCGCCCTGAAAGCCCTGAAGAAGGAAGTCGCCCGCCGCGAGCTCGAAGCATTGCTTGGCGGCGAGGCCGACCGCTTCGACTCCTATCTCGAGGTCCATGCCGGCGCCGGAGGTACCGAGAGCCAGGACTGGGCCGCGATGCTGCTGCGCATGTATACGCGCTGGGCCGAGAAGCACGGCTTCAAGATCGAATATCTGGAAGAGACCCAGGGCGAGGAGGCCGGCATCAAATCCGCCACCATCCAGATCAGCGGTCACAATGCCTACGGCTGGCTCAAGACCGAAGCCGGCGTGCATCGGCTGGTGCGGATATCGCCGTTCGATTCCAATGCGCGCCGGCACACCTCGTTTTCCAGCGTCGCGATCTTCCCGGTGGTCGACAACAGTATCAAAATCGATATCGCCGAGTCCGACGTTCGCGTCGATACCATGCGTTCGGGCGGCGCCGGCGGTCAGCACGTCAACAAGACAGAATCCGCAGTCCGGCTCACGCACATTCCGACCGGGGTTGCCGTGGTCTGTCAGGCCGGACGTTCGCAGCACAAGAACAAGGCGCAGGCGTGGGACATGTTGCGCGCCCGGCTCTACGAAATCGAGTTGAAGAAGCGCGAGCAGCAGGCCGCCGCCGACCAGGCCGCCAAGACCGATATCGGCTGGGGCCATCAGATCCGCTCCTACGTCTTGCAGCCCTATCAGATGGTGAAGGACCTTCGCACCGGGGTGCAGACATCGGATACGTCGGGCGTGCTCGACGGCGACCTCGACGAATTCATGGCGGCGACGCTGGCGCAGCGCGCCTTTGGCGCTCCCCCTCCTTCCATCGAGGATGTGGATTAAATGGCGCATGTCGCTTTCATCGGTCTCGGGCGCATGGGCCATGGCATGGCCGGCCGCTATCTCGACGCCGGTTTCACGCTCGCGGTATGGAATCGCAGCCAATCGAAGGCGAACGATCTGATCGCGCGCGGCGCGCGATGGGCGCTTTCCCCTGCGGATGCGGCCGATGGTGCCGACGCTGCTGTGACTATGGTCGCGGACGATGAGGCGTCGCGCGCCGTGTGGCTCGGCAAGGACGGCGCGGCCATGACGGCGAAAGCCGGAACGCTCGCCATCGAATGTTCCACCGTGTCATACACCCATGCGCTCGATCTCGCGCGCGAACTTCGCGGACGCGGCCTGATCTATATCGATAGTCCTGTGACCGGCTTGCCGGACGCCGCGGCCAGCGGAAAATTGACCCTGCTGGTCGGCGCCGAGCCCGCGGACCTCGAACGTGCTCGGCCATTTCTCGTACCGCTCTCCACGACGATCCGGCATTTCGGCGCGGTCGGTACCGGCACGGTCTACAAACTGATCAACAATCTGATGGGCGCCATCCAGATTGCCGGTATCGCGGAGGGCCTTGCGATCGCCGAGCAGGCCGGTCTCGACATGAAGCTGGTGCTGGAGGCGATCGAGACCGGAGTTGCCGCCAGTCCGCAGGTGATCCGCCATTCAAAGCGGATGGCCGCGCGAAATTTTTCCGGCGCGACCTTCACGGCGGCGCTGCGGCACAAGGATGCCGCCTACGCCGTCGCGTTGGCCGAGAGCCTGCTTTCCGACGTCCCCCTGATGGGACGCGCCGCGGTGCAGGCCTATGCGCGGGCCAAAGCCTATGCGCCTGACGACGATGAAGGAAAAATGATCGAGATCGTGTCGCGCACCAAAGGTGCAACCACGTAATCAGGCGCCAGTTCGCGCGGCTTTCCATTGCGAAAACCAGCCGGTAAACCGGCCGCTGTCGCGCTCGCCACCGTGCCATGCCGCGTACGCCACCCCGTCGCTCGCCACCAGCAGCACCACGTCGAGACCCTTGGAACGTCGCAGCGTATCGATCGCCTGCTGCGGTGTCTGTGCGATCGGGCCGGCGACGTTGAAGGAGGTGTTGACGGATATCTCGACACCGATGCGGCGGCCGAGCGCCTTCAAGTACGCGTAGGTGAGGGGATCGTCTTGCGCCCGCACGATCTGGATCCGGCCGGTACCGTCGGCATGGATGACCGCCGGAATCCTTGCGCGCGCTGGCGGCTTCGATTGCGCCGTCAGGACCATGTAATTGTAGGCGTTGTAATCGGCGTCCGACGCGCCTTCGAGCAGATCGAAAAATTCCTTGGCCGCTTCCAGCGTCGCCATCGGCGCCAGCGGGCGGATCGCCTCGCGGTATTTTACCCGTTCGTTGAGAAGCTCGCTGACCTTGGGATCGCAGGGGTTGGCCATGATCGAGCGATGGCCGAGCGCCCGCGGTCCGGTTTCGGCCGCGCCCTGATACAGCGCGATGACGCCGTTTTGCGCGACCATGAACGCCATCAGATCGGCAACGGTGTCGCGGCCTTCAGGCGTCGATATATCTCCGATCGGCGTCGAGGCGATGTCGGCGGCTTGAAGCGCGGTCGCGATGTCCGCATGCGACGGCGACGTACCGCAATAAAACGCTGATGTCATCGGGGCACCGCGCGGCGCGCCCGCGAGATGCGCGAACAGCCAGGCCGCGCCGATGGTGACGCCGGGGTCGCCGGGCGTCGGCGGCACCCACAGATGCAGGCGGGTATTCCGCTGTTGGGATTTTGCGAACCACGCCTCGTCGAAATGTTCGAGCAGCCGCATGTTGCCGACCGCGTTCAACGCCACGCCGCCTGACAGCACCAGCCGGCTCGCGCCGGTCGCGCGCAGCAGATGATCGACGACGTGGATCATGGCATCCTCGAACACCAGTTGCGTCGCAGCCGCCTTGTCGAGACGATCTCTTGTATCGGGCCGATGGTTGATGTCCTCGACACGCAGCACCGCGTCGGGGTTCCAGAGTTGATCTGGCCTGAGCGGCTCGCCGAGGACTTCGATCAATGCTGCCTTGTAGGGATGATCGAACGGGTCGCAATACCAGTTGGCCATGGCGCGATTGAGCCGGACTTCGCCATCTGCGCCGAAATGCAGAACCTCTTTCAACCGTGCGTAGTAGGGATTGCTGGCGCGGTGCATGTCGCCCCACGCCGCGGCGCCCATATAACGGCCCTCGCTGGACAACCAGGTCCAGCCGCCCTGGGTTGATGAAATCACGCTGTAGAAGGCGCCCAGCGAGTCGAACATGCTGTCATTGCAATACAGCCGGCGCATCCCGCCGTTTTCGGCGACATATAGCGAGATCGATCCGCGGTCGCCGGTGCCGTCGAGCACGGCGATGGCGACGGGCTCATCGTTGTCGGCGAACGGCGACGCGGCAAAAGAAAACCACGCATGATTGTCATGGTGCGGCATGCAGATCAGTGGCACGCGCTCCGAAAGGCCGAGCTGCTTGCCGAGGATTTTCGGCGTGCGGGTCATTTGATCGAGCCGGCGGCCGTCGAATCCGGCGGCTTCCGTGGTGCGAAGCAGCTTCAGGCTTTGCGGCGCTTCCTCCAGCACCGAGCGGGCAATCGTCCCGGCCAGATCGGGGTAATCCCAGGTGGTGAGCCAGGCGGCGATATCTTCGATATCGCGTCCCATGCCGCGCAGGATCGCCACCACAGCATCGACCGACTGTCGCGGATATTCCGTGGTGTGCTTGTTGCCGGAAAAGCGCTCCTCCTCATTGTTGACGATCAGGCGCGGTCCGTCAGCCTGGCTCACCTCAACCAGCGCCACGCCGGAGTTGTGCGTGCCGGGAGGCCCGATTCCGGCGAGATAAACCGTCTCCCCGCGGGTGAGCTTGTCGCGGACGTGCGCAATCCGCTCGTCGGCAAAGTCCGAGCCGAGCTGATGAAAGCCCGCGGCTCCCAACAACCGCGCGCCGAGCCAGCGCGCGGCGCGAAATCCGGCGGCTGCGAGCTTTGGATGTCGCGGACCAATTCGTCTGTTCGGTTTCAATGTTAGCCTTGTGACAATCCAGGTTGCTGCCCTGCATCAATCATAATTGGCGACGGGCAACAATGCCGTTTCGCGCCGCGGAATAAGCCGACGCTTGCAAGCGCGCGCGTGACTTGCGAGACTTGAGCAAAATAAATTGCCAGGCGGGAGAGAAATGATGTCGGTTCGTTCGCGAAGCCTATTTGCCCTGACAGCCTTTGCCGCGGCTGCCGCGATGGCCGCGACCGCGGCGAATGCGCAAAAGAAATATGGTCCAGGTGCGAGCGACACCGAGATCAGGATCGGCAATATCATGCCGTACAGCGGTCCCGCCTCCTCCTATGGCGTGATCGGCAAGACGGAGGCGGCTTACTTCAACAAGATCAACGCGGAAGGCGGCATCAACGGCCGCAAGATCACTTTCATCTCCTATGACGACGCCTACAGCCCGCCCAAGGCGATCGAGCAGGCGCGCAAGCTGGTGGAAGGCGACGAGGTCTTGCTGATTTTTCAGCCGCTCGGAACGCCGTCCAATTCGGCCATTCAGAAATACATGAACGCCAAGAAGGTGCCGCAGCTCTTCGTCGCGACTGGCGCGACCAAATGGGGCGACCCGAAGGACTTTCCCTGGACCATGGGCTGGCAGCCCAACTACCAGAGCGAAGGACGCATCTACGCCAAATACATTCTGGACCACTATCCCAACGGCAAGATCGCGGTGTTCTGGCAGAACGACGACGCCGGCCGTGATCAAGTCAAGGGACTGCGTGACGGGCTCGGCGACAAGGCCAATATGATCATTGCCGACAAATCCTATGAGGTCAGCGACCCCACCATCGATTCCCAGATCGTCGCGTTGCACGATTCGGGCGCCGATATCTTCTTCTCCTGGGCCGCGCCGAAGGGATCGGCGCAGGCGATCCGGAAGGTCGGCGAACTCGGCTGGAAGCCGAGATTCTTTCTCGCGAACGTCTCGACATCGGTGGCCGGTGTGCTGAAACCGGCGGGCCTTGAAAACGCCAAGGATATCATCTCCACCGCCTATCTGAAGGATCCGACCGATCCGGCCTGGAAGGACGATCCGGGCGTCAAGACGTGGCGGGCCTTCATGGATAAATACTATCCGGACGGCGACAAGACCAACTCCAACAATGTCTACGGATATGCTGTGGCGCAGACCATGGTTCAGGTGCTGAGGCAGTGCGGCGACGATCTGACGCGCGAAAACATCATGAAGCAGGCCGCCAACCTGAAGAACTTCTCGACTGAGATGATGCTGCCGGGAATCAAGATCAACACCGGCCCGGACGACTTTTTTCCGATCGAACAGATGCAGTTGATGAAGTTCGACGGCGAGGCATGGCGGCTGTTCGGCGATGTGATCACCGGCGAGGTCGGCCACTAACCGGCTGTGCCGGGCAGGCCGCCTGTTACAGCAGTTCAGCCTGCACTCAGCCGCACGCCGGCGCGCAGGAATTTCTGCGGGTCAACCGCGTCGCCGTCGATCCTGGTTTCGTAGTGCAGGTGCGGACCGGTCGATCTGCCGGTCGAGCCCACGGCGCCGATCACCTGTCCGATCTTGATCTGATCGCCAACCTTGACGCCGATCTCCGACAGATGGCCGTAGCGGGTCGACAGACCGTTACCATGGTCGATTTCCACCATGCGGCCATAGCCGCCGGCCCATCCCGACGATACCACTTTTCCGTTCGCGGTCGCGCGCACCGGGTCGCCGGTTGCCGCGCGGAAATCGAGACCGGTGTGCATGGCCGGGCGGCCGAGGAACGGATCGCTGCGGACCCCGAAGCCGGACGTGAATTCGACTTCGCCGACCACCGGCTTGCGATACGGCACCAGCGTAAGGGTCCGGTTGAGACGCTCCACTTGGGCGCGGGTGATATTGATCCGGTAGAGCTGGCGCTCGAAGGCGCCGGCGTTGGGAGGAAGTCTGACGGGAACATAGGGGCCACCCATGCCCGAGCGCGGTGTCGCGGCTTCCAATTGCGCCATATCGAGGCCGAGATCGGTAAAGACGTCGCGCATTCGGCGCACGCGCGATTCCATGCCGTCTTCGACCGAGTTGAGCGCCGCCATCTGGCGGCCCTCGATCTGATCGAGCGAGGCCTGCAGGCGGACAAGAACGTTATCGACGCCCTTGATCTTCGCGAACTGATTCGGTTGCGTGTTGGCGATGATGGGAGCTCGCGATTCCAGGCGCGCTTCGCGATCCGGCGGCGCCACGAAAATCACGGTATCGCTGATCGGCGATGGCTTCGGCGTACCCGAAGAGGCAGCTTCGGTCGCCGCGGCTCCCCGCGATGGTGTCCGGATCGATCCGGTGACCTGCGCGTCCGGAATGGCACCGAGGGCGGTGGCGCGAGATTCCAGCGTGGTCTGGCGACGCATGATCTGGTCGAGTTTCTGGTCGAACTGTTCCTGATCGAGCAACTGGCGGCTGGTGGTGCGATCGACCTTGGCGCGCAGCTCAGCAATGCGGTCTTCGTAGGCGTATTGCATCTCCGCCTGGCGAGCGATCAGCCGCGTGAGAACGTCGTCGCGAAACGCGAAATAGGTCGCGGTCGCGGCCGACCACATGCCGAGCACGGTCACCGTGCCGATCACGATCCAGAATGCCACCGGACCGAACCGGACCTGTTTGCCGGCGTGGACGAGGGTATAGCCCTCTTGCCCGTGGGGTTCGGGGGCCGAGGCATGGCTCGTCGCCGGGCGTCGAGGGGATGCCCTGCCATGGTCATGCGGATGGTGTTGGGGGTACTCGGAATAATGACCGGAACGGTACGACATCGGCACTCCCGCGCCGGTCGGATGTGAGTTCCGTACGGCTAGATTGGCGGGGGTGATTTGACCTTCTCATGGTTAATTTTTAGAGAATGGAATCGCTCAAATTATAGGGCCCGGACGGCCGCAAGCACGTCGTCGGCATGGCCGTCGACCTTCACATTGCGCCAGATCCTCAGGATCCGGCCATCCGCGCCGATCAGAACCGTCGTGCGAAGAATGCCCTGGAAGGTCCTGCCATACATGGATTTTGTGCCCCAGACTCCGTAACTCTCCAGCATCTCGTGCGTCTCGTCCGATACAAGAGGAGTGGAGAGTTGGTGCTTGTCTCGAAAGGCTTCCTGCGCCCCCGGGGGATCGGCCGACACGCCCAATATGGCGGTCTGACTTTCCGCAAATGCGCGCGCCAGTCGGGTGAAATCGATGGCCTCTTTTGTGCAGCCCGGCGTATCCGCGCGCGGATAGAAGAACAGCACGAGTTTCTTCCCCGAATAGTCGGACAGCGCGACGCTGTCGCCGCCGTCGCGCGGCAGTCGGAAGGCCGGCGCCCTTGCACCCTCGGCCAAACCCGGTTTGCGGGAGCCCGATGCGTCAGCTTTGCCAGCCAACGGTTTCCTCGCCGGCGGATTTCCGGCATCAGATTTCGCGGCGGTCGGCTTCGAAGGTGCTGCAGCCCTGGGAGCGGATACTCTCGGGCTGGACGATTTTAACGGTTTCGATGGGGCCTTATGCGATGCTCCCCTAGTAGCTTTCCCGGGTTGCTTGGCGGTGTTCTTGCCCGACTTGTTCGCAGTCATCAGGCGGATTTTCGAAGGCGGCGTTTTCGCCGATGTCACCGATTGAGCGCGGGCGGCCTTCCCGGAGGACGGCTTGGGGGATTTCTTGCGCGTTTTCTTGGACATACGCCTTCCTTTCGTCGCTTTCGGCGGATCAATCATTGGGGTATTGCGGGCCTTGTCCCGGCTGGCCGGAATCGAGCCGAGTGCTGGGCAAGTCTGATGGCCACGGAGTACGGTTACAAGGAATTCGACACACCACCCGTCCGCTCGTTGAATGTGCTCCTTGGGGCCGGATGACGAGTAACAGTATTAATCGAGGATTGGCAGCGATGCCGGCACAGGAGCGCTCGTTACGTGTCGACGGGCGAGGACTTGGCGGCGATCAATCTCACAATCAGCGCCGGCACCGAGAGGCAATGGCAAGGAATACGTCGCCCCAGGGGTCGAAACCGCGTGCTGACGTCCAGCCCTCGCAAAGGGATGATGCCGATTGGGATCAAGACCATGACGAGGCGGCGGGTCATCGCGCGCGCCGGCTGTTGTCCAGGTCGAACTCCGGTCTTCATCGGCTCGGCGATCGCATCGGTGTGCTGCGCCGATGGCTTGCCGGTGAGCGCTGGGTAAAACGCCTTGCCGTGGTGATCGCGGTTTTGATGGTGATCTTTGCCGGATGCTTCGGCGGGCTGTGGTGGCGGCTTGGCGCCGGTCCGATCAATCTTGAGATGGCCACGCCATGGCTGGCCGCGGCGATTGAGGAAAATATCGGTCACGGCAATACCGTCGAGGTGGGCGGCACTCAGATCGAGCGTGCCGGCAGGATTCGCATTGCCGTGCGAATCCGCGATATCATTGTCCGGGATCGCGATCACGTCATCGTGGCGAGCGCGCCGAAAGCCGAGGTGAAACTATCAGGCTCCGCGCTGCTGATGGGGCGCCTTCGCGCCGAGAGCCTCAATCTGGTGGATGCCGAACTCGCGGTGCGCATTACGCCGGACGGCTACGTTACGGTTTCAACGGGTGACAATGCACGACCGCTCGCCACCGGCGTTGCCTCAAAAAGGCAACCGGGCGGAACGCCGTCGTCATCGGGTCAATCCGCGGCGACGATGCCCGTCAGCCCGGTTTCCCCGTCGTCGCCCGGCGCTCAGTCCATGCTGAAGGTCCCCGATAACCGCAATACGGCTAGCGGTCTGCTTGCCGGCCTCGATTGGCTCGACAGCCTGAGCCTGACCGGGCTTGACGGACAAAATCTCAATGAAATCGGTTTGAAGAACGGAAACCTTGTTGTCGACGATCAGCAGCGCGGCAACAAATGGAATTTCGAAAACATCTCCCTCAGTCTTCGCAGACCGAGCGGCGGCGGGGTGGTGCTGAGCGTTGGCGAAGAGGGTAGCCATGCCTGGTCGCTTCGCGTCGCGGTCGGACCTCCCGCGAACGGCGTGCGATCGGTCGATATTCGCGCCGACAAGGTCTCGACCACGAACATCCTGCTGGCGCTGCGCTTGAAGGACCTGACCTACAGTGCGGATTTGCCGCTCACCGGCGAATTGAAGGGTGAACTGGGCCGGGACGGCCTGCCGACCTATTTCCGCGGCAAAATCACCGCGGGCGCCGGAAACATCATCGACAGCGATACGCCGGACTATCCGATGGCGATCGATTCGGCGGAAATGAACGTCGAATGGGATTCCGGACGGCGCGTGCTGGTTGCGCCGTTCAAGATCATTTCCGGCTCCAACCGGATCACGCTGCTGGCCCATCTCGAGCCGCCCAACGACAGCGTTACCGATTGGCAGATGGGCTTTAGCGGCGGCACCATCGTGCTTGCAGGGATCGACGGCGACCAACCGCTGATTTTCAATCGCATCGCCATCGGCCTGCGCTTCGATACCGAAGCGCGGCGCGTGCTGCTCACCCAGGCCGACATCAGCAATGGTGAGATCGGCATCGCGGGAACCGGCAGCGTCGACTATTCGGCCGAGCCGCGCCTGACGCTCGGCTTCGCCGGAACGCCGATGTCGGCGTCCGCGCTCAAGCGGATGTGGCCGATCCTGATCGTTCCGGAGGTGCGCGAATGGGTGATCGAGCGGGTCGAACGCGGCTCGCTTCAGCGCATCGAGGTCGGCGTCAACTCGCCGGTTCGCAACCTTTCGCGGCGAGGCCCGCCGATCCCGGATGACGGTCTCTCCGTCAACATCGTCGCCAGCGGCGTGACGTTGCACCCCGTGGACGAACTGCCGTCGGTGCGCGACGCGGACTTGAAAGCGCATGTTACCGGCCGCACCGCCACCGTGACGATCGGGCAGGCGGCGGCCGATACGCCCGCGGGCCGCAAACTCAACATCACCGATTTCGTGTTCGAGGTGCCGGATATGGCGCCCAAGCCCGCGCCGGCCCGGGTGAAATTCCGGATCGACGGCTCGGTGCCGGCGGCGGCCGAGATTCTCGCCTCGGATCGCCTCAGCGAATTTTCCGGCACCTTGATCGATCCCAATTCGAGCAAGGGAACGGTTTCCGCCTTGGTCACGCTCGGCCTGCCGGTCAAGCGCGAACTGACAAAGGCCGACACGACCTATGCCATTACGGCCGACCTCGGCGGATTTGCCGCAGATCGCCTGGTGATGAACCAAAAGCTCGAAGCCAACACGCTGAAGGTCGTCGCCAACAACGGGGGCTATCAGGTCAAGGGCGACGTCAAGATCAACGGGCAGGCGGCTTCGCTCGACTACCGCAAGCCGAGCGACGGCGATGCGGATATCAAATTGCTGGCGACGCTCGACGACGCGAGCCGCGCACGACTCGGAATAGATCTCGGCCCCGCCGTCAGCGGTACGATCCCGATCAAGCTGATCGGCAAGATCGGAGGCGACGGCAGCCGCGTCGGCATCGATGCCGATCTGACCTCGTTGAAACTCGACAATATCCTGCCGGGCTGGGTCAAATTGCCGGGCAAATCCAGCCGCGCTGTCTTCAACGTGGTGCAGAAGCCGCAATCGACCCGCTTCGAAGACATCGTCATCGATGGCGGCGGCGTGTCGATCAAGGGATCGATCGAGGTCGATCAAAACGGCGACCTGATGAACGCGAACTTCCCGACCTATTCGCCATCCGAAGGTGACAAGACCTCGCTGAAGGCCGAACGAGGCACCGACGGCGTGGTGAAGGTGACGATGCGCGGCGATGTGTTCGACGGTCGCGGCTTTCTCAAGTCCGCCATTTCGGGCAAGGAGGCCGACGCCAAAAGCAAAACCAAGAACATCGATTTCGACGTGGACCTGAAGCTCGGTGCGGTGGCCGGCTTCTACGGCGAGACGTTGCGCAGCGTCGATTGCAAGTTGTCGCGGCGCAATGGCGTGATCAGAAACTTCGCGCTGAGCGGCAAGCTTGGCCGCGATACGCCGCTGACGGGAGATTTACGCGTTCGCCCGCAGGGGAGTGACGTGATCTATCTGGAGACCAATGACGCCGGCGCTTTCTTCCGCTTCACCGACACTTATTCCAAGATGGTCGGAGGCCAGCTTCAACTGGCCATGGATCCTCCGACGGTCGAACCCAGCGCGAAAGATGGGCTGATTAGCGTCCGCGATTTCTCCGTCAAGGGAGAAGCTGCGCTCGATCGCGTGGCTGCGGGCGGGCCGGCCGGAGTGCAGAACGGTGTTTCCTTCTCGCGAGTGCGCGCGGAATTCACCCGGCAAAACGGGCAGCTCACGATCCGGGAGGGCGTGGTGAAGGGCCCGATGATCGGCGGGACCATCGAGGGCAGCATCGATTACCCCGGCAATCAGGTGCGCATGAGCGGCACCTTCGTTCCGATGTACGGGCTGAACAACATGTTCGGCCAGATTCCGATTGTCGGGCTGTTCCTGGGCGGCGGCAGCAATGAGGGGCTGATCGGCGTGACCTATGAGGTCGTCGGCACACCCGGCCAGCCGGTGCTTCGCGTCAATCCAATTTCAGCGATGGCGCCGGGGGTATTGCGGAAAATCTTTGAATTCGGCACCGGCAAGCAAAACACACCGGTCGAATTTCCGCCGAACAATTGATCGTGCTCAGCGCCGCAGCGCCGGCACCACCAGAAACGGGATCATCCCTAGGAGCACGCTGACCAGCGAAAACGCGATCAACGGATTATAGCTGTGGCTCCAGTCGTGGATCAGTCCTCCGCTCCAGGAGCCGAACGCCGATCCCAGCCCACTGCCTATCGAAATGGTGCCGTAGATCGTTCCGACCCGCTCGCCACGAAAGATTTTCATCGCGGTTGCCGTCAGCAGCGGGCCGCGTGAGCCGATCATGCTGCCAAAACACACGACGAATCCTGTCAGCATCCAGAAGTTCGGATACCATTGCAGCAGCCAGAACAGAACAATCCCGACGATCGAGACCGCGTAGCTGAGCAGCACCGAAGGCCTTCGGCCGATGATGCCGTCGAGCGAGCTGACGCCGAGCATGCCGAACAGCAGCACGACGCCGCTGAAACCCCAGGCGGTCGCCGCCTGCAATGGCGGGAATCCCGCGTCGATCAGATAGGCGACGACTTGCGGCGCAATCGCATACATGCCGATCGCGGTGAAGAAGAACGTCGAGAACAATGCCCAGAATGCGTGATGGCGCATCGCGCTCAGCAAGGTCCAGCCTTCATCGATGAAATCGGCGGCGGCGTTCTTGGCGAGATGTGGCGAACCGGTGGAGAACAGCCGCCACGGCAGCACCAGCATCGGCAACAGCAGGAAGAGCGCGGCGGCGCCGAAAATCTGATAGGCGCTGCGCCAGCCGATGTGATCGATCAGGATTTGCGACGCCGGCAGCAGGATCAGCACGCCTGCGCCGGTCGCGGAATACACGATGGCCATCGCGGTCGGCAGTCGCGGGCCGAACCAGCGGCCCAGCAATATCGAATTCGGGACGTTGCCGATGAATGCGATGCCGAGACCGACGCAAAGGCCGAGGCTGAGCTGGAACTGCCAGAGCTGTTGTGCGTGGGCGGCGGTCAGGAACGCCCCGCCAAGCAGGATCAGTCCAAGCGAATAGACGGCGCGGGGCCCCGACCGGTCGAACAGCCGGCCGATCAGCGGCGAAGCCAGTCCACCGGCGAGCGCGGCCAGCGAGTAGACCGAGACGACCTGGGCGCGGTCCCAGCCGAAATTTTCCGAGATCGGCTTGAGAAACACGGTGAAACTCTCGCCGAGACCGCGGCCGAGCACCGACAGTGCAAAACACAGCGCAAGCACGTTGAGCGCCACGCGCGCCGGTTTGAGCGGCTTCGTTCCGGGATGCTCGTGCGGCGCATTCTGATCCATTTCCGCCATGGAACGCTTTTCAGCTGCGAGGAGCAGGGGTCTTGAGCGAATGCGCCTATGCAGGCTTGAGCAGGATGTGGCGCTTCCTGCCGAGCGACAGCTTGATCATGCCTTCGGGCGTGAGGTTCGCGAGCTTCAGCATCATCTTCTCGTCGCTGACCGCGACGTCGTTGACGCGCAGGCCGCCGCCCTTGATCTGGCGGCGCGCCTCGCCATTCGAGGCGACAAGGCCGGCCCTAACGAACCCCGCCAGCACGCCGATGCCGGCTTCGAGTTCCGCGCGGGAAATCTCCACCGAGGGGAGGTTTTCGGCGATCGCGCCTTCCTCAAAAGTTTGCCGGGCGGTTTCCGCCGCGACCCCGGCCGCAGCGGCGCCGTGCAGAAGCGTTGTCGCAGCCTCGGCGAGGGCCTTTTTGGCTTCGTTGATCTCCGCCCCCTGCAACGCCGCCAGCCGCTCGATCTCGTCGAGCGGCAGCGTCGTGAACAGCTTCAGGAAACGCGGCACGTCGGCATCATCGGTGTTGCGCCAGAACTGCCAGTATTCGTAAGGGCTTTTCATGTCGGCGTTCAGCCAGACCGCGCCGCTGGCGGTCTTGCCCATCTTCTCGCCCGATGACGTCGTAATCAGCGGCGTCGTCAGCGCGTGGAGCTGCGGCGTGCCCATGCGGCGGCCAAGGTCGATGCCGTTGACGATGTTGCCCCACTGATCCGAGCCGCCCATCTGCAGGCGGCAGTCGTAGCGCTGGTTGAGCACGGCATAGTCGTAGGCCTGCAGGATCATGTAGTTGAACTCGATGAAGCTCATCTCCTGGTCGCGTTCGAGCCTTAGCTTCACCGAGTCCATCGCCAGCATGCGGTTGACCGAGAAATGCCGGCCGATATCGCGCAGCATCTCGATCCAGTTGAGCTTGGTCAGCCATTCGGCATTGTCCGGCATGACCGCGTCGTGCTTGCCGTCGCCGAAGCTCAGGAAGCGGGAGAACACCTGCTTGATGCCCTCCTTGTTGCGTTCGATGTCCTCGATCGAAAGGATTTTCCGCGTCTCGTCCTTGCCGGAGGGATCGCCGACGCGGGTGGTGCCGCCGCCCATCAGCGCGATCGGCTTGTTGCCGGTCTGCTGCAGCCAGTACAGGCACATGATCTGCACCATGGAGCCGACGTGAAGCGAAGGTGCGGTGCAGTCGAAGCCGATATAGGCTGTTAGTTCGCCCCCGGCCGCCAGCGCATCCAGCGAGTCGGGGTCCGAAATCTGATGAATAAAGCCGCGGCTCTGCAGCACGTTGAGAAAATCAGATTTGAAAGCAGTCATTTGTGTGCGACTCTGATCATTCTTATTTCACGGTATTTTCGCGGACCCCCGGCGTAAGAGGCTGCCGCCGCCGGACGCGCTGTGGCATTATAAGATGTGCTGGTTTGACACAAGGTGCGGTGCGAATTGCATAGCATCCAGCTACCAAGTACCTCAATTTCCCTTGTATTTATCGCTATAGCGGTTTCCTCTCTCACCGGCCAGCCTTGCCGCAATGCGCAAGGCTTTCAAAAAAGCTGGCGTGGAATTTCTCAAACGCGGCAAGCGGATCGGCGTCACGAGCCCGCCGGTTGGCCACGTTGGTAGATTTACTGACCGGCGATCAATCCAAGACAACTTCGCGCCGGCGGCCGCGTTTGCTGGCGTCACAACGACGGACTTCGGCACGGTGATCGACACCGCTTGGAGTGGAGTGACCATTAATTGGGATGACGGTCACACGAGTTCAGTACGGCACAACGATATGAAGCAGGTTGAGCGGGTGCCGATGAAACTGGTGTGAGGGCGTGACATTTCACCGTCACGGAAAGACAATCCGACTATATCGGTTTACTGCATTTCATCACGTGAAGCTCTACCCCGGCGGCGGGAGAACGCGCAGGTGAAACGTCAATTGTACTAAATAAGAGGTCATCAAAGTCGAAAGTGAACAGCCTCACGATTCCGCCAGAAAGTTCTTCTCGCCAACCCACAATCTGATGCCTGTTGGTAAAATCCCGTTTCATTTCCCAAACACTCTTGCCATGCTCACTCCGAAATGCAGGGCGATTTGGGTCTTTGATTATCTTAAGCGTTGTTTTATCGACGACTTGCAGTCTGTAGCGTATCAACGGCGTTTCGAAACTGCCGCCGTCGATTGCTATTTCCTTGGAAGGATATTCTGGCAACTGCGCCTTTGCGGCAAACGATTGGTAGCAATCAACCGTGACAGCGGGCAGCGACTCGGGAGAGCGTTGTGCGTGGGCACTCGATAACGTGGTGATAGCCAACAACAATCCAAGACTGAGTGCTTTCATGTTACATGCTCCATGTGGCAACTCACTTCTAATGTACCCTCCGTGCAATCAAATCGGAACACATTTCATGGCCGATTACATGGTCGCACGAGTTCAATTCGTCACAACGATATGGCGCAGGTTGAGTGGTGTCGACGAAAATAAGGTGAGGGCAAGTCCGACTGTGCCCGAAGGGGTCGGAATCAAGCTGACACCGCATCAGCAAGACGAAATCTGAAGCGCAAGGCTGAAAAAAGAACCGCTGGGCGGTGGCTTTTCATTTTTTGACAATGATAAAGGCAACCGATTGTCAGGCAATCAGCCTGTGAATTGAGTGGATAACCACAACAATGCCGAGATTGGATCATTCGGCAGCGAAGTTCTTCCCTCAAGCCCCGGACAGATTAACCTAGTCGCCCGCTTCAATTAATTTGCAAGGATAAGGGTTCTGTGATTCGATTCCGTCGCGACGCAAGCGACGGAGACGATCATGGCTGCGAAGGAGATTTCGGTAAAGAAATATGTTGTGCGGCTGAACGGCGAGGAACGCGAGCAACTCGAAGCGTTGATACGAAAAGGCAAGAGCGCAGCCCAACGCTTGCTGAAGGCGCGGATATTGTTGAAGGCCGACGTTTCCGAAGCCGGTGAGGGCTGGAGTGACAACCGGATCATCAAGGCGCTGGAGACCAGCGCATCCATGGTTTACCGGGTCCGGAAGCAACTGGTGGAAGAAGGCTTTGAGGCGGTGTTGAACCGCAAGCAACGGGCGACACCGGCGGTTGCGCGGATTTTCGACGGCGAGAAAGAAGCTAAGCTGATTGCGCTGGCTTGTTCCAAACCTCCCAAGGGACGCGCGCGCTGGACCCTGCGGCTGTTGGAGAAAAAGGTCGTGGAACTCCAAATTGTCGATCGCGCTAGCGACTCGACGATCGGGCGGGCGCTAAAAAAAACATTCTCCAGCCCCATCGCCGA